>MCNE01000019.1_pt1 | contig 94532 bp, 105 predicted proteins | sample 778201 | NCBI WGS metagenome assembly MCNE01 (sample SAMN04296813, study PRJNA304217) | bioreactor metagenome | isolation source: sewage enriched with benzalkonium chloride | place: Turkey: Istanbul urban wastewater treatment plant | reverse complement strand
GCGGGGTTTTTTATTGTCTGCAGGAAAGCGCAGGCGTACTAAAACTTTACTGGTTGGTAGGGTTACTCCATTTATTTGGGCAATTTCAGGTAGGCGTCCTGGCCGTTTGCAGTGATGAACTCACGCTTGGCGACAGAGGACATTTTGGATCGTTTCAGAGCGGCCCCACCGTTATTCCTGCACCGTCGGCCCCGCCGCCAGATGCCTTGCTGCCTGCGATCAGAGGACCGAACGCAGGGTCTTTCGTGAATTCATTCTTCAGCTCTTCCAGCGTGGTTGCGGAGAGCTTGCCAGCCGTATCCAGCACCGCGACGGTTGGCTTCGTCGACACCATCCAGGCTGTCCAGTTGGAATTTCAGTATTGGTTGTCTCCCAGAGACGATTTACAGGCCCTGCCTGTAGATATGAAAAGCCCCGTCGTTGACGAGGCTCGTGTAAGGCGTGGGAATAAAATATCGGCGGACGCCGGGGCTTGATTTAAAGCAAGTAGGGCCGAGCGGGTGGACGGACCTTTTAGGTATTAAAAATTTCCACGTCAGTCGTCTTGATCAATCTGATCAAGAAAATCAACGTCATCGTCTTCTTCGTCAGCAATTCCCTGAGCATCTTCTTCAACCCATGACTCGTCATCATGGAATTCATGATCGAGCAGATGGTCGTGCTCGGGCTCTGGAATATCTCGTTCTTCGCTCATGACTTACCGAAACAGAAATTGAAAGAACGGACTGTATATGCAGATCCGCTCTCTCCGTCAACGATCACGAAACAACTTGGCATTGTCTTCCAGACACGAGAATGCAGCACCTGCCGGGGTGCAAGAAAACCGCCAAAGCGGCCTAGATATTTGGAATTTTCAGCCTGGCATAAACCGGTAGGTATACGGAGCCAAGCGCTCCATCTTGATTGTCGATCCAGCCACCAAGGCGTGATCGTTCAAGAACTTGGTCACGACAAAGGCGCTGCGCTTTCGGAAGATTTTTTTGTCCCCCGCCACTTCATCCTCAATTGGATCTTGGCTGCCGTAGAAAACCGTTGCCAGCTGCTTGGCAGGGAACTTCCTATTTTTACCACCGACGATCTCCGGCTCTAGCTAGTCGAAAACATCGGTGAGCAGGATGTAGCTTCGTTGAGCATTAGTTTTTAGAGGAAACGTCCTGAATGCCATGGTGCAGCCCTCCTGAAATGAAGCCACTATGGTTTCAAGTGGAGATAGGCTATTCAATATTTTTTAAATTCATAAAAAACAAATAGTTACAGTGGAATACCCGCTTTTCGAATGCCAAAGGCTTAAGAACCTTCATCTGTAAAAGGGTCAACGGTAATCGGCGGCCTCGGCCCTTCAGTGAGCTTGAACCGATGCTTGTCGAGCGTTCGGCGCTGAGGCGTTGTCTTCGAATTCAGCGTGCTGACCCACTCCACGGCCTGGACAACATTGGAGTTCTCTTTCAGCGTCTCCATGCGCGCCTGGATGGCGACGTACTGAACTGCCGTCCGCACAATGGCGCCAGCGTTGCGGTTGGTTGTGGCCAGGATGCAGTCGTTGTAGTTGGCCATGCGTACTTTGCAGCCTGACCTGGAGTCGTCTGAGGCTGCGCTGAAAAACTCATCCCTTGCGTGGACCTTATCAAAGCAAAAGTCATTTGAAATGGCCTTCTATTTCAACAAGATCAAACTTTGTATGTATCCTATGAGATGAGTGTCTACTGAGATTTTCTGCTCGGTTGAAAAGGGAATCCAGAGGACCCTGGGTTTCTGTGGTGTTTAGATTCTGGAGATTTATCGGTGTTACAGACGTTGTGGGTCTTGTTCAATTGGGAGGTCTGGGGGGAGTCACTTGTAATAGCTTCTATTCCATTTCTGCTATTTGTCTGGGTTGGGGCTCTGGTCACAATGCTAGTCATTCGTTTTCGTGGCCGTATTCCTGTCTTTTGGGCCAATCTGTTGGCGGGCGGGGTTGCGGGTCTGGCAGCTACGCAGGTTTGTATGATGTCGGCACCTTATGCGCTTGATTACAAGGCTTACCGCGAGAGCGTTCGGCAGTTGGAGGCTAAGGAGCGCTTACAGCAACAACGGGAGTCGCCAGATGTTAATGCGCAGCCTGTTGAGTTGGCCGGTGGGATGGCAGGACTGGAGTCAATGAAGGTTTTAATGGCACTGGTTTCATACCGGGTAGATTCCAAAAATTCCCAAGAGAGCGCCCAGCAACCGGAAGAAAAGAAGCTCTTACAGACTCCAAAAACGTCGCAGGCGGTTGACGTTCAATCTGTGAGCAATCCTGAAAAAGCTCCAGGAGAGGTTTCAGATTCTTCAGGATGAAGATAAATGTTTTAAAGAGCCTCGCACAAACGGGGCTTTTTTATTTCCGGAGCTTACCCCTAATGAAATTGAGTGCTGTTGTTGGCCAGTTGCGGGCGACCTGTCCGACGATGGGCGGCGTTGAGTAATGACCAGAGGTCATCCGTCCCTAGACAGGCAAACAAATAGCTAAGAACAACTACTCATCACCGATGTTAATGACACCGCAGGTTGCCGCCGGTGCGCATCATCACGCAGCTCGGACACCGTCGATGTTGGTTAGAATGGCGTGTTGAAGTCTATGGCTCGCAAGGGAACCCAATGAGCACTGAAAAGCCGGAGCTTTTGTTTATCCTTCAAAGATTTCTAGATAACGTTTATGAAAAGGCTTCGAAATGCCAGAGTGGTTTGCTCAAAAGAAATCATGGCCACTACACATACGCGAATGAAATACTCTTCGTCTACGTGACGATCTTCCCTAAAGAGGTTGAGCTTGTTTTTGAGAGCCAGCAGGTAGGTAACGGGGTTTTTAGTATTACTTTGGATATGTGCATGTCCAGTGGAGAAGTGCTGGCTGGCGACCTGCTGTCTCTGAATGGAAGATGCGAGGACATCAGCGCGGCATTGGCCTTGCAAGAGGACTGGGTGTTGGCCCTGTTGTTAAAGTGCTTGGACAACTGAGTTTTTTCAAGAGCGTGGACACCGCAGGTGTTCCGGTTTGCCGATTCGCGAGCGCCGAGTTTATGCAGTGACCGATCCTGGCCGAAGGCCGCCGCTCATGACTGACCTTCTTTGCGCATTAGCCCCCCCTAAGAAACCAGTTCCGCCATCAAAGTCCTGCTCCGCATAGACCGTGGGTTCCAGCCTTCCTGAAGATTCACACCTGCGGAACTGGTCTATCGTTAACTGATTGAAAAATAGAATTTTTATCTGGATTTCAAATTCGCCTACCTCAGTTCGACTCCGACCTCGGCCTCCACCTTTGAAACCCCGTAGATTAACGTCTACGGGGTTTTTTCATTGGCTGTAGAAAATGCTGGCGTACCAGAGCTTTACAGTTGGGTAGGGTTTTTATTCGCTTGCCCATCCTCAGGATGTTTCTCAAAATGCGGCACATTTGATCGACCGCTAGATGGGTAACAAACAACATGGATGCAGTAGAAGTACGTGAGGAGTGCGAGCGCCTTCTTGAAACAGATCACATGGACCACGAGGAGATTATCTGGTCCCTTCAACAGGCCGCGAATCCCGACAGCATTCCCTTTCTCCGCCAGGCCATATTGCTCAAGCCTGATCTTGAGTACCTCGACTACGATAACTACGGCAGCTTCTATAAAAAATGCCTCTGGGCATTGCGAGCGATTGGTACGCCGGACGCTTTCGCCGTTATCGAAGAGTGTACGCATTCGGTGGAGGATGATTTGTTCGAGCAAGCGATGTATCGCATGTCGCGAATAGGTCTCAAGGTGCGCGGCTCTACTGGTTTGGCTATGTGGAGCCCCGAACATGACGTTAGTCCTTGAAGTGGGCCAGGGTAATCCCGAAACCTGAAGCTATGCGAGCGCCGAGGATTTGATCCTGTATGCGGTGAAGTTCGGTGTGATCATTCCTGCAGAAGTTTCTGTTCAGGCGGCCGTCCAGGCAATGTGAGGGTATTGGGTCGGCAGCATTTTGCGTGTGCGATGCTCTTGTTCGGCATTGTTTTATCCCTATCTGCCGCGATGATTATGTCTCGATGTCCATCTACAGCCAGCGTGCGACGTCTGCAATAATGACAAGCACTGCGGCGCGATGGCCTATCGAGTGCTTTGCGCCAACATCTGGTATTAGGGTTTGGAGAACTCCATGCGTGACATTATCGACGGCTTTCTGCGCTTCCAGCGCGAGGTTTATCCGCAACGCATCGAGCTTTTCAAGCAGCTCGCGACGACACAGAACCCCAAGGCGTTGTTCGTCACCTGCTCGGACAGTCGTGTTGTACCTGAGCTCCTGACGCAGCGTGAGCCGGGCGAACTATTCGTTATTCGCAACGCCGGCAACATCGTGCCGTCCTACGGTCCCGAGCCGGGCGGCGTTTCGGCCACTGTCGAATATGCAGTCGCCGTGCTTGGCGTACAGGACATCGTGATTTGCGGACACTCGGACTGCGGAGCGATGGGTGCGATTTCACGCTGCACGTGCCTGGACCATCTCCCGGCGGTCGCCAACTGGCTACGCCATGCGGACGCCGCAAAAGCGATCAACGCGGCCCATGAATTCGACACGCCGCGTGCGAAGCTCGACGGCCTGGTGCGTGAGAACGTGATCGCGCAACTGGCGAACCTGCGTACGCATCCATCCGTGGCACTGGCGCTCGAGCAGGGACGCATGAATTTGCACGGCTGGGTCTACGACATCGAAGCGGGAGGCATCGATGCGCTTGATGGTGCGACGCGAAAGTTCGTACCACTTGCTGATTCGCCGACCACTGTTGCCATCTCTGCGCGAAACGCCAGGCAGATGTAGTAGCGACTAGCCAATAACGGTGGCTGCGCTGCTTCCAGAATGATGATGGGTAACGTGTTGGTGGTGGTACCAGCGAAATGGCCAGATGGCATACGTGAGTACAAATGTGAAAGCCATTAGACGCTGGCGAAATGTGGCCGTCCTTTCTCTGTTGATGATCTCGCCGTTTGCGTTCTGGTATGTCGCAACTCCTACTGTAACGGTTCACTATTCAACCCAAGCCACAGAAAATCTTGGCATCGTCTGGAATACGCAACACCGAATCTACAGGAGCGGGCGCGGGGGGCTGTATCCCGGCGAGACTTCAATGGATTTCGGCCACATATTTCCAGATGAAGGCTTTTTCATGGAGTTGTACTGGTGGGGAAAAAGAACCGGCAATCATTGCGTCAATATCACGCCCCAATGGCCGACGACGCATATTTACCTCAATGCGAACGGCGACATCGATAGAGGCGAAGACGGTGGTACGGATACTAACCGCTTGAAGCCATGCACCTCGGATGACGCGAAACCCTAAGCTGATATCGACAGAATCTGGCCCCCGCCGTTTGGACATGTTGTACGGGGTGAGGGCGGGTGCTTTCTGGTCTGGAACAATGAGCTGTCGGCCCATCACGGCTTGGCAAGCACTTGGCTTCTTCCGGGACGGTCAGCACGTTATGCAGATCATTTAGCCAGTCGAGCGCCGAGCGGCCGTTTCGCGTATGTTGGCGGGCTGGCCATGACGCACTGCTGAAGCGAAATGGCTACAGGCACGAAAAACCAGCGTCAAATGCAAGGTCGATTGCGTCAAATTGCTACTATTCTGAATTGGCAGCTCAACCAATGGCCGCTGCCAAGCATTTTGCTGCACAACAATGGGATAGGTATGACCCTGCAAAAACGCAACAACGTCCACATGGCTGGCGGCGGCAGTGAAACCTTGATCCTTTCCCATGGATTCGGCTGCGACCAGTCGATGTGGAAATTCCTCCTGCCCCATTTCATCAAGCGTTTTCGGGTGATCACCTACGACCTGGTCGGGGCCGGCCAATCCGATCTGGGCAGCTATGACCGGGATAAATATGCGTCGCTCTGGGGCTACGCCGCGGATCTCAATGAGCTGATCGATGAATACGCCGACGGTCCGGTGATCCTGGCTGGCCATTCGGCAGGGGCGATGATCGGCGCCTTGGCGGATCTCCAGCTTCCGGGACGGATCGCCGCCCATGCGATGATCGGCGCCTCGCCTTGCTACATCGATGCTGCTTCTTACATCGGCGGTTTTTCGCCAGATGAGATCCATTCATTGCTCGATACCCTCGACGACAATTACTTGGGCTGGTCCAGCACCATGGCCCCGGTGCTGATGGGCGCCCCGGGGCAACCGGCGCTTGGCGAAGAGTTGATCAACAGCTTTCGGCGCACCGATGCGCAGATTGCCAGGCAGTTCGCGCGGATCATCTTTCTGTCCGACCACCGCCAGGATATTGCCGGCCTGCCGACACCGGCGCTCATCGTGCAATGTTGCGACGACCCGGTTGTGCCGGTTGCCGTGGGCGAGTACCTGCATCGCGTGCTCCCCAATAGCCAGCTGAGCGTGATCGACAATATCGGCCATTATCCGCAGTTGAGCGCCCCCAGCGCCTGTTCCGCAGTCATGGATACCTTCTTCACCCAATGTGAATTTGGCCATGGATGACTCGCTACTGCTCTGTACCGCGTCGTTATTCGAGGAGGCTCCCTGCGGGCTGGTGGTCATCGCCGAAGATGGCACCCTGTTGCGCTGTAACCAGACTCTCTGCAATTGGCTGGGCTATGACCGGGCCAGCCTGGATGAGCGTCCCTTTGAGCAGTTGCTGACGGTCAGCGGCCGGTTGTTCCAGCGCACCCACTGGATCCCGTTGATGAAGATGCAGGGCTCGGTCGCCGAGGTGAAACTCGAGCTTGTGCACCGCGATGGACACGTCATTTCGGTGCTGCTCAATGGTGTGAGGCGTGAAACCGCCGAGGGTGTCCGCTACCAGCTTGCCTTGTTCGGCACGACCGAGCGTGACCGCTACGAGCGCGAAGTGCTTGCGGCGCGCCAGCGTGCCGAAGAACTCCTGGCCCAGAAGATCAGCGCCGAGACCGCGCTGCAGCAGGCCAAGGCGGAACTCGCGGCGGCCTATGAAAGCAGCCAGCGCCGCGCAGCATTCGCCGAGCGGATGGTCGCTATCGCCAGCCATGACCTGAAAACCCCGATGACGGCCATCAAGATGGCCACGCAGTTGCTCGAACGTGATGCGCGTACCGACAAGGCGCATCGCTTGTTGAGCAGCATCAGCCAGTCCGCCGAGCGTGCGCAGCGCATGATCGTCGATCTGCTCGACTTCGCCTCGGTGAGGATTGGCCAGGGCATCAGCATCCGCCGCCACCCGGTCGACGTGGTGCAAGCGGTGGAACAAAGCTTGAGTGAACTGCGGGTGGCCTTCGGCAATGCCGATATACGCCACCTTTCGCGGGGCAGCGGGGCGTTCACCCTGGACCAGGACCGCCTGCAGCAGATGATCGGTAACCTGGTGGCGAACAGCGTGGCCTACGGCGACCTGGGCTTCCCGATCACGTTGACCACCGATCTGTCGGAGCAGGGTGCGATCATCACCGTGCACAACCATGGGTCGGCGATCGCCGAGGACTTGCTTGCGACCTTGTTCGAGCCGATGGTGCGTGCCAGCGAGCAACAAGATTCGCTGCGTTCGGTGGGGCTGGGCCTGTTCATCGTCCGGCAGATTGTCGAGGCCCATGAGGGCAGGGTCTCGGTGACGTCGAGCCCGGTTTATGGCACCACGTTCTCTATCCATCTGCCTGCGGACGTTGGGTTGGACTGAGAGCTCTGTCGGATGCCTTGGCCGCATTCTCAAGAACCCCGTGGATCGATGCCTACGGGGTTTTTATTGCCCGGGATTCGGGCAAGCGCATTCTTTTGCATGCGATCCGCGGATCATGCGGCGATGAGCCGTCCCCTCAGCGACAGGCGCCGCCAAGGACGCTATCGGGCAAGCTTGATTGAAAGGCCGGCAGTAGCCTGATTCGGCGGTCGCGGTCGAGGCTGCCTGGCGTCAAGCAGGGCTTCAGGTGCTGGTGTTGGGGGATGCTAGACTCGCCGAGCCCATGGCAGGCAGGCCAGCGTCCGACCCGAGATCGAGCGTTAGCCGGTATCTGTCCCAATCAATATGAGCATCCAAAAGGACAAGCGATGGCGATTCGTATAGAGATGATGGTCGATCCGGGAGAGGCGGAGCGCGCTGCGATCCTCAAGCCCTTGCGCGCCCACAACCGCGCCAAGGCGGGCGACCCGAAGACCGAGGCGATCGCGCTGCTGGTGCGTGACGAGCAGACCGGCGAAATCCTCGGTGGGCTGTCGGCGGAGATCTTCTATCGCTGGTTGTACATCGAGTTGCTGGCGATCCCCGAGCAGACCAGGGGACAAGGCACCGGCTCGCGCCTGCTGCACATGGCCGAAGACCTGGCCCGGGAGAAGGGCTGTGTCGGGATCTGGCTCGATACCTTCGATTTCCAGGCGCCGGCTTTCTACGCGCAACATGGCTTTAGCCAGTTTGGCCAGCTCGATGGTTTCCCTCCTGGCCATCAGCGCCTGTTCCTGCACAAACGCCTGGACTGACCCTTGGCTGGGTAGCCAGGGGCGCCCGACACTCGAGCGCTTGAGCAGCGGGTATCGGGCGATCCCTGTCTCAGGTGGGCAGCACCTCGAGCTTGAGCAGATCCAGGGCGACGTCGACGATCATGTCTTCCTGGCCGCCGACCATGCGCCGCTTGCCCAGCTCCACCAGGATGTCGAGGGTCTTGAGGCCGTATTTGCCAGCGGCCATTTCCGCATGGCGCAGGAAGCTTGAGTACACGCCGGCATATCCAAGGCCGAGGGTTTCGCGGTCGACCCGCACCGGGCGATCCTGCAGGGGGCGGATGATGTCGTCGGCCGCGTCCATCAGGGTGTAGAGATCGGTGCCGTGATTCCAGCCCGCGCGCTCGGCCGCGGCGATGAAGACTTCCAACGGCGCGTTGCCCGCGCCCGCGCCCATGCCGGCGAGGCTGGCGTCGATGCGATCGCAGCCTTCTTCCACTGCGGCCATGGAGTTGGCCACCCCGAGGCTGAGGTTGTGGTGGGCATGCATGCCGGTCTGGGTTCGTGGGTCCAGGACCGCCTTGAATGCCCGCATGCGCTCGCGGATATCGTTCATGTTCATCGCGCCGCCGGAGTCGGCCATGTAGATGCATTGCGCGCCGTAGCTCTCCATCAGCTTGGCCTGTTGCGCCAACCCTTCGGGTGTCTGCATATGGCTCATCATCAGAAAGCCCACGGCCTCCATGCCCAGCTCCCGGGCATATTCGAGGTGCTGCCTGGACACATCCGCCTCGGTGCAGTGGGTGGCCACGCGGACGATCCGCGCACCAGCCTCATAGGCGTTCTTCAAGTCGTGGACGGTGCCGATGCCGGGCAGCAACAGCGTGGCGATCTTGGCGTGGCGCAGCTCGCCGGCCACGGCCTCGATGTATTCGAGATCGCCGTGGCGGCCGAAGCCATAGTTGAAGGACGAGCCCTGCAGGCCGTCGCCATGGGCCACTTCGATGGAGTCCACCCTGGCCCGGTCCAGGGCCCGGGCAATGGCCCGCACCGAGTCCAGGGAGTACTGGTGGCGTATCGCATGGCTGCCGTCGCGCAGGGTGACGTCGGAGATGTAGAGCTTCTTGCCTGGATCGAAAGTCATGTACTCGTTCCTCAGCCGTTGAGCATCGATTGGGCCATGCGCTCGGCCGTGGCCAGCGCGGCGGAGGTCATGATGTCGAGGTTGCCGGCATAGGCCGGCAGATAATGGGCAGCGCCTTCGACTTCGAGGAACACCGAGGTCTTGAGCCCACTGAACTGGCCATGGCCGGGAATGTTCAGTGGGGCGGATGGCGCGATGAGGTCGAACTGCACCCTCTGCTTGAGCCGGTAGCCGGGCACGTAGGCCTGCACGGCGGCGGCCATCTGCTCGATGCTGGCTTCGATGCGGGTTTGGTCGGCTACCTCGGACAGCACGAACACCGTATCGCGCATCACCATCGGAGGTTCGGCGGGGTTCATGATGATGATCGCCTTGCCCTTGGCTGCGCCGCCGATCTCCTCGATGGCCTTGCTGGTGGTTTCGGTGAACTCGTCGATATTGGCGCGGGTACCGGGGCCTGCGGATTTGCTGGCGATGGAGGCGATGATCTCGGCGTAATGCACCTTGGCGACTCGCGACACCGCCGCGACCATCGGGATGGTGGCCTGGCCGCCGCAGGTGACCATGTTGACGTTGGTCGCCTGCAAGTGCTGCTCCAGGTTGACCACCGGCACGCAGTACGGGCCGATGGCTGCAGGGGTCAGGTCGATCAGGCGGATGCCTGGCTTGAGCCCACGCAGAAAACCGGCATTGCGCACATGGGCGCTGGCGCTGGTGGCATCGAAAACGAAGTCGATCTCGTTGAACACCGGCAGGCGGCTCAGCCCCTCGATGCCCCCATGGGTCGTGGCCACCCCCAGCCGCTGGGCACGGGCCAGGCCGTCGGAGGCCGGGTCGATGCCGACCATGGCGGCCATTTCCAGGTGTTGTGCATTACGCATCAGCTTGATCATCAGGTCGGTGCCGATATTGCCGGAACCGACGATGGCGACTTTGAGTTTCTTGGTAGTCATTCTGATTCTCCAGGCGTGCGGCTCAGTAGAAATGGCAGCCGACTTCGCCCAGGCGAGTCAGGCGCAGATGCAGGTGATCGCCCGGGACGACTGGGGTCATGGGGCCTAGCGCACCCGAGAGCAGCACATCGCCGGCCAGCAATGGACGGCCGGACTCGGCCATGGTGCGGGCCAACCACAGGCAGGCATCCAGTGGATTGCCCAGGCAAGCGGCGCCGACCCCAATGGCGGCCTGGCTGCGATTCTTCTCCAGCAACATGCCTTCCAGGCGCAGGTCCAGCGCCGACAGTCGGGTGGCTTGCTTGCCCAGTACGTAGAGGGCGGATGAGGCGTTGTCCGCCACGGTGTCGGCCAGGGTGATCCGCCAATCGACGATGGCGGAATCGACGATCTCGATGGCCGGCAGCAGGTACTCCACAGCGTTCATCAACTCGGCCAGCGTGGTGTCGGCATGGGGCAGGTCGCGCCCGAGGACGAAGGCGATTTCCCCTTCGGCCTTGGGCTGGATCAGTTGGCGGCAGTCGATGCCCGCGCCGTCGCTGATCTCCATGTCGGCGAACAGCATGCCGAAGTCCGGCTGATCGACGCCCAACTGCTGTTGCACCGCGGTGGAGGTCAAGCCGATCTTGCGTCCGACCAGTCGCCGGCCCTGGCCCAGGGCGCGCCGGGTGTTGATTTCCTGCACCGCGTAGGCCTCGGCCAGGGTGGTGATGCCCAAGCTCTGCGAGATGGGTTGGCAGGGCTCGCGCCGTTGTCGCGCCTGGGACAATGTCGCGGCCGCCTGGTCGAGGTTGTTCAAGGTGTCGTGGCTCATGCGCTTTTCCTCAGGGTGGCAACAGGGGGCTGTGCGCTGACCAGGTTCGGTTGCCAGCCCAGCTGGCGCCGGAGTTCGGCCAGTGCGGCGTTCAGTTGCGTGGCGGGTACCAGGGCGAAGACGAACTTGTCCGGGCGCACCACCGCCACCAGGTCACGACCGTGTCCGGCACGCTTGAACCAACGCACCAGTTCCTCATCGGGCTCCTCGACCTCGGTCAAGTCGGCCGGACTGAAGCGCTGCACGTCCATGCCCTGGGGACGCCCGCCAAAGGGGTAGAGCGTGACGTAGCGGGTATCCAGCGCCGCCAGCAACTGCTGGGACTCGGCCGATAGCGCCACGCGCGGATTGTTCTCCAGGCCCAGCAGGGAGAAGCCTTCGCCCAGGATTTCGTCGAGGGGCACGCGCTTGCCCTTGAAGGTGCGGACCTGCGGCTGGGGCATCAGCTTCCCGGCGACCCCGCGCCAACCATCCCTGGGCAACCCCAGGTAGGAGCCGGGCTTGTAGGTCGGGGTAGGCTTGAAGCCGCCCTCGCGCAGCCACTTGCCCAGTACCGGCGTGACATTCAGTGCCCGGACTGCAAAGTTGCGCAGCGCCGTCTTGAATGGATTGGACATGGACACGAAGTCCTTCATCCGCACCGAGATGTCGATCATTGCCTTGGCGTGGTGGTAGCGCTCGCTGCCGTAGGTGTCGAGCAGCTTGTCGGCAGCCTTGCCGCGTAGCACCGCCTCCAGCTTCCACGCCAGGTTGTAGGCGTCGCGCACCCCGGAGCTCATGCCCTGGCCCATGAACTGCGGGGTCATATGCGCGGCATCGCCTGCCAGCAATACGCGACCCTTGCGCCACTCGCGCGCGACCAGGGCGTTGAAGGTGTAGACCAGCTTGCGCTTGACCTCGAACTGGTCCGGGTTCACGTACCGGCTCAGCAGCTTGCGCACGGTGGCCGGGTCCTCCATGTACTCCTTGGTCTGGCCGGGCATCAGCATGAATTCGAAGCGATGGAAGCGCCCGGGCTGCGGACAGCTGACCACCGGGGAGTCGGGGTCGCAGATGAAGTTGAAGTAGGGGATGTGGCGCAGCGCATCTTCCCCTTCCTTCATTTCCAGGTCGACCACCAGCCAGGGCTCGGGGAAGTTCTTGCCGTCCATGCCAATGCCCAGTTGTTCGCGCACGGTGCTGCGACCGCCATCCGCGCCCACCAGGTAGCGTGCCTTGAGGGTGACCGGTGCCAGGTCGACGTCCAGCTCGATACGGCTGGCGTCGCCATCGCCGAAGCGACAGTTCTGGGTGGCCTGGTGGGTGAGGGTGACCAGCGCGCCGTCCTGCTTGAAGTCCACCAGTTCGCGACCGCGTTCGACCCTTACCGTCGGGTGATTGGCCAGCAGGTCGCTGAGCTTGGTTTCCAGCCAGGGCTGGTAGAGGAAGTTGATCACCGGCCAACCGAAGCTGCGCTTGAGCTGCCAATAGCGGCCGATCACGCGTCCATCGGGGAAGGTCCATTGGGCTGGGGTATCGATCTGCATATCGCTGGCCAGGTCCTTGGCTACCCCCGCGGCCTGCATCACACGCATGCACTCATCGTCGGTGTAGACCGCGCGAGCATTGCCGTAGAACACCGGCTCACGCTCCAGGACCAGCACCGAGAGGCCGCGCTTGCCGAGCAAATGGGCCAGGGTAGCGCCGGTTGGACCGAGGCCAGCGATGACGACGTCGAAGATTTCAGTAGTGTTCATGGCTGTTCCTGCAGTGGGGAATACTCGGCGTGGCGCAGGGAGCGCAGGCCTTGGCCGAAATTGCCCAGGTTGGTCTTCAGCTTGTTCCAGGTCCCTGGCTTCTGCGGCTTGTGGCCCCACAGGCTGATGCCCTTGTAGGTGGTGACCTGCCAATCGGCCTCGTCGACTTCCAGGGCGTTCCAGCCCAGCTCCAGCTCGAAACCCGAAGGCGTGAGGACGTAGAACGACTGCTCGCGGTCGTTGGGGTGCTCGCCGATTTCGTGGGCCATCTCGAAGCCCAGCTTGCGGCAACGCAGGAAGGCATCGGTCAGGCCGGCGACCGAGGTGGTCAGAAGGTTCATGTGCTGGGCCTTGGTGCGGATCGGGTCGAGCGCCAGGCCCCGTACCTGGGCGATGGCGATCGAGTGATGGCGCGGGTTGACGCGAAAGAACTCGATGTCCAGCGTTACGCCTGCCAGGTGCTCGACAACGCTATCGCTCTGTCGGGCATCGAATATTTCCTGCCAGAAGCGGCGCATGTCCTTGCCGCGACGACTGGTGATCGCCAGGTGGCCCATGCCGGACTCACCGGTAATGAAGCCTTCGCTGAGCATGCTCAGGGGCTCCTGGGTGGTCAGTGGCTCGACGAACAGCTCGATGGCCATGCGCTTGGGGCCAAGCACTCGCCAGAAGCGCACCACACCGCGTTCTGCCGCCTGGGCCGCAGTGCTTTCGTGGATGGCGATACCGCGGGCCCTCAGGCGCTGCAGCACGATGTGCAGGGTGTCCTGGTCGTTCAGTTGCCAACCGATGGCCGCGAAGTCTTCCGCCGGGCCGCGCTGGACGATGATGCGCCGTTGGTGCTGGTCCATGCGAAACGCCAGGAGCTGGCTGTCCGCATGTTCAAGGTGCAGGCCGATGCCGCCTTGCAGCAGCGCCTGCCAGCGGTCCAGCTGGTTCGACTCGATGACCGCATAACCCATGCTGCTGGCGCCGAAGATGTCCTGTTTCATAGGTATTCCTTGTCTTCAGGCCGGGGTATGGCAGGCGAGGAAGCTGGCGGTGACGGCGTTGAATTCGCTGGCGCGTTCCCACTGCACCCAGTGCCCGGTCTTGCTGAACAGGTACAGGTCGCAGTTGGGCATGCGCTTGCACAAGGTCTGGCCGCCACTGGGACGATTGACCTTGTCCTCCGTGCCCCACAGCACCAGGGTCGGGACCTGACAACGGTCGAGCCGCGGATCGCGGGTCAGGTCCATGCGCACTGCGGCCTTCAGGCCTGTAGGGCGGCGCAGGGGCGGCGCGGCGACCACTTCAGGGTCGGTGCTGGCGCGATAGCGCTCGGCGATCATGGCGTCGGTCACCAGGCTGCTGTCGTAGACGAGGTCTTCGCGGATGAAGCGGGTGATCTTCTCCAGCGTCGGGCCCGCGCCGTTGTAGTAGTCGAGCAGGTGGTTCAGCCCCTTGGTGGGCAGGCTACGGGTGGTGTTGATGCCGCCCGGGCCCATCAGCACCAGGGCCGAGACCCGGGTTGGTGCTTCCAGGGCCATGCGCAGGGCGCAGGAGCCGCCGAGGGAGTTGCCGGCCAGGTGCGCAGATTTGATCTGCAATGCGTCGAGCAGGCCGAGCATGCTCTGGGCCAGGTCGCCGAAGCAGTCGCTGCGGTCCAGGCCCTTGGTCGATTGCCCGTAGCCCGGCATGTCTACCACCAGCACGCGAAACTGCTTGGCCAGTGCTTCGATATTGCGCGAGTAATTGGACATTCCGGAGGCGCCCGCTCCGCCGCCGTGCAGCATGAGCAGGGGATGGCCCTGGCCCACCTCGCTGAGGAAGATTTGCCGCCGGCCAACCCTGACGTGGCGGGATGTAAGACCTGGAATGGCTGCGATGTCGTTCATGTGCTCTCCAGAAAGGCCTGATTGTTTTGTCCTGTTAAATCTATATTTGCTCATAAATGAACACAAGTGTTCATTTGGTGGTTGTGGTGATCTTTCGCAGGACGCGAGCATGGCGTCCTGCGCAAGCCGCCTGGTCATGCGGCGAGGATCTGGGGGCGTCCCCTTGGGCCTAGAAGGCTGGAATCAACGAATGCCTTCGTTGCGCAGGGCCGCCGGGGTGTACTCGGAGGACAGCGAGGAGAAGCCGAATTCGATCGGTTCCTTTTCCTCGTTGCGCATGCCGGAGACGATGTAGCGGCCATTGATCAGGTCGTACAGCACCTCGACGCCGAGCCAGGGCACCTGCACGTCGTACAACGGAGTCAGGTGGCCTTCGGCGGTGCGCCACAGCATGCCGTGGGAGTCGTAGTGATCGGCCAGGGCGATCTGCCAGGAGTCCTCGTCAATGAAGAACACCCGCTTGGCGTAGATATGCCGCTCGCCCTGCTTGAGGGTGCCCTCGACCTGCCAGACGCGGTGCAACTCATAGCGGGTGTGGGCCGGGTTCAGGTGCCCGGCCTGGACGATGTCGCTGTACTTGAGCGTCGGTGAGTCCAGCTTGAAGCTGTTGTAGGGGATATAGATCTCGCGTTTGCCCACCAGCTTCCAGTCGTAGCGGTCGGGTGCGCCGTTGTACATGTCCAGGTTGTCGGATACCCGCTGCCCCTCGGAAGCCGGATAGGGGCCGTCGTAGGAAATTTGCGGCGCGCGCCGCACTCGCCGCTGTCCGGCGTTGTAGATCCAGGCCATGCGGGGGTCCTTCACCTGGTTCAGGGTCTCGTGCACCAGCACGACATCCCCGGCCTGGCGTGCTGGCGCGGTGATCAACTGCTTGTAGTAGAACAGCACGTTGCCCGGATCGGCCGGATTGAAGTCCTTGATCCGGTCGCGAAAGGTGAACTGTTGCTTGAAGTACACCGGCACGAAGGTGCCGCTGGCCAAGGGGGTGGCCTGCACGTGGGTGCGCTTGGCGCTGCCGCCGCGGTAGCGGGTGATGTGGTTCCACAGCACTTGCAGGCCGTCCTGCGGGATCGGGAAGGGAATGGACGTGGCGAACTCGGACAGGCCGTTGCCGCCTTCGACCAGCCTGGTCTTGGTCGCATTGTCCTTGGCATCCCGGTAGACCGCATCGGGCAGGCTGGCCGTGCGATGGCTGGGGTAGACCGGCATCCGGTAGGTGGCATAGCGCTTGAGCATCGCCTGCTGGCCCGGGCTCAGCTTGTCCTGGTACTGGGCCATGTTCTGCGCGGTGATGGTGAACAGCGGCTGTTCATTGGCGAAGGGATCGCTGAGGAAGCCTTCGCGGCTGAGGGTTCCCGCGCTCTTGGGCAGGCCACCGGTCCAGGCGGGGATATTGCCATCGGCGTTGCCCTGCATTTGCGCACCAGTGGGGGTCAGGCTGGAGCCTAGCTGTTGGGCCTGCTCGGGACTGACCGCCGCCAGGGCGGGGAGGGTACTGAAACTGCAGGCAAGGGCGAGTGAGCAGGCAGAGAGTATTTTGTTATTCATCTTGGTAACTCCACTTAGAACGATACGGCGAAACTCAGGGCGGCATAGTCGCGATCGGTCATCGCGTTGTAGTCGCCACCAAAGAAGTCGGTGTAGGTGAGGCTGGCGGTGTAGGTATTGAGGTAGACGGCGTCCAGGCCCAGGCTGATGGCCTTGGCGCCTTCGTTGAAGCCAGGCTCCGGCCCGTAGCCCTTGACGTCATGGGACCAGGCCAGGCTGGGCTTGAGATCGACACCGTCGAACACGTTGCTGTATTCCCAGATCGCCCGTGCCCGATAGCCCCAGGAGGTGCTGGTGGTGTAGCCGTCATTCGTGCAGTACTGCGGGGTCTTGGTGTTGATCTGGCGGGTGCAGATGCTGTTGTCGGCCAGCTCGCCCATGCCGAAGGTGGGATTGCGCCCATAGCGCAGTCCGCTGCCCCCCATGCCGCTGACGTGGGTCACCCCGACCTCGCCGATCAGGGTCAGGCGGTCGGCCCCCATGACCTGGTCGAAGAAGTGCGTGGCGCTGACCTGGGCCTGGGTCAGCTCCTTGCGCTGGTATCCCTTGATCGAGCTGCTGTTGGCAAGGGGTAAGTAACCCGATGACAGCACTGGTGACGCGCTGGGATCGCCGAAGGTGGCGGCGATGATGTCGGCCGAGTTGATCTGGATCGGCATGTTCGGCCGGTAGCTGAGCTCGCCGGAGAGAATGGTACCGGTGGGCAAGCTGGTGCTGAAGCTCAGGCCGTACAGCTGGATATCTTCCGGGTAGTCGGCGAGGTACTGCGAGGTACCCAGCCTGTAGGCCTGGGCCGCCGCTTGGCCCAGGGGGCTGCCAAGGAGCGCATTGCACACGGCCGGATTGCCGATACCGAGGTTGGCGCAGATCGGGCCGGCGAAGCCCCGGTCGGCCATATGCGGGCTGGTGACGCCGCTGATGTAGGCCATGCGGCTGTGGTAGTTCATGAAGTAGGCGGCGAACTCGCTGTTCAGCTCCGGGGCGAACCAGCGCAGTGCCGCGCCCCATTGCCCATCGTTGCGCGGATCGTTGTCGTGCCCCCGTGGCACGCGGATGCCCTCACTGGTCAGGTCGATGCCCAAAGGCGACAACGCAGCCTGGGCCAGGGCGTTCTGATTCAGCGCGGGGCCGGCGGTCAGGCCGGTGCAACCGTCGGGCAGCGCATCGTTGACGGCGAAGAACGTGCCGCAGTTGTCGATCACACTCTGGTCCCAGGCCAGCTGGTAGAACAGCTCGGTGCTCAGGTTGTCCGTGAGGTTCTGCGACAGGTAGAACATGTTGACCGGGATCAGGCCTTCCTTGATCTCGGAGCCAGGGCGGCGCAACGCGGCGAAATCCACCGGGTTGATGCTGTTGATGCCGCCCTGGATGAAGGTGCTTTCGCCCCAGTTCACCACCTGCTTGCCCAGGCGCACGGTGCCCGGCAGGTCGCCGATGGTGTAGCTGTGATAGACGAAGGCATCGAGCAGTTGCACGCCGCTGGACTGGGCGCCGGGCTTGCGCCCGTGGTCGTCGATATCCTTGAACGGGCGGCTCTCGTCCTTGAGCTCGAAGTCGTACCAGTACTTGCCGCGCAGGAACACGCCGGTATCGCCATGGCTGAGCTGCAGGTCGTGGATGCCCTTGAAGAGCTTGGAGAAGGTCTCGCCCTTCTTGAAGTTGCGCCGGCCGTCGTCGGTGATGCTGCTGCCCAGCAGATCGGGGTCCGGGTTGCGCAGCGCCCAGCTGGCGCCGACGGAGAGGGTGGAATCCAGCTGGCCATCGATTTCACCGATGGCAAAGCTCACGGCCCGGGCTTGGGCGCAAGCCAGGGTTGCAAGGCTGACGACACTGGCGAGCCGGATTGCCCGCCATAGGGGGTGCTTGAGCATCTTCACTACCTCTTGTTGTTCTTGTTGTGCGACGCAGGCTCTTTTTGCGGGACGAGCCGACCCGTACAGGTCATCGAGGGTTCGATGAAGTCCGTATTCGTGGGCGTGATGGATTTGCCCCCGGTACCGGCGGGCGGCTGATCAGCAGGCGGAGCCGATTGGCCTAACCTGTTCGTTCACTTTTTTTAAGGCAATAAGCGCCTCCTGCGCATCTCGTGGTGCGCGTTGCAGAACCCGGTTGATCAGTCGTCCAGAGGGGGGAGCTCCGGGAGTGGGGCGGTGGCGAATGCCCGGGCTTCGTCTGCCGGAACGCCCAGGGCGCGCAGTACGAACTCGGCGGTATCGGCACCGGCATCGCGCCAGGTCTTGTGTCCTTGCAGGACGAGGCTGATGGCTAGCAGCACCGAACCGGCGGCTACGCCGATGACCGACAAGAGCTGGTCCTGGCGGAAGCTGTAGCGCTGGCAGGCAAGCCCTTCGAGGATGTCCCTTACGGGTGGGCCATCCCACAAGGCCTGCAGCGAGGCATGGGAGGCTGCGTAGCGCACCAGGAAGCTGCCCCAGTGGCGTTCCTCATGGGCCCGGCGGATGTAGAAGCGAATGCCGTTGGAGAGGCGTTGCGCCGGGTCCAGCCCGGGGGCTGCGCTCCTGCCAACGCGTTCGTTCATCTCGGAGGCCAGTTCGGTGGCGACCGTTTCGAACAGCGTTTCGATGGAGTCGAGATTCTTGTACACCGTGTTGCGCGCCAGCCCGGCTTTCTGGGCCAGTTCGCTGACGTTGATGTCAGCCAGTTCTTTCTGGGCGAAGAGCTGCAGGGCCGCTTCATGGATACGCTTTTGAATGATGCTCACGGATTCAGGCCTTCGCAACGTTGAATGCTCGCTAGTGAACACTGCTGTTCACGTTAAATCAACTGACAGGCCGCCTATTTTTTCCCGGGATGTGCTTTAAAAAACCGGATTAATAAATTTATTCGATGTTTTTCAAGTAGTTATCTATTTTTAGAGAATGGGGTAGGCGAATAAAGTGCCTCTCCCTGGTGAATCATTCTTGACCTTAATGAACAGTAGTGATCATTATTAAGCGGTTGTGTTAGTGGTGGGTCGCCGGTCGACTCTAACTCCATGCTCGCCAAGGTAACCCTCATGGCTATCCAGCAAGGGCGCATAGACGTCCATCACCATGTCATTCCCCCTGACTTTGTCGCCACCATGCAAGCCAAGGGCATCCAGAAGGTCGCCGGGGCCCTGCTGCCCAAGTGGACGCCGGAGAAATCCATTGCCGTGATGGACGCCAACGGCATTCAAACGGCGATTGCCTCGCTCTCCGCTCCGGGCGTGCACTTCGGTGATGGCCCGGCCCAGGCCGTCGACCTGGCCAGGCGTTGCAATGAGTTCTGCGCGGGGATGATGGCCCGTTACCCGGGCCGGTTCGGTTTCTTCGCGGTGCTGCCCATGCCGTTCACGGCACACGCCTGCAGCGAAGCCATCTACGCCCTGGAGGTGCTCAAGGCCGATGGGGTGGTGCTGCTGGGCAGTACCGACGGCCACTTCCTGGGCGACCCGCTGTTCGATGAGTTGATGAGCGAGCTGGATCGCCGTCGGGCGGTGGTTTTTGTGCACCCCAACCTGCATGCGACCAGCATCGACATCGCCCTGGACATGCCGGGTTTTCTCATCGAGTTTCTCTGTGACACCACCCGCGCCGCCGTCAACCTGATCCTCACCGGAACCCAGGAGAAGTACCCCCATACCCGCTGGGTCCTGGCCCATGCCGGCGGCTTCCTGCCGTTCGTGGCCGGGCGCTTGAGCGCGGTGGATCTCGGCGATCTGCAGCGCCATGTGCCCCAAGGCGTGCAGCACTACATCGAGCGCTTCTACTTCGATACCGCGCTGTCGCCGTCACGCTACTCCATGGTGGCTTTGAAGGAGCTGGTGGACCCTTCGCACATTCTGTTCGGCAGCGACTTTCCGTTTGCCCCAGCCCCGGCCACGGCCCTGCAGTGCCGCACCCTGGATACCTGCGACGTATTTGCCGAACCGACCCGATACGGCATTGCCCGGGGCCATGCGCTCGAGCTGTTCCCCCAGTACCGCCGGCCCGATGAGGTCGTCACGGCCAGTCCCATCTTCAAGGACGAGTCCATGGCAGGGCGGCTGCGACGGGCTATGACCAGGCCGATGTCTGCCCTCGCCGAGTCCATGCGGGATCGTTGATTTCCAGGGTTTACCTATAAGTACATGAGGTGGTCATGAAAGGTTTTACAGGGGTCGTGGGTGCTGGCGCGTTCGTGGGGACAGGGAGTTCGCGGCAGACATGAACAGCACATCACAGAGCCATTCGCTGGGGCGCCTCGATGCTGCTGCTGGCGAGGCGCTCGCCACTGGCGATGCACGCTTGGGCACCATCGACATTCACCGCCATACCCGGTCTCCGGCCTTGCGCGGCCTGCTTGCCCGTCACAACACCCGGTCGCTGGCCGGGCTGGAGCTACCCGATGGGTCGCCCGAGTCATTCATGGCGTCCATGGAGGAGGAGGGTGTGCAGACGGCCATCACCTCTGAAGTACTGCCTGGCATCCAGCTGGCCGCAACTGAACTGGCAGCCTTTTCCCGCGGCAGCAACGAGTTCTCCCGGGCCCTGGCCGAGCGCCACAAGGGGCGGATCGGGTTCTTCGCGCACCTGCCATTGCCCTACACCGAACTGGCCTGCGCCGAAGCCATCCACGCGCTGGATATCTTGCAGGCCGATGGCGTGGTGCTGATGGCCAGCAACGAGGGGAAGTTCCTCGGCGATCCGCTGTTCGAGGAACTGATGCACGAGCTCAACCAGCGCAGTGCGATCGTTTTCGTCCACCCCAATGTACCGGCCAAGGATGCTCTGGGCCTGGGCACGCCACTGAGCGTGGTCGAATACCCTTGCGACGTTACGCGAGCGGGGCTGAACCTGATCCTGTCGGGCACCATGGAGCGTTTCCACAGGATCCGCTGGATTCTCGCGCATGCCGGGGGCTTCCTGCCCTATGTCGCCTGGCGGGCATCGCTGGCGAACACCATGATCGAGTACGGGGACACCGCGCCCCAGGGCGTGCTGACCTACTTGAGGCGCTTCTACCTGGATACCGCCACATCGGTATCGCGTCCGGCCATGGCCACGTTGCGCGAGTTGTTCGAGCCCGATCGATTGCTGTTCGGCACCGACACACCCTTCGCCTCGGGTGCCCGCAGTGGGGCACAGATCGACGAGTTGGTCGCTTCTGGCTTCTGGAGCGCGGCCGAGGCTGCCGGTGTCCGGCGTGGCCATGCCCTGGGGTTGTTCCCCAGCTACAAGCAGCCAGGTGAGCGTATTTCGGCATTACCCCTTTTCACACAGGAGTCGCTCCTTTCCGGGGCCAGACGGCAGGTGCTTTCGCCACTGCGGGCGGTTGCCCAGAAGCTCAGGGAATGAGGGCTGAACCCTCAAGGCCAGCCACCGCTCGCCGCGCTGTTGTGATTTCGTTGCTTGATTAGGCTGCTCCAAACGACTGCTTGGGGTAACCTTGCGCCACGAATCAACCATGAAGCTGAAATGAACGATGGGTTTTGAGCAACTAGCTGAGCTACGTGACCGCCTGCGGGCTGAACAACAGCAGGTAAAAACTGATAGCGCCAAACAGGGCAAGCGCAAGCCCCCTGCGCAACCCAAGCCTCGCGAGCAAGACCCGGCGGTGGAGGCGATCTGGCGATTGCAGAAGCACTTCCCCTTGGCCTTCCCGGTCAATCCGGCGCCCAAGGTTCCGCTCAAGGAAGGCATTTTCAAGGATGCCGAGCAGCACCTGGAGCTGCTAGGGCTGACCAGCGAGCAGCTCAAGCTGGGTATCGCCACCTGGTGCAAGGGCAGCCGTTACTGGGCCAGCATGACCCAGGATGCACCGCGGCTCGACCTGAATGGCCAGGCTGCAGGCATCGTGACCGCCTCGCAGGCACTGCATGCCAGGCAGCAGGCTTCACGCCAGCGTGGGCAGGCGCGACGCAAGCAGTCCAAGCCCAAGGAGCGTCCCCAGGAGCAGGGGAGCGAGGGCGCCACGGAACAAGTCGTGGGCTGAAGCCGCTCTTGGCCTCGTTCCCATGGCCACGGCATTGACCTGTCGGCACGCTGCCCGCAATGGGCAGCGTGCCGACTGCTGGTGCATGGGCCAAGGATGAAAGTGCTCGATAGCCGGTGAGCGCTGTCTCGGTACGTCCATGAGTCGCTGGGTATTTCACCCACCCCGGACCTGTCTTTCATACCTGGCCTGTGTCGTCAGGCGAAGGGCCCTGGCCAAGGCGCGAAGGCTTGGCCTGCCTTGAGCCAAGGGCCGGCGCTCTGGCTAGGGGCTTTGGTTCTGCCTGGCTTCGAGCGGCGTCTGCCCACTCCACTCCTTGAATGCCCGGGTGAAGGCGCTGTGCTCCGAATACCCGAGGAGCATGGCGATATCCACGATCTGCAGGCGTGGGTCGCGCAGGTACGACAAGGCCAGTTCATGGCGGACCAGGTTCAGCTCGCCACGAAAGGTGGTACCGGTCTCTTGCAGGCGCCGCTGCAGAGTGCGTGGGGAGAGACTGAGCCGGGCCCCGATTCGCTCGATGCTTGGCTCACCCTCGTGCAGTTCCCTGGAGATACTCCTGCGTACCTGCTCCACCATCTCATCCTGTTGTGGCAGCTGCGCCAGGAGCCGATCCGCATGCTGTTCCAGCAAAGTGATCAGCGCCGGGTCAGGGCTTTTCAGCGGCATCGCCAGCACATCCGGGGCAAAGCGCATCACCGCTTGCGCCTGGCCAAAACGTACCGGGCAGGCAAAGAACTCCTCATAAGGGCCAGGGTCGGTCGGGCCCAGGTGGTTGAAGTCGATCTGGATCGGATCGACCACGCCAACGACCAGATCGCGGCAGAACTGCACCATCGCCACGATCCCCGTTTCATTGACCAAGGGGCCGGGCTGGTACTCGCTGGTGTCCCAGACGATTTCCACCCAGCCCTGTCCTTCACGGCGGTACATCGGCAGGACATCGAACACCAGGCGCAGGTAGCGTTCCAGGCGCATCAGGGCCGCCTCGAGGTTATTGCAGGCCAGGAGCACCGAGCCCAGCACTCCAAAGTGTCGAGGGCTGATCGTCCGGCCCAGGTGGATGCCCAGCAGCGGATCGCCCAACTGCTGCGCAGCCGTCGCCAGCAAGTGTTCCCAATGCTCGACGTCGATGCCTCCAGCGCCGTTCGGGTCGGGCTGCGGCCAAGGTTCTGCGAGCACTGAAACCGGATCGTGTCCGTGGGCTTTCAGGTAGTCGTAAAGCAGTTGCACATAGGTTTCGGGAACTACGCGCCGGTGCAGGGGCTGGCTCATGCGAGCTCTCAATTGTTGTTTGGCGCAAAGTGTCAAACCGTGCGACGGGTAGCGTCAAGCCGTTCTTTCGGGAGTGGTCAAGAATGCTCCTATGCGCTGCCACCAGCGCCATTCGATCCCGAACCAATCCTTGCCTCACTCCTCCCTGAGACTTGCTGAAGGTGCTGCCATGAACAACTACGACCTCAAAGGCCGCGTGATCGCCATAACCGGCGCCACTGGAGGGCTGGGCAGAGCGACGGCCCAGGCGCTGCGGGGCAGGGGGGCCAAACTGGCCTTGCTGGACCTGGACCTTGAGGGGCTGGATCAACAGGCCGCTGCCTTGGGTCAACCCGATGAGGTGGCGGGCTGGGTCGCCAACGTGCGCTCGCTGGATAGCCTGGAGACGGCCCTGGCGGCCGCTGCGCAGCACTTCGGCGGGATCGACGTGGTGGTGGCGGCCGCCGGCGTGGCCACCCAGGAAAGCGTGGAGTCCATGAGCCCGGAGGTTTTCGAACGGACCATCGATATCAACCTCAACGGCGTGTGGCGGACCTTTCGCGCGGCGCTGCCCCATGTGAAGAGGCGCCAGGGCTATCTACTTGCCGTCTCGTCCATGGCCGCCTTCGTCCACTCGCCGCTGAACGCCCATTACTGCGCCAGCAAGGCTGGCGTCTGGGCCATGTGCGACAGCATTCGCCTGGAGTTGGCGCAGTTTCGGGTAGGGGTCGGCTCTCTTCACCCGACGTTCTTCATGACGCCCATGATGGATGCCGCGCTCCAGGGGCCTTGCAGTGCGCTGGTCTGGAACAACCACCAGGGGCTCTGGAAATTCGTGGCGCTGGAGCAGGTGGTCGCGGCCCTGGTCGATTGCATCGAGCGCCGGAGCGACACGGTCACCGTGCCGGGTAGCAACAGCCTGGTGGCCAAGGCCCCCGGACTGCTACGGCGGATTATCGAGCGCATTGGCTTCGACACTGACCGCGTCGCCAAGGCTGTTAGAGAGCAGGCCAATCCCCAGGAGGCAGGCTAAACCCCACGTGTCTGCTGCTTTGCAGCCCACTGTGTTGTTGGCGTGAACTGATAAGCGGCCCGGCGGATAGCGTCAAGCAGGGCCGGCTTACCTTGCCAACAATGCAATCACGCCAGCTATTCCAACGGAAGCGAACCATGAGCGATATCAGTGAATTCCCGGTCTCGACAACGCTGCACTTTTACTCCAATGCCACTCGCTGTGTAGCCGACTTCTATCAGCCGGCAGGTGCCGGGCCGTTTCCTGTGGTGGTGATGGCCCACGGGCTGGGCGGCACCCGGGGAATGCGTATTCCGGCCTTTGCCCAACGTTTCGTGGCGGCCGGGTACGCCTGCCTGGCCTTTGATTACCGCCACTTTGGCGACAGCGATGGCGAACCCCGTCAATTGCTGGACATCAAGCGCCAGCTGGAGGATTGGCATGCAGCGCTTGCCCATGCCCGAAGCCTTGCGCAGGTGGACCCGGAACGTGTGGCGATCTGGGGCACCTCCTTTGGCGGCGGGCACGTACTGACGATCGCCGCCGAGGATCCGCAGGTGGCCGCGGTGATTTCCCAGTGCCCCTTCACCGATGGCCTGGCCTCCAGTCTCGTCACCCAGCCACTGGTGTCTATCAAGCTCACCGCGCTGGCGGTGCTGGACCGCCTCGGCGCGATGCTCGGTGCCAAGCCGGTCATGGCCGCGCTCGCCGGCCAGCCGGGTGAAACGGCGTTCATGACTTCGCCCGATAGCTGGGGCGGGTACCACGGGCTGATCGCACCCGGTGCCAGCAATCGCAACGAAATCGCCGCACGCTTCGCCCTGGACATCATCCGCTACTACCCCGGGCGCCGGACTCCCGGGATTCAAGTGCCCGTGCTGTTCAGCGTTTGCGACCCCGATAGCGTGGCTCCGGCCAAGGCGACCCTGCGACACGCCGGGCGCGCTCCGCATCACGAGATCAAGCGTTATCCCTACGGCCACTTCGCGATCTACGTCGGCAAGCCGTTCGAGGAAGTGGTGGCCGACCAGGTCGACTTCCTCCTGCGCACGGTCCCGGTGGCGCAAAAGCAGAATGAGCCTGAGCGGCGCTCCCGCGGATAACGCGGCCTGTGCACTCCCTGCATCCAAGACTCGCTAGGAAAGCAACCATGACCCACTACGTACTCAGCGATCGCGTCATCGCCATCACCGGCGCCACAGGCGGCCTTGGCAGGGCCGCTGCCGTCGCGCTGCGTGGGAAGGGGGCCAAGCTGGTCCTGTTGGACCTGGACCGCGACAGCCTCAATGCCCTGGCAGTCGAGCTGGGCGGTCCCGGCGTTGCTGCTGCGTGGGTGGCCGACGTGCGATCGCTGCAGAGCCTGGAGGCGGCGCTCAAGGACGCGGCAGGGCATTTTGGCGGCATCGATGTGGTGATCGCCGGGGCTGGCATCGGCTCTCCCGAATCGCTGGAGTCCATGGAGCCCGCCGCCTTTGACCGGGTTGTCGATATCAACCTCAGTGGCGTCTGGCGCACCTTTCGTGCCGCTCTGCCGTATGTCAAGGCGCGCCAGGGTTACCTGCTGGCCATCTCCTCGATGGCGGCGTTCGTGCATTCGCCCCTGAACGCGCACTACACCGCCAGCAAGGCCGGAGTCTGGGCCCTGTGCGACAGCATTCGCCTGGAACTCAAGCCCCAGGGCGTCGGGGTGGGGAGCTTCCATCCAACGTTCTTCCAGACGCCGATGATGGAGGCGGTCATCGACCATCCGTGCAGCGCCCTGGTGTGGAACAACCACCGGGGTATCTGGAAGTTCGTGGCGTTGGACCAGGTGGTTGCCTCTCTCGTCGACTGCATCGAGCGTCGGCGCGACCTGGTCACGGTGCCGAGCAGCAACGGCATGGTGGCCAAAGCATGCGGTCTGCTGCGGCGCTTGATCGAGCGGATCGGCTTCGAGCCAAGCAAGGTGGCTGAGGCGGTACGACTCACGAACACCCGCAAGGCCCCCTGAGCATCGCCGGCCGGCGCTGTCCCGTGGGCCATGAGCTCGATGGCGGCGTAAATAAGGCGGTGCGGCCATTTCCCGACCCAACAACAAGAGACAGACAGCATGAACTACGACCTTCACGGCAAAGTTGTCCTGATCACCGGTGCGGCCGGCGGCATCGGCTCCGCCACCGCCCGGGAGCTGTATGTGCACGGCGCCAACCTGGTGCTGACCGATACCCGGCAGGAGGCGGTGGACCAATTGGCCCAGGAGTTCGATGCCCAACGGGTGCTGGCACTGGAGCTGGACGTGACCGACAGCGCGGCGTCCAGGCAGGTGGTGCACCTGGCAGTGGAACGCTTTGGCCATCTGGACGTGGCCTTCGCCAATGCCGGCATTTCCTGGAAGGGCACGCCGGCGACCTTGCGCACCTGCGATGAGGACGAGTTCCGGCGCATCGTCGAAGTGGACCTGTTCGGCGTGTGGCATACGGTGCGTGCGGCCTTGCCGGAAGTCGTGCGCAACCGTGGGCAGATCCTGGTCACTTCGTCGACCTACGCCTACCTCAATGGCATGGCCAATGCGCCCTACGCCTTGTCCAAGGCCGCGGTGGAGTCGATGACCCGGTCGCTGCGCGCCGAGCTGGGCAGTACCGGCGCCACTGCCAGCGTGCTTTATCCGGGGTGGGTGAATACGGCCATCGCCAAGGTTGCCTTCGGTGGCAACGCCATCGCCACCAAGATGAACGAAATCGGGGTTCCGCCGTTCTTGAACCAGCCGGTGGGACCGGAAGTGATCGGTCGTGGCGTGGTGCGGGGCTTGCGCAAGCGCCAGCCGCGCATCACCGCGCCTTTTCGCTGGGCGCCCATCTCGGTCATGCGCGGTGTCTTCAATGTGTTCACGGATTGGCATGTTGCGCGCGAGCCTCGCCTGCAGCGCTTGCTCCAGCAACTGGAGCAAGAGGTGGTGCGCAATCGGCCCCAGGGCTGAAGCCAGGTATTGACGTGGGGCCGGGTCTTGGCCAGCGTAGCGACCTGAACCCGTGTTGCACATTTTGATCGAGGGACTCTGGATGTCGATTTGGATCAGCGCCTGTGCCGTGCTGGCTGTAGTGCTGGGTGCGTACTATCTGTTCACGGCCGCACGCAGGCCACAGTTGATCTATCAGCCCAACCCGCAGAACCAGGCGCTGATTGCCCGGGTACCGCGCTTGACCCGACGCTTCTGGGCCACGCCCTGGTTGTTCAACGGCCACCTGCAACTGCTCGGGCTGGGGTTGAAGAAGGTCTTGGCTGCGCGCCTGAGCTACGACCATGTCGATACCTTGCGCATGGCCGATGGCGGCACCACCGCACTGCATTGGCTTGGCAGCGATTTGCCGGAGCAGGTCCCGACCTTGGTGGTGTTGCATACCATCACCGGCTCGCCACACAGCATGCGTGGCTTCGTCCGTGATCTTCAGCGGCTCACTGGCTGGCGCGTGGTGCTGTGCGAGCGGCGCGGCCACGGCCAGTTGCCGCTGACCAGCCCGCGTTTCAACACCATGGGCGATACCGCCGATCTGCGCGAACAACTGCAGTTGATCGCCGAGCGCTACCCGCAATCGGCGCTTTACGCCGCCGGCATTTCCGCCGGCACCGGCTTGCTGATTCGCTACCTGGGCGAGCAGGGCGCCGATACGCCGCTGCGGGGTGCCTTTGCCTATTGCCCGGGCTACGACATCCGCGTCGCCTTTGGCCGTGCACGTGCGCCCTATACCCGTTTGATGGCCAGGAAACTGGTGCGCCAGTTCGTGTCCCCCAATCGCCAGGCGCTGGCGCACTTGCCCAGCCTGGCGGCCCTGGAGGGGGCGCAGAGCCTGGATGAATTTCACCGGCACCTGTACGAGTGCGCGGGTTATCCCACCCAGCAAGCCTTTCTCGAGGCTTGCAACCCGATGCTGGTGATGGAGACCGTGACCATCCCGCTGCTGGTGCTCAATGCCGAGGATGATCCGGTCTGCGTCCTGGGCAACGTGCGCGATCACCAGAACGCCCTGTCACGCATGCCCAGGACGTTGTTGGCCGTTACCCGCAGAGGCAGCCACTGTGCTTATCTCGCAGGCTTTACGGCGCGTTCATGGGCGCACCACCTGGCGGCCGATTTCCTGCGGGCGGTGCATGGGCAAACCCGCTCCTGATCAGTTTCCGTTCGTTCAACTTTGCAGTAGCGGCCTGTGGCCGCGCCATGTCGTGGCAACTTGGCTGATTTGGACAAGCATGCAGCCGCACAGGCCGATGGCGATTCCCGGGCGCTGGAGCCCGTCCACTCCGGTGCCGTGTGGGCGCATCTTGCGTGGCGCCATGCGCGCCAGTGTGAGCCCCTGGAAGACCCAGGTCAGCATGCCCGCGGGCGCCTTGCGTGGCCCGCACCTGGCGTTGCATCTCCAGCCAGGTCGGGAATGGGCCGTGGCCGAGCTGCGGGGCACAGCGGGGGCCTCAAGCGCATCAATGGTCAGCCGCCGGGAGCCATTCAGCGCACCTCAGGTAGATAACGCGGCGGCCTGTGGTTTGTGGCGCAATGCCTCGAGCAGCAGGGTAAAGGCTGCCGAGGGGTGACGGCGGCTGGGGTAGTACAGGTAATAGGGTTCGAATGTCTTGCGCCATTGCGCCAGCACTTCGACGAGCTGCCCGCTCTCCAGAGCATCACTGACGTAGGCCTGGGGCAGGTACGCCAGGCCGAGGCCGTGCAAGGCCGCCTCGCGCGCCGAGGCGATGCTGTTGCTGATGAACTGGCCCTCGACCCGGACCCGTTGCTCATGGCCCGCCTTGGCGAACACCCAGGCAAAGTGCTCGCCATGGGTGGGCAGGCGTAGATTGATGCAGGCGTGTTCGGTCAGGTCTCGCGGCTGCTGCGGCGCTTGGCGCTGCGCCAGGTAGGCGGGCGAGCCCACCACGCTCATCGGGTGTGGTGCACTGATGTTCACTGCAATCATGTCCTTGGCCACCAGCCCGCCCCGGCGTACACCGGCATCGTAGCGACCACTGATGATATCGGTCAGGCCATAGTCGACGGTGAGTTCGACGTTGATGTCCGGGTATTGCGGCAGGAAGTGCCTGAGCGCTGGTTGCAGCACGCTGTGCACGGCGTATTCATCGGCACTGATGCGGATGGTGCCCGAGGGCTTGTCCCGCAGCTCGGTGACTTTCTCCAGCCCCGCATGGATCTGGCCCACCGCCGGTCCGATGAGCAGCAGCAAGCGCTCGCCGGCCGGTGTTACCGAGACGCTGCGGGTGGTGCGGGCGAACAGTGGCAAGCCGAGGCTTTCCTCCAGCCCGCGGATGACCTGGCTCAGGGCCGATTGCGAAATGCCCAGCCGCGCAGCTGCGCGGGTGAAGCTGGCTTCTTCCGCTACTGCGAGGAAAGCCTCCAGGTCCCGAAGTCGATGTCCTTGCATTTATCAAATCTGCTTATGACTGAATGCTGATTCTGAAGGATTATCAATAGGCTGCTCAAGGCCTAACCTGCATGGCACGCGGCAGATGCCGATGCAGGCATAACCCCGATTGTCATCATCAATTCAAGGATCCGGTCATGAGCCACACGATTGAAACCGTCCAGTTCCGCAACCCAGGCATGGCCTGGCACATCGCCGCGGACCTGCACTTCCCACCCCAGTTCGACAGCAACAAGCGATACCCGGCCATCATCAGCGCGCACCCCATCGGCAGTTGCAAGGAGCAGACCTCCGGCAATGTGTATGGCGCGGCCCTGGCCAAGGCGGGGTTCGTGGTGATCGCGTTCGACGCCAGCTACCAGGGCGCCAGCGGTGGCGAACCGCGTTTGGTCGAGGACCCGGGACAGCGCGTGGAAGACTTTCGCCAGGTGGTCGATTACCTGGTGACGCTGCCCTATGTCGATGCCGATCGGATCGGCGTGCTGGGCATCTGCGGTGGCGGCGGCTATGCCATCAGCGCGATCAAGTCCGAACGGCGGATCAAGGCCGTGGCGAGCATCACCGGGGTCAATTTCGGGCGCCTGAGCCGTGAGGGTTTTGGGGGCTACGATCCAATCGCTACGCTGGAAGCCATCGCGGCGCAGCGCACCGCCGAGGCCCGAGGTGGCCAAGGGCGGGTGGACGATGTGCTGCCGCCGTCGGTGGAGGCGGCCAAGCAAGCCGGAATCAACGACATCGATGTCCTCGAAGCCACCGATTACTACAAGACTGCACGGGGCCAGGCCGAGCAGGGGCCGACCAGCTTCCTGTTCTCCCGTCGCGCGGCAGCGGTGGATTGGGACGCCTTCCACCTGGCCGAGGTGCTGTTGACCCAACCGCTGCTGCTGGTGATCGGTGACAAACCCGGGGGCTTCGGGGCCTATCGTGACGGCCAGGAACTGTATGGCCGCGCAGCTTCGAAAGACAAGGAACTGCTGGTCTTGCCCAACACTTCGCACTACGAGCTGTACGACCAGCCCGAGGCGACGGGGAAGGCGCTGGAAAGGCTGGTGCCGTTCTTCAAGAAGCACTTGGGGGCCTGAGGCGACTTGAAACCACATTGATCACCGCTGCGCGGCTGCCAGCAGGTTCTTGCACGGCCTGCTGCGTTGCCCTGTCAGCGCTCCTTGAAACCGTAGTCTTGCCACTTCGCCAACACCTGGTTCACGAGCTGTTCAGGGTAGGAGTGCTTGAACGAAGCCGTGGCCGCGCGGATTTTTCCCTGGAACTGCTCGGGAAAGAGGCAGTTGATAATTGCCTTGCCTCCCGTGCCGCGCTGTTTATCGTCAGCGTTCAAGTACGGCACCATGGGAAATGCACGAACCTCTGGCAGCGAGTAATGATCGGATCCTGGGTGGTGCCGGGTGGCGAGGGCCCAAACCACCTCATCGATATGGGTGATATCGAGGTCATTGCCCACCAGGATCAGCTTGGGAATCAGGTAGCCGGCATGTGAACCGAAGACGACGTCTGCAACTCTGTGCACGAACTCCTCGGCAGTGGTGTTCAGGCTCGCCAGCTTCACCGGGTCGACCGCCAGCACTGCCCAGCAAGTCGCGGCCTCGTACGAGCACCAGGCCATGTCGATCGGCAGGCCCGCCTCCTGGCAGGTGTCGAGCAGTTGCGCCGAGATCATGGTGCCCCAGATCGTATGATTCTCCTCAGGTGGCAGGCCCGCCACGCAGATCGGCAGAATGGGGTTGTTGCGAAAGGTCACCGCATGGACATGGAAGACAGGCTGAACATTGCCCTGATGATGCTGGTAACCGTGATATTCGCCCATCGGTCCTTCCATGGCCTGTTCGCTGAGGCTGATTTCTCCTTCCAGGACGATTTCGGCATTGGCGGGAACCAAAAGGCCGTTGGTCTCGGTCCTCACCACCGGCAGGCCTTGCCCTAGCAGGGCACCGATGTAGCCCGGTTCGCTGACGCCAGTCGGCAGTGGCATGCCCGCCACCGCGACGGCCGCCGGCGGGGCGCCGAGCACCATCGCCCAGGGCGTTGGCTTGCCCAGGTCCGTCCACATCTTTCTCACCTGGCCAATGTGCTGGGTCGGCATCGCCGGGCCCACCAGCGAGTTGCGGCCATTGAGCATCATGCGGCCGATGCCCCAGCTGTCCCAGGTCCCGTCGGGCGATTGCACGACATGGAAACCGTAGGTCGCGAAATAGCGGCCACCATCGGCCTCATGCAGCAGAGGGACGGGAAACTGATTGAGGTCGACTTGCGCGCCGATCCATTTGTTCTCCTTGACCGGCCCGGTGTCTACGACAACCGGATCGATCGGGCGAGCCTTGACCGCAGAGCGAATTTTCTCCACCAGTTCCGGGGCGGTCGTCGTTTCCGGCAGCCCGAAGTGCAAGGCGAGACGCGAGTAGGCCAGCCGCCTGTTGCGCAGCAGGCCTGCGGGCGCTCCCAAGAGGCGAGCGCCTGGCATCGCTCCGGTGAGGTTGTGGAACAGTGGGGCAGGGAGGCGTTCCTCATACACGCGGCGGATGATCGCTGCGGCCTCCAGTGTCGGGTCGACGACCGTCTCGACATCCACCAGATCGTTGCGCTGACGCAGTGTTTCGATGAATGTGCGCAAATCCAGGGCGCTTTCAATCAAACTCATGTTTTCGACTCCTTGCTTGCTATGGCGGGATGAAGGGGCAGGCCGTCTCGACACTGGCGTGCGGCTCGATCGCTCCGTCCTGTGGAAGGGGGCTGACCCAAGAGACGTCGAACTCCACAGAAGTATCCGGGGGCAACCATCCAGGAGGCGCGTGAGCAGTGATGTCGGCAGCCCGGTTCTATACTGGGCTTCTTGTGCCTGGCAGCAGCTTGCGTATCGGTGCTGGCCGAGCGCGAACAAGATCGCCGACACCTTGCTCATCGTCAGTCATACCCAGGTGGTTGGCGCCAGGGGTGGTGGCTCGAATACGACGTAGCGCATTTCAAATGATCGACTAAGAGGCTAGTACAGCATGCCGCCCCTGGACTTGACGCGTTTCGATCTCAACCTCCTGGTGGTGCTTGAGGCGCTCTGGATCGAAAGGCACGTTGGTCGCGCCGCGGCACGATTGAATTTGTCCCAGTCCGCAACGAGCCACGCCTTGTCGAGGTTGCGGATCGCGTTCGCTGATCAGCTTTTCATTCGCAATCCCCGTGGAATAGCACCGACACCCTTGGCCGTGGAGGTCATGCCGCGGGTGGCCGAGGTGCTCGAATCCGTCAGGCTTATCGCCAGCCCGCGAGGCTCGTTCGACCCGGGCCGCCTCCAGGCGAAACTCTGGGTGGCGGCTACCGATCACGCGATCTTGACCGTCATTGCCCCTGTGCTGGCCAAGATCCAGGCCGCCGCGCCGGACCTGGTGCTGGGGCTCAGGCCGGCTGATGTCGAGTCGGCGTTGCGCATGCTCGATTCCGGCGAACTCGATATCGTGCTGGGGGCCGGTTCTTTTGCCCAGATCCCCCAGCGTTTCGATTGCCAGCGTGTCCATCAGGAACGTTTTATCGGTATCGCCCGCAAGGGACACCCGGCGCTGGTCCAGCGCGGCAAGACGTGGCACATGGGCCTGGATGACTTTGTGCGCTTGCCCCATATCCTGGTTTCGCCGCGCGGCGATACCCGGGGCGTAGTGGACGCCGCACTGGAGAGTCTTGGCCGTACCCGCAAGGTGGGCGTCGCCTGTCCCAGCTTCCTGGCCGTGCCGTTCATGGTCGGCGCTTCGCAATCGATCGCGGTTGTCGCCGAGCGGGTCGCATTGCGCATGCAAGAGACTGCGCAATTGGCTGTGTTCGAGCTGCCCCTGGCGTTGCCAACCTGGGAGGTATGGGTTATTCGAGCCCAGGGACGGGTCACCGAACCGGCCATTGAGTGGCTTACCAAGATGCTGTTGCGCGACGAGTCATCAGCCGGCTGTGACTGACAGTGGCCCAGGACGATGAATCTGGTGCATCGACAGGCTGTGCAAATGCCATTGGATCGATGATCCAGGTACTCCTAGAGTGCGGGCGTCACTTCTTCATACCCGCCAGGAGTTCCTCATGAAAGCGACGCCAACCTTGGTCATGATCCCTTGTTTCGCAGGAGCCCCGTGGCAATTGAACTCGTTGACCCACCTGCAGGGGCGCAACATGCGCACTTTGCGCCTGCCCGATGACGTACATGACCTGGAAACGTTGGCCGATTTTTTGGCCGATCAGGTGAGGGACCTGCAGAGTTACGTGCTGGTTGGCGATTCCTATGGGGCGGTGGCTTCGCTCGCATTTGCCACACGCCAGCCAAGAGGGCTTGCAGGCCTGGTCCTTTCGGGTGGTTTTGCCAAGAGCCCGATCACCTCGCCCTTGCTCAAGGCGCTGGCTGCACTGGCGCCATTCTTTCCCGGGCCCTTCTACCGCCAGGCGACCTTGCGCATCCATGCCGCGCAGCTGGCTTCATCGTTTGACAATGAGGGGGAGATTCCCTGGTCAGTCGCCAAGAGCCGTGCCTTCTTCGTCGAGAAGACGCCCCACAGGGCCTACGTCAACCGCATGCGTTCGATTGAGCGGGCGGACTATACGGGGCTGCTGGCGAGAATCGACGTCCCCACACTGATCCTGACCCCGGAGGAGGACAAATTGATCGGTGAGTTGGCGGCGAAGGTGCTCCTTGCAGGCATAAGGGGCTCGCAGGAGGTGGTCATGCCGCGTACGGGCCACATGTTCAGGTTCTCCCACCCTGGCGCCTACTCTCTGGAAATAAGCAAGTTCTTGGAGCGGGCAGCGCTTTAAGCGCGGGCGCTATGCCCAGGCTCTATGTATAGGCTCCATGCCAATAAAGGTTCATGGGCAATGAAACTGTGCGTAGGCCTCGGCCTCGATTTCACCCGTATCTGAAATCAGCTCTCCAGCTTCATCCCGAAGTTGATACTCGCACTGTTCTCCACCAATGGATGCAGCTCCATCAAGGCCCAGCAGCAAGGTGTAGAACACATCGGTCAGGGCCGTATCGACCGCTTTCCACAGTTTCTGCGATTGCTCGGCGTCCAGTTCAAGGGCTTTGAATTGCTCGGCGGCCCGTCCCGGTCCTTGGCGCAGGTTGTCGAGCGCCAAGGTCTTCTCTGCCTTCCAAAGCGCTACAAATTCTTGCGCATTCATAGTGTCCATTCTGCTCTCGAGGTTCGGCCCGACAGTATGAAAGTGTTCAGGTCGGTGGGCAATTTCCGGGCACTGGTGCGGGACCTGTGAGGGCGATCGTGCACAGGGGGCTTGTCGGGTATAGGGTGGTGGCATTTTGGTATTGCTTGAGTACAATCGCCAGCGGTCGATTTCCGGCCATGCCAATGATGGCGCAATGGAGTTGTATTGATGACGTTTCGGAAGATGGCAGGAGCAGTGGCGTGTGCTGTGGCGATGGGGCTCCAGGGGTGTGCCAGTATCGTCGGTGAGTCGAGTTATCCAGTCGCTGTTTCAAGCACACCGCCGGGCGCTGCATTTGAAATCGTCAATAAGAACGGGGTCGTGGTGCATTCTGGAAATACCCCCGGCACCGTGACCCTGGAATCTTCCCGGGGATATTTCTCAGGCCAGACCTACACGCTGCATTTCAAGAAAGATGGGTACGCTGACAAGACTGTCACGCTGGACTCCAGCCTCAGTGGTTGGTACTGGGGAAACATCCTGGTGGGTGGGTTGATCGGCATGCTGATCGTGGACCCGCTGACTGGAGCCATGTACAAGTTGCCGGAACAGGCATCCGCCGACTTGGGCGCTCCTCTGGCAGGCTCTTCCAGCGGCACGCTGAAGGTGGGGCTGATAGATGACCTGACGCCAGCCCAGCGTGAACGTTTGGTTCTGATCAACTGATCTTTGTTGCCGCTGTCACAGCACGCCGGCCACTGTTTTTTCACGACAGGCCGGCCCGCTCGGCGAGGCTTGCCAGGCAAGTGGGACACTGAGCATGAGCTTCATTGGCGCTCGGTCAATGGAGAGTGGCGGCCCTGCGGCTTTCTCCAATCCTGATGCGATCAAGGGCTCGGTTCAGGGCATCCAGGGCATTGATGAGAGCCTGTGCCTCGGGCTCCCGACCTTCTCCCCAGAGGCGTTCAGCCATTTTGTTAAGGGCCAGGATGGACCGTTCGATGTCCGCAGCGGTTGCGGCGGGTGCACCTGTGGGCTGGTTCTTGGGCATTTGCTGAGCTCTCTCAAGGCCTTTGGCACGACCCGGTTGATCGGCTGCTGGCTGCTTGATGAAGTGGAAGGGAAGTCTACCAGGCCATACCGCTACTGATAGGCCGCCCCCCTTACGGATGGCATTGCAAGGCCGCCGCCTGGATGCTGGAGTCGTCCGCAACATCGACGACCGCCACGCTATCTCCCCCTAGTTCGGCTGATTTATTGAAGGCCATGTTCAATGCGTCTGCATTGGAGGAGCCTTTTACCGTGAACGGCTTGAGCACTTTGCACGCCTGGGCAGAGGCGGCCGTGACCAGGCTCACTTGCCTGCCGGCTTCCGTCAGTTGCGTCGTACACCCACAGATCAAGGTGAGGGGGACGAAGAGCAGCAGAGCGACGCGCAGATGACCCATGGTGAAAACCCCTATCGACTTGGCTATCGGTTTATTTCGGCAGGTGATCTTAAGCGATCATTCGCTGCGTAAATAAGCGGAAAATGTGCAGGCCGGTGATAGGCGGCAATCTTTCCTGGGCGGGTGGCAATCCCCGGGGACTTTCCGATCATTGAGTGGTGCCGCTGGGCTGGCGTTGAGGGCGAGCACTGCGCGAGTCCGGGCAGGTGAGTATTCCATGGCCGCATGGGCTCTTTGGCGGGCCTGGACAGTAGCTTGGATAGAACCACCGTTTGTGCCGAATGACTCCCGGTAATAGTACGGCGCGCGAGTTGCTTTATTGCCGGGAGTTGGCTGAGTCGAGCAGTTTCGTTTCTATGGTTTTACTTTGGGGCAGGCGGAGTGGTTGCCGTTGGGCGGCTTTTATATTGCTACTACTGGATTTCTTTTAGTCTTTGGCAAGTTTTCGGCCTTTGGGTAGTTGGATGTATGAGAAAGGACGATAACGAAGTTCGCGTTCGCCGGGATGGCGAGCCGCCCGTGTTCGACCTGCAGCGCGCGATGTTGGATGCCACTCCCGATTGCATCAAGGTCCTGGCGCCAGATGGCACCCTCTTGGCCATGAATGCATCCGGATGCGTGGCACTGGATATCGCACCGTCGAAGGTCAAGGGTTCGGCCTGGGTGCCCCTGCTTCCCCCTTCAATTCATTCGGCGGCCTATGACGCACTGGCTTTGGCCGCGACGGGGCTGAGCGCACGCTTTGCCGGGTACAGCGATGCCTGTGGGAAGGTCATCTACTGGGACAATTTGCTGACACCGACCATCGACCCTGCAGGGCGTGTGCATACCATCGTCTGCGTTTCACGCGATGTCACCGAGCAGGTCCTGTTGCAAAAGGAGCTGGATCAGTCGCTGGCCAGGGAGCAGTTGCTGTCGGGGGAAATGGTGCACCGCATCAAGAACCTCTTCACCGTGGCGGCGGCGGTGATCCTGATGGCCGACAGGGAGGCGAGGGCGTCCGGCACAACCGAGCAGTTGGCCAAGATCGCGGCAGGCAAGCTCCGGGCGCTGTCCAGGGCCTACTCCACGGTACTGGCGGCGGACGATGTGGCCCATGTGGAAATGGAGGCGTTCATGGTGTCGGTGCTGCACCCCTTTGGCGCCCAGTGCCGCTTCAGTGGCACGAAGAATCTTGTACCCGGGCCATTGGCCAACGTGCTGGCGCTTCTGCTCCATGAACTGGCCACCAACTCCGTGAAGCATGGTGCGCTCAGCGTTGCTGAAGGCGAGGTCGAGCTTCGCTGGTCCGTCAACGATGGCTGGCTGGCGATCCGTTGGCTGGAGAGCGGCGGGCCTGTCATCGCCGAGCCGCCAGCCCGGTATGGCTATGGTTCGGGACTGATCGACCAACTGGCCGGTAGCGTCGGTGGGACGCTCCAGCGCGACTGGCATCGCCGTGGCTTGCAAGTCGAACTGCGGGTGCCGTTTCCAGCAGGGTAGTGGCTTGATTGCGCCTCGGGCCGATGCCTGAAACAGGTTTTGAAGCTGGAGCCGGGCCGGCCATTGGTTTCATAATGCGCGGGTTCGCCAGGGCAGGCGCTTGCCCAGTGGGTGATGCCGTTGCGTGCTCCTGGTGATGTTTGCGAGTAGGACCTCGACCGATAGGTAAATCATGAGTCATCGAAAGATCTTGCTGGAAAGAGTCGAAGCGCTGGACGCACTGGATGAAGATCATTTCCCCATCGTTACCCTGGATGAGTACTTCCTGGGCAACGACCAGGAGCAGTCCATCGCACCCAACCAATGGGGCTTTGGGCGCCCATCGATCCGGGAAATCCATGCCCGGTTCAAGTGCATAGAACAACGGCCTGACGTGCAAGGCGTCTATGTAGGCCTGCATCAGGACTGGTGCGAAGCGCTGGAGTGCGACGACTGGCCAGCGGCAGAAAACATCCATGTCTACTCATCGGCACCGCAAGCTGTCGCCGATCAGTGGATCGAGGGCCTGGAGTCCGATGGCATTATCGTCGGCTGGCCTTATGGCAAGCACGCCGGTGCGCCAGAACCACAGGACGGCTACCAGGTATATACCGTCTACTGGGATTGAATCGGCCCATCGCCAGGCTCGCCCCAAGTGACATTTCCGGCCGGCCGAAAGCCGCCTGGAAGACCATTGAATCAGTATCTAAGGAATGGAATGAATACCAGCCAGGCGTCGATTGATGCTGCTTATACAGATATGCAAAACAACGGTTGGGACACGTCGGAACCGCTGAAGTGGGGGTTCTTTTTCTTCGGCAAGAACGAGGATGATCTCAAGGGCGTCTATAGCGAACTCATCGAGAGTGACTACCTCGTCGAGAGCGTTCATGAGAATGACGACGGCAACCTGACGCTATGCGTCAGCAAGGTCGAGTCATTGCCCGCGGACAAGCTTTTTCGCAGGTGCATGGCCTTCAATGAATTGGCCGAGGCCTATGGGACCTTCTTCGACGGCTGGGATGTCGAGAGAGTCGAGTAGTCGTGGCACAACGCACCGGCGATACCGCCGGTGCCGTTGAGAGTCCCGGAAGGAGGGGCTGTCGATGAACAAGGCAACAAGAGGGACCGACAGGGCGATTGCGATCATCGGTGCGGGACTTGGCGGCTTGACCCTGGCCCGGGTCCTGCACCGGCATGGAGTGCTTGCCACGGTGTATGAGGCCGAGTCTTCGGCCATGGCCCGCTCCCAGGGCGGGCTGCTGGATATTCACCAGCACAATGGACAGCCGGCGTTGAAGGCCGCCGGTTTGCACGAGGAGTTCTTGCGCCTTGTTCGCCCTGGCGAAGACGCCAAACGGATCTGCGACAGCACGGGCAAGGTCCTCCTGGACCGCCCCTCCACCGGGGCAAGCAGCAGGCCGGAAGTGGATCGGGGCGAGCTTCGCCAGATGCTGCTCGACTCGCTCCCCGAAGGCTGTGTTCGCTGGAACCACAAGCTGACCCAGGCGATACCGATGGGTAATGGGCGCCATCAACTGGTGTTTGCCGATGGTTCTTCGAGCCAGGCCGACCTGCTGGTTGGCGCCGATGGCGCCTGGTCGAAGGTACGCCCGTTACTTACCGCGACAAGACCGCAGTACACCGGCATTTCATTTGTAGAGACGTTTCTTTTCGACGCCGACGCTCGTCATGCTGCCAGTGCCCAGTTGATCGGGCAGGGCACCTTGATGGCCACGATGCCGGGCAAGGGAATCTTTGCCCATCGCCATCGCGATGGAACGCTCCAGGCCTATGTGGCGTTGAAAGTGCCGGAGAACTGGTTCCAGGACCTCGATCTTTCCCGGCCGGCAACGGCCTTGCCGCGGCTTGCCCGGGAGTTCGAAGGATGGTCGCCGGCGCTCACGGCACTGATCGACGACTGCGAGAGCACGCCAGTCCTGCGCCCGATCCACGAGTTGCCCATCGCTCACTGTTGGGCGCGCGTACCAGGGGTGACGTTGCTGGGTGATGCGGCGCACCTCATGTCGCCCTTTGCCGGGGAAGGCGCGAACCTGGCCATGTACGACGGGGCGGAACTCGCCAGGGCGATCTGTGAGTCGGGTTATGATCTGGAAGCGGCATTGCTTGCCTATGAGCAGGAGCTGTTCGCTCGCAGCTCTGACGCGGCCACGCAAACCGGGAACAACCTCGAGGTGTTCTTCAATGAGCAAGCTCCCCATGGCCTTGTGGAGCTGTTCGGCAACTTGTCGCCAGCAAGGTAAGCGCCTGGTTCTCCGGTAGAGAACCGGGCGGGCTTCACTGGACTGTCGCCGACCGGCGCAGCGCCAGTAGCGCAACGAACAGCGCCCCGGCTACCCCCACCGAAATCATCAGGCCATGTGGACTGATATAGGACACCGTGGCCCCGGTGATGATCGGCCCCAGCACGCTGCCCAAGGTATAGAACATCGCGATGGCGGTCATGGCCGTGGAGACCTGATGTTCGTCTACTCGGTGCCCCGCCTCGATCACCGCCAACGTGTTCATGCCCCCGATGGCTCCACCCCAGAAGAACACGATGAATGTGGCCAGCCATGGAAAGGGTTGGCTGAAGGGAATGGCCACCGTGCCCAACAGCAGCACCAGGCAGCAGATCAGTTGCCCGGCCTTGCAGGAGGTGCGGTCGGCCACCCAGCCAATCGGCAGCTGCAGGACCGTGCCGCCCACCCCGAACACCGAGATCAACAGCGTCGCGGCGGTCAGGGCATACCCCGCCCAGAGGCTGTAGCCGGCCAGGAACGACACCGACGAGGTTTCGGCAAATCCGGCAATGAAGGCTCCGCACAGGGCCACTGGAATCACGCCGAACAGCTTCGCATGGCGTTTCTGCGTCGGGGTCTGCGGCTGCGTGTCGTGCTCCTTCAAGGTCAGGGCCAGGCCCCCGGAGATCAGCACGATGGTGGCGCAGGCGTAGTAAGGCACGACACTGCCGACTCCGAACACCACCAGCAGTAGCGGGCCCACCGCGATACCCAGGCCCATGAGGGTTTCATGCACGCCGATCGCTCGGCCACGTTCGTTCCTGGACGCGACCGAGACGATCCAGGTATCGCAGGCGATCCAGCGCAGGATCAAGCCGATGCCCAGGATGAAGTTCAAGGCAAAGATCAGCACCAGATTGCTGGTCAGGGTCATGCCGATCAGCGCGGTAATGGTCAGTGCTGCACTGAGGATATTGGCCCTGACCAGTCCCAGCTGCCCCAGCAGTCGTGGAACGACTTTGTATAGCAGCAGGATCGCGATCCAGGAGGCGCTGACAATCACCCCGATCTTGGCCGGCTCCACGTTTTGTTGTTCCAGTGACAGCGACAGCAAGGGCGTGATGGTGCCGATCTGCACGACCTGCGAAAGCACCGAAAGCGTGTTGATCTTGGTCAGGGCGAACCAGCGCTGCTTGTCGGTGTACTCGATACCAGGGTTTTCCATAAGAGGTGCCGGCCTAAAGCGTTCAGAAAGTCAGGGGAGCCTGCCTGAGTACGACTCGGCCCTCGGAAGCGTCGATCCATATGACCCGGCAATTCTTACAATGAAACATTTTCATACGCAACGGGCGCTATTAAATATCGATATAGCGGGATCGCTGCCTGTTTGTGGATGTTACCAGCGGCATAGATGAGGACGCTGCATGAAGTCCAGTACTAGCAACCAGGTTGCTGGAAGCAGGGCTATAACGATTTTGCAGCGCTAGCGTGGTGGGATGTTCGTCGATTGAGTGGGCCGTTCGGTCGCCGCATGCCGTGCTTGTTTCGCCCCTCGCCTTGAGTTCGGATGTCGCTGTGGTGCCGATTATCGCGGGCAGCGGGACGGCCTTGTACCGACCCGCAATCGCCTGTTTTCGACTCAACCTTCAAGCCAGCGCGTCGTAGCGCGCGAGGGTTTCACCGAGCCAGCCAAAGAACAGCTCCGGCTGTTCGATATGGGCCAGGTGGGAGGCCTCCGGCACTACATGCTCGCCACCATTGTCCAGGTAGCGGACATAGCGCCGTATGGCGGCGGGGCTGCATTCGTCGTGTTCGCCAACGATAAAATGGGTGGGGCACTTGATCCGTCGCAGGGCATCGCGCAGGTCCAGTTCGCAGAGGGTGCCATCGCCAAAGAAGTCCGCGATTCCCCACATGTGGCGAAACAGCGTGCTGTTGTACAAGCGATCAGATTCCTTGATGAACGGCGGCTCTTCGTCGAGTCTGAGCATGTGCCTGCGGTTGAACATTTGCAGCGCCTCTTCGAATTGCGGATGCCCTGAGTCGCCTGCCAACAGGACCTCGCGCCACGGGCTGGGGAGTTTTTGCAGATGGGCCCGGTTGTCGGCGTTCCAGTCGGCGGCGCTGATCAACGGCCCGGCGAGGACCAGGCTGGCCAGCCGAGGGTCCTGGCAACTGGCATAGGCCGCTGCAATCGAGCCGCCCCAGGAGCTGCCGAGCAGGTGGAATCGGGTGAGCCCGTGGAATTCGACGACCGCGGCCAATTCATCGCAAGCGCGCTCCAGTGTCCAATGGGCAGCATCGTTAGGACGGGCTGAATAGCCGCTGTCGAGTTGGTCGTAGTAGATCAGGGAACGCTCCTTGAGGTGTTCGCTGAAGTTCGACAGGTACAAGTGATTGGCGCCGGGACCGCCATGCACGACGACCAGGGGCAGGCCAGATGATTCGCCGTGCCTGATGGCGGTCCATATCTGCCCTCCGGGGGCCGCAATGCGATGTTGTTGGTCGAAATGCATGATGTGCCTTTGTGATTACGACGATTGGAAGAGGGCACCCCTGGCGCCCGGGAGAGAGTCATGCCGATAGGTCGATACTGGCGAGCCGGCCTTTGCGTTGGAGCACCCATGCCAGCACCAGGCCGATACACAACCATGCACTGCCGAGCCATTTGGCATGCTCGTTCATGCTGGCCAGGGCCGCGACCAGGATCACGATACCGGCCAGGGGCGAGATCACGTGCTTGAACCAGTGGCGCTCGGGATGCTTGCGAAAGCGATAGAACAGGCTGATGTGCAGGGTGATGTAGGCGAACAGCGCGCCGAAGGTGACCAGGGTCACCAGCAACTCCACTTCGTTGGCGGCCAACAGGCCGACGACGGTGGAAACCAGGGCGACAGACAGCAGCGCCGCTATTGGGTTGCCTCGTCGATCCAGGCGTGCCAGGCATGAAGGAAACCTGCCGTCGCGGGCCATGCTGAAGATCAATCGGGACGTCGTCATCTGCGACACAATGGTATTGGCCACCCCTGCAACGGTCCCGGCCGCAACCACCAGGATGGGTTGGAACCAGCTGCCGACGATCGTCGCGCTCAGGGTGTAGAACGCGGTCTCGGCTTGGTCCGTGCTGTATCGGGTACCCTTCGGCACGAAGACATTGGCCAGGTATACCTGGGCGAAGAACAGCAGCGAAACCAGGAGCAGGAGCATGAGCGTGGCCCTGGAGACGGTATGTCCACCGCCGGTGGCTTCCTCGTTGAGCGCGGAGATGGCGTCGAAGCCCACGAAGCTCAGGGCGGCGACCGGTATCGCTGAGAGAATCGCCATCAGTTGCAAGTGTTGGCTGTCCCAGATCGGCGCCAGCAACGAGACCAGATGGTTGTGCTGGACAATGCCCCAGAGCGAATAGACGAAGAACACGGCCAGGACGGCCAATTGCACCAACAGGAAAACCTTGTTGACCCTGATGGTCAGTTTGAGGCCGATGATATTGAGCAGTGCTGGCAGCCAGATGAACAACAGGATCCAGAATGAGCGCGAGCTCTGTGGAAACTGCAGGACCATGCCGATGGCGGTGAGAATGGACAGCAATGCCGGCAGCAGGAAGTAGTCCAGCAGGATCAGCCAGCCGGTGACAAAGCCGGTGAAAGCGTTGGTGCACAGGCTGACATAACGGTACACCGAACCGCTCACGTTAACGCTCCTGGCCATTTCGCTGTAGCTGATCGCACTGAAGGTCATGGCCAGTGCGGCCACGGCATAAACCAGTGCGGCCATGCCCGCGGACATGTCGTAGACGATGCCGAACACCGCCGTAGGTGCCAGGGGGCAGAAGTACAGCAGCCCATACACCAGGACATCGGAGAACGAGAGTCGGCGAGGCAGTCGTGATTCGGTGACTGCCGATTGTGCGCAGGGATCTGCAGTGGAGGTGGTTCGCATTCGAAGTGCTCCTGTGAGCGCCGCGGCGTGGCCGTTGGCTTGCCGGGGCGGCCGTATTATTAGAATTGGCGGGCCATGAAGCGGGCTCCAGTATCGGGTGCTGGACAGCGCTTGAGGTGATGAAACTGGCCAGCTTTTTGTCTTTTCCGGCCAAGCCATCGTTTTGACCGAGAAGCTGGCGGGAGCGGGCTCAGCTTCGTAGCGATCGGCGAAAACGCCCGGGGGATACACCGGCCCATTTGTGATAGGCATGGACGAAGGAGGACGGATCGGCAAAACCCAATTGCTGGCTGATGGCGTCCAGCGACAGGTGAGTACTGCTGAGCAGCCGATTGGCCAGTTGGTGGCGGGCCATGCTCTGCAGGCGCTTGAAGGTTACCGTGCGTTCGGCCAGCCGTCGGCGCAGGGTTCGTTCGGAGATATTCAAGGCCTGGGCCACGGCTTTCAGATCGCTGTAGCGCTGGATGTCCGATTTGAGCAAGGTGCTCACTTCATGGGCTATTGCGCTACCGGCGCTGGTCTCCAGCTCTCGTTCTCGTGCTTGGGTCAGCTTCAGCATGGCCAGGTGGCTGATCGGATCCGCTAGCGGCAACCGTTGGTTCAGTAGGGCCTTGGGGAGCTTGAGGGAATCCGAGTGGCTGGAGAACTGGATGTCGCCGCCGAACAGTTGGCGATAGGGGGCCAGATCGCTGGGGGGCGGACGTTTGAAATGAGCGCTGAATGGCTCCTGGGGAGATTGCAGGCAGTCGCGGATGACGCGCAAGGTCGCGCTGAGAAAGACGTCGGTGGAGAAACTGTAGCCCTCGAAAAAACCATGGCAATCGCGGCCTACGAAATGCTGGTCGTTGCCGTAGTGCAGTAGGTGCGGGGCGAACTGGCTGGCCAACTGGATGGGGAACTGCAAGCCGCAGTTCAGGGCCTCGCCCAGGGTAGGCGCTGCCAGCAGGGTGTAGCCGAGCAGACCCAGTGTCGAGATCGGCATGGAGCTGCCAATGAGCAGGCCCAGATGCTGTTCGGGAATGGCCCGGCGAGCGTTGTCGAATACCACCAACTCCTGCTCCATGGTGATGGTCGCATCGGGGTCGGTCAGGGAATCGGGCAGACGGCCTGCACCTCTCAGGATGATTTCATCCGATATGCCCCGTGCCCGGGTAATGGCGAGTGTCGCTAGCACTCCATGCAGCGATACGGGGCGAACTTCATACATTGAAACACTCCAGTTATACCGAGCGCTTGCAGGAAACCCCAGGTGATGGTCACCGTCGCCCATCATGCGCGCCAGGTGACGGAACCGCCAGTCCATGGCCCGCGGAAGCCAAGGGCATGGAAGAACCGACGTCGATGAGAACGGCATGTTTTTACACGCCTGGTCTTGTGGGGAGGCGAATGATTGTCGTCCTCATTGGGTTGTCTTATCGTTGGCTGTCTCGGCCTTTAGGTAGTTGAAATCATGCACAAGGACGATAACCAGGGCGGGGCTTCCACCAGGCCTGAGGGGGATGACCAGCCCGCTGTTTTCAATGCGCAACGGGCCATGCTCGACGCCACTTCCGACTGCATAAAAGTCCTGAGCCCGGACGGTCTTCTCCTGGCCATGAACGAGGCAGGACGTGTCGCCCTGGGGATTGCACCCGCCCAGGTTCGGGGCGTGCCCTGGATACCCTTGCTGCCTGCTTCGGTCCAGGCCGCTGCCTGTGAAGCCCTGGCCTTGGCCCTCACCGGTGTCACCGCTCGTTTCGCCAGTCACAGTGAAGCCTCGGGGCAGGTTGTTCATTGGGACAACCTGATGACGCCGGTTGTCGGTCCCTCAGGCCAGGTCTTCTCGGTCGTGTGCGTGTCGCGGGATGTCTCCGAGCTGGTGCTGCTACAGCACAAACTGGACCGACTGTTGCTCAGGGAGCAGTTGTTGTCGGGAGAGATGCTGCATCGGATCAAGAATCTGTTCACCGTGTCGGCGGCGGTCATGATGATGGCTGATCGTGAGGCCCGCGCCTCTGGGAAAGCCGATCAGTTGGCGATGATCGCCGAAGGCAAGCTGAAGGCATTGTCCAGGGTCTACGACAAGGTGCTGGCAACGGACGATCTGTGCAGTGTGCAGATGCGGTCTTTGGTCAAAGCAGTGCTTCTGCCCTTTGGCAATCAATGCCGGTTCAGTGGTGCCAGGCATGTGATTCCAGAAGCGCTGGCCAATCTGCTGGCGCTGGTCCTCCATGAGTTGGCGACCAACTCGGTGAAGCATGGTTCGCTCAGTGTTGCTCAAGGGCAAGTCCACATCAGTTGGAAGACGGCCGAAGGACGGCTGGCACTCAAGTGGCTGGAAAGTGCCGGCCCCAGGATCATCGCACCGCCGGACAGGTGTGGTTATGGCACTCAGATGATCGATCAGCTTGCCAGTACTGTTGGTGGGATCGTCGATCGCCGATGGCATGCCCACGGCTTGCATGTAGAACTGCAGGTACCACTGGACAGAGCATAGGCACCGCCGGTCCGGCTTTGACACCGGTGCTGTTTCGGCAACCCTCCCGCCACGCCTTTAAGCCCGTCTCCCTTGCGTCGAGTCGCTTTATCATCGATGCGCATCGTTTTTTGACCCGAAAACACTACATGTAGTGTTTTTGTTTCTTTTTTAGTCTACATATTGTGTTGACGCACCATCCTGCCCTCTATATCTTGTGCCCCGCTTTCGTCGCATGCACTACATATTGTGTTTTATTGTTTTAGTTTAACTATATGTAGTGTTTTTGTGGGAAGGCTTTGCGGTACGCATTCTCGAAAACATGACTTTCTGGTCGAGCTGCTGCTCGCCAGACGGCAAGAATAAGGATGGATGAAATGTTGAGTTGGGATGGGCTTGATGTGAACGATCATGAAGCTGCAGGAACGGGTGGACCTGACAGGCCGCATGAAACGACACCAAAGGACGGTCTCGACGTGGCAGGAAATACCGCCGCGCAGGAAGCCAGGATGATTGTGCCTGGTGATTCGCCAGCAGTGATTCGAGCGAAGAAAGCTCTCAACTCACTGGAGTTCAACCAGCGCCTGGATGAGTTGGAAGGGGCCTCGGGACGGGTTGCCGTCGATGAAAAGCGCATGATCAATTGTCGAGCGGACCTGAACCAGCTGGTTCCACTGAAATATGACTGGGCCTGGCAAAAATACCTGGACGGGTGTGCAAATCACTGGATGCCGCAAGAAGTCAACATGACGGCAGACATCATGCTTTGGAAGAACCCGCAGGGGTTGAGTGACGATGAGCGTCGTATCGTCATGCGCAGTCTTGGGTTCTTTGCGACTGCCGACTCCCTGGTAGCCAACAACCTGGCCCTGGCGGTGTACCGCCTGATTACCAACCCCGAGTGCCGACAATACATCTTGCGCCAGGCCTTCGAGGAGGCCATCCATACGCACGCCTATCAATACTGTATCGAGTCCCTGGGCATGGACGAGGGGGAGATCTTCAACATGTATCGCGAGGTTCCTACCGTGGCCAAGAAAGCCGCGTGGGGATTGCGTTATACCCGGGCCATATCCGATCCAAGGTTCAAGACAGGCAGTGTCTCTGCGGACAAGGAACTGCTCAGGAACCTGATCGCCTACTACTGCGTGCTGGAGGGCATTTTCTTTTATTGCGGCTTTACCCAGATTCTCTCCATGGGGCGAAGAAACAAGATGAACGGCGTCGCGGAGCAGTTCCAGTACATCCTTCGCGATGAGTCGATGCACTTGAACTTCGGCATAGACGTCATCAACCAGATCAAGATCGAGAACCCTCACCTCTGGGACCATGCCTTGATGGAGGAGGCGACTCAAATGATCCTGCAGGGTACCCAGCTGGAAATCGAATATGCGCGAGACACGATGCCCCACGGAGTCCTGGGCATGAATGCGGCCATGATGGAGGACTACCTGAAATTCATCGCCAATCGCCGCCTGTGCCAGATAGGGCTGAAGGAGGAGTATCCAAACGTCGAGAATCCATTCCCGTGGATGAGCGAGATAATGGACTTGAAGAAGGAAAAGAACTTCTTCGAGACCCGTGTCATTGAATATCAAACCGGTGGCGCCTTGTCCTGGGATTGATCGGCCTGGAAGACAAAGGGTCGATAAGCGAGGTTCGATCCCAGGAGTGCTTAATGAGTCCGGAGAAAATCAAGACGCCTTGTATCGGGCTTTGCTCAACGGTCTACGGTGATCGGGTGTGCCGGGGTTGCAAGCGATTCGATCATGAGGTGATTGAGTGGAATGGTTATGGCGAAGATCAGAAGCGCAGTGTCCTGCAGCGTTTCGAATGTCTTTTGAACCAGGTGATGCTCGACAAGTGCGAGATCTTCGATCCTGACTTGCTGGCACTCAGGGTGCAGTCTGGCAGGATCAATTGTTCACCGCTGAACTCCATTCAGTACTGTGCCTACCAGGTCATCAGGCGTGGTGCGGGGGTGATAAGGAACATCGAGGAGTTCGGCATAAGGATCCTGCCGGCATACAGCCAGTTACGCCTGGTGGAACTGCGGGATGTCATCGATAGGGAGTTCTTTTCGCTATCGGAGCAACGCTACGGTACAGGTGGCTGAGCCTGATTCTTGAATGCCTGGCTGAAGCCCGTGGATCGACGATCCACGGGCTTTCTTGATCTGGCTGGATCAAGCGCGGCGCACTACGTTTTGCCAATGCAGGTATAGCGCTTGGACATTGCCGCTGGTCATCAGTGGCATCACGTCCTTCAACTGGTCGGTGGACCAGTCCCACCATTTCATTTCCAGGAGCATTTGCACGGTGCACTCATCGAAGCGCATGCGAAGGGTCTTGGCCGGGTTGCCGCCGATGATGGCGTAGGGCTCGACATCCCGGGTCACCAGGGCGCGAGTGCCGATCACCGCGCCGTCACCCACCTTGACGCCCGGCATGATGATGGCTTCGGAGCCGATCCAGACATCGTTGCCGATGACCGTATCGCCAGCGGATTCATAGCCATTCTGCGCTCCCGCAAAGGCTGGTTCTTCTGGCATCCAATAGAAAGGAAAGGTGCTGACCCATTCGTTCCGGTGGCCTTGATTACCGGCCATGATGAACGCGGCACCCGAGCCGATCGAGCAGAAACTGCCGACGATCAGTCGGTCCACGCCTTCGTCTGGTGGCAGGTAGCGTGCACATTCGTCGAAGCTGTGGCCGTGGTAGTACCCGGAGTAATAGCTGTACCGGCCAACCTGGATGTTCGGATGGGTGACCTGCTTGTCCAGTGTGATGCCCTTGAAAGGACTCTCGAAGTAATTGCTCAAGACTTTCTCCATGTGGCTAGCCGGCACTTTCTTTCAAGCGCGCGGCACTGCAGCGATCGTGTTCGCAACGCTCAGCGGTACCGCTGAGTGGCGTCTCTGGAGCTGCCAGGTTGCAAGCTGGTCTGCAAACAGCGTCGCGCCGGCCAGCTCCATAGAGGCCGCACAATAGCCTTGATGGCAGTGTCATGCACTGGCTCTTTCCACCAGAACCGCACGGCCTTGCATCATCCGACGGTATTGCCGGGTCCGATGCAGGGTTGCCCATTGCTCCAGCAACAGGGCGCGCAGGGGCGAGGAGCCTGGTTTGGTCTGGCGACCCTCGGCAAGGTGCCGCATCTGCAGCTTCACCAGTGCCATGTAGGCCAGCGCTGCCAGGGCCTTGCGTTTCCAGCGGATCGGCGGCAGTTCGGCACTGGCCTTGCGATCGCCCTGTTTCCAGCGGCGGGGCAGGGCAGGGTCTACCGCCAGGGCGGTTGCGATGCCGGCCATGGCCACGCCGCTGTCCAGGACCTGTTCCACTACCGGCAAGCGGCGGATGCCGCCCGTGACCATGACCGGCATGCGTGCAATGGCTGCAATCTCTCGGGCGAATTCGAGGAAGTAGGCTTCGCGAGCCAGGGTCCGGCCATCGCGGGCATCACCCTGCATGGCTGGGGCTTCATAGCTGCCGCCCGACAACTCCACCAGGTCCACCGGCAGCTCATTGAGCCACAGCACCACCTGGCGTGCGTCGGCGGGTTCGAAACCACCCCTCTGGAAGTCGGCCGAATTGAGCTTGACGGCCACGCTGAACCCAGGAGAGACCGTCGCGCGTACGGCCTTGACCACCTCCAGCAGCAACCGTGCACGATTCTCCAGGCTGCCGCCCCAGCGATCCTGGCGCTGATTGCTCAGGGGCGAGAGGAACTGGCTCAACAGGTAGCCATGGGCTGCGTGGATCTGCACGCCGCTGAATCCGGCCTCTTCGGCCAGCGCCGCAGTACGGGCGAAACGCTGGATCAGTGTATTGATCTGAGCTTCTTCCAGTGCCTTTGGGAGGGGAAACATCTTCGATAGCCCACCCATGTCCAGGGCCACTGCAGAGGGGGCGACGGTGGTCTGGCCGAGGCTCGCCTGCATTTGCCTCCCAGGATGATTGATCTGCATCCAGAACTGCGCACCCTGGGCCTGTCCGATGCGTGCCCATTGGCGAAACCGTTGCAGTTGCTGGCTGTCGTCGAGCATTACACCGCCAGGTCCGGTCATGGCGCTGGGGTCGACCATCACATTGCCGCTGAGCAACAGACCGGCTCCACCTTCGGCCCAGGCCTGATACAGGCGCAGCAGTTGATCCGATGGGGTCTGGTCCAGGTTTGCCAGGTTCTCTTCCATCGCGGCCTTGGCGATGCGGTTGGGCAGGGTGCTGCCATTGGGTAAACGCAGGGGCTGGAAAGCGTTCATGGTGTTCTCCGGTGAGGCGCCGCGCGTCGATTTATGTGCGGCGGGGCTGTATTGCGAAGAAGCCTAAGGTTAAAGTTATCCTTAAGGTCAACCGGAGATTTGCAACTCAAATGAAGATTGGTGAACTGGCCCGACGTACGGGCCTGAGCGCATCGCGCCTGCGTTTTTATGAAGCCAGTGGCTTGATCGAGTCCCAGCGCCTGGGCAACGGCTATAGGGACTACCCAGAGGATGTGGTGCAGCGCCTGGAAATCATCACCTGTGGGCAGCAGGCCGGTTTCAGCCTGGAGGAGATGCGCACCTTGACACTTGAGTCAGCTGTGAAAGGGGGGGAGCGCCATGATCGACTGCTGGCGAGCCTGAGGCGCAAGGTCACGGAGATCGAGACGTTGCAGGACCGCCTGGCGCACAACCGCAGTCACTTGCTGGCCCTGATCGCCGGGATCGAAGGCAAGCCCGATGGCATGGATTGCGAAGAGAATGCTCAGCGGCTGCTGGCGCAATGGCGGGACAACGAGGCGAGTGCCGTTGGCGTTGCCAGCACCGGGCGTCAACAGAAATCGCGTCGCTGAGCCACCGTTGGCCGCTCAGGGTTCCTGTCAGCGCAGGCCCTCCGGAGCCGAACCCATCGGCAGGGCTGGCAGGTTCATGTTGCCCATGGCGGCCTCCAGCTTGTCCTGGTAGAGGCTCAGGATCGAGTAGTCCAGTTTCTGCGTGATGCTGGCGCTGGCGACGCAATTGGCCAGCAGTTCTTCCAGTGCACCGGCGACCAGGTCCGCAGTGACCTGCAGGACGGTCAAGCCATGGCTCTTGTCGACAATGACCAGATTCTTCAAATCGTACATACAGCACCTGTGGTCACTGTTCTTATCTTATGGTTGATGGCTATGAGCCATTATCAGGATAACTAAACTGCCTGTGTCCTGTCACGGGGGAAGATGGCTGTAGGGATGCTGAAGAGCGAGGAGATTTTGTCCATCGACTTGTCCTGTCTGTGTAGGATGGCCCGCACAAAAATCATCAGGGCGATGTTCATGCTTATTCTCACCAGGGGCGACCATCAGGGATTGACGATCGCGCCGCGTTGGCCATCGTCGCAGGTGGCGCTGGATTCGCAGGTCTTCCAGCAGTTGCTCAAGGTCCAGCAAGGCTTGCCGGGTACCACGCGACTGTTGGTGACACGAGGCTATGAGAATCGCAGCAGTAGGCTGGGCGGCTTCCGGACGCTGTCACGCTGGCTGGGGATTCGCCTGTTCTGCTGGTGCTACCCGGGACGCCAGGATGAGGTGGACGATATCTTTGGTGCCAATGGCCACGATGTGGATGGCACGCATGTCGATGTTTCGATTGTCCTTGAGGGCAAGCGCTTGCGCTTCTTGCCCCTGGGAGTGTTTACCTCACCCAAGCGCCAGCAACTGCTGAAGGCGCGTTATGCAATGGCGCTGGATGGCGTCAAGGCAGCCTTGGTGCAGTGCGGTTTCCAGATTCACCGCAACCACACCGAAAGCTTGCAGATCCATTGCGACTACAAGCCGCTCTTCGTACCAGGCACCGCGCAGGCCTGCGGCCTTACGCCCAACGCTTGAACAGTACGCTGGCATTGACCCCGCCAAAGCCGAAGCCATTGGACAGCGCATACTGCATGGCCATCTTCCGGGCCTGGCCGCGGACCAGGTCCAGGCCTTCGGCTGCGTCGTCCGGGTTCTCCAGGTTAAGTGTTGCCGGAGCGACTTGATCACGCAGGGCGAGGATGGTGAAGATCGCCTCGATCCCGCCTGCGGCGCCCAGCAAGTGCCCCGTGGCGGATTTCGTGGCACTGATGGCCGGGCTGGCGCCGTTACCGAACAGCGCCCTGATGGCCGCCAACTCGCCCTTGTCGCCTACCGGGGTCGAGGTGGCGTGGGCGTTGAGGTGCTGCACTGCAGAGGGGGCGATACCGGCCTGTCGCAAGGCCAGTTCCATGGCGCGACGGGCGCCGTTGCCGTCCTCCGGACCTGCCGTCATGTGGTAGGCGTCGCTGCTGGTGCCATATCCCACCACTTCTGCAATGGGCTGGGCGCCTCGTGCCAATGCGTGCTCCAGCTCCTCGATGACCAGCAGTCCCGCTCCTTCTCCCATGACAAAACCATCACGACTCTGGTCGAATGGCCGCGAGGCGCGATGGGGCGTGTCGTTGTAGTCGCTGGACAGGGCACGTGCGGCAGCAAAGCCCGCCAGGCTGACCTGATGGATCGTGGCTTCTGCGCCACCACACAGGGCGACATCGACTTCACCTGCACGGATCATCCGGGCGGCATCGCCGATGGCCTGGACTCCGGCGGCGCAAGCCGTGACCGGGGTGCCCAGCGGCCCTTTGAGCCCATGGCGGATCGACACCTGGCCGGCAGCCAGGTTGCTCAGGAATGATGGGATGGTGAAGGGCGAAAGACGTCGCGGTCCCTTGCTATCGCTGGTGCGTACCGCTTCGGCGATAGCAGGGAAGCCGCCGACCCCCGAAGCGATGATGGTAGCCGTGCGTTCCTGGGCCTCGGCGGTATCCGGGCGCCAGTTGGCCTGGGCCAGGGCTTCTTCGGCAGCGGCCAGAGCGAACAGGATGAAGCGGTCCATCTTGCGCTGTTCCTTGGCGGCCAGGAGTCGGTCAGGATCGAAGCCGGCTTGAGGATCCTCGATCGAATCCGGCACCTGGCCACCGATGGTGGTGGACAGGCCTGCAATGAATTGCTCTGGCAGTTGGCGGATTCCCGAGCGACCTGCCAGCAGGCGCTGCCAGACCTGCTCGACTCCGCAACCCAGCGGAGTGATTGCACCCATGCCTGTAACTACGATGCGTTTGCTCATGCCGCACTTGCTCCTTCGATTTACCTGATCGGGGAAGATGAAGCGTGGACGATACTATCATGATGAAAGTAACATCCGGTTCCACAAATACTTGAACGTTACCGCAGGAGTCGGCCATGCAGCGAAGAAGCCTGGAGCAGGCAGAATGCCCGATCGCCAGGTCCCTGGAGAGGGTTGGGGAGTGGTGGAGCATCCTGATCATGCGTGATGCGCTGCATGGTTTGAGGCGTTTCGATGAGTTCTCCCGCAGCCTGGAGATCGCTCCGAACATGCTGACCCGGCGTCTCAACTCGCTGGTGGAGGCGGGGTTGCTGGAGCGTCGAGCTTATTGCCAGCGTCCTGTGCGCCATGAGTATGTGCCTACCGCCAAGGGAGAGGATTTTCGCGTGGTGCTCATGGCGTTCGTGGCATGGGGCAATCGCCATTTCGCGCCTGAAGGCCAGAGCGTGCAGCTTATCGATAGCCAGAGTGGCAGGCCGGTAGAGCCGGCAATGGTGGAGAGGGTCGAGGGTCGGGTGGTGCCGCTGGAGGCCTGCACCATAAAGGCCGGCCCCGTTGCCAGTGCCAGCATGCGCCAGCGGCTGGCCCACAAGCCCGATTGAAGGCGGTGGACCGCTGAGCCGGGCTCGTTTCGACAACCGCTGCTGGGACCCAGGGGCACTGGCTGGGCTAGTCGAGCACGACCAGAGTGGGCTGTTGGTGAGCCTCAGCGAGCGAGCTGCCCACGGCGCCAGGCTGGGTGAAAGTGCCGCCAGTGAGCGTCCTGGGCCGCGGCGAGCAACTCGCGATCGCCCCGGGTATCGCCCCAGGCGCGCAAACGGTACTGCTCCAGGGGGCCATAGATGCTTTCAAGGCGCAGGACCTTGTTCTCGCAGCGACAATTGTTGCCAACGATATGCCCGGTCAGGACGCCATCGATGACCTCCAGTTCGGTGCCGATCAACTCGATCCCCAGGCGCTTGGCGAATGGCTGTAGAACCAGGGCCGGCGAGGCCGAGCATAAAGTCACCTGGGCTCCGGAGCGCAGTTCGTCGGTCACCGCCAGCAGGCCGGCGGGGCGCATCAGTTGGTTCCAGGAGCGTTGGCAGAATGCCTCGGCCTGCTGTTGCACCCATGCCGCTTCGATCCCCTTGAGGAAGACGTTGATCAGTCGCGCCTTGAGTTGATCGCGAGCCACCCGGCGGGCGAGAAACCCCAGGCTGGGCAGGGCCAGCTTGAGCATCCGCTGATGGAAGCGGCGCGGGCCGAAGGCGAAGCGCAGAAACGGCACGAAACTGTCGTGGCGGGTGAGGGTGCCATCGAAGTCGAAGACCGAGAGCACGCGGCTGGCTTGTGGGTCGAGTACCAGGGTGTCCGGGGTGAGTGGTGGCTCGGCGCTGTCGGCAAGGGGCGTCGAGGATGCAGGCGATTGTCGCGACATGGTGGCTCTCGGTCTGTGCGCCCCGGGCTGGCGGGCATTGTCGGTCATGTGCGCAGTCTACGCGTTCCGATTGTTCTAGGGATGCAATGGGGGTTTCATTCAATTGCACCCCGACGGGATATCGATTCGTTTGCGCGAGCGCGCTCGACCATGGCCACGATGTTGGCGTAGAGCTCGTCCTGAGCTTGCGCTGGAGTGATTTCCCCCAGGGCTGCCGCATGGGAGACCGCCTCGGCAGCGCCGAGCATCGCCCGCAATGCCGCGGCTGAGATGATGGCGCCCTCAGCAAAGGGCTGCAGGTTGCTACGGCATTTATCCAGGAAAACTTGCTGATACTGGAGTTTGACGGCTTCCAGTTCCGGCGAGCTGGCCAGGGCCGCAATAACCCCGGGTATCTCCCGTCCCTGGAGTAGCACGCAATCGACATAGGAGCTGGCGATCACCCTTGCGCGATGGGCCAGCAGTGGTTCGCTGCGCTCAAGGGCCTGGTCCATCTGGAGGGTCTGGCGCTGATCGAAGTCCTGGTACAGCGCTATCAGCAGCACCGCTCGAGTGGCGAAATGGTCATAGACCACAGGCTTGGTAACCCCCGCCTGCTCGGCCAGGTAACCCAGGGTCAGGGCTTCGGTGCCATGTTCACGGACAATCCTCCAGGCCACTGCCATCAATTGTTGCAGCCGCTGTTCCCGCGACAGACGCCGTCGGGGAGGCGGATTGGGAGTGCTTTCCTGGTTGCTTGACATGCTTATGTACCAAAAGTAACTTATCGTTAGTAACTTACTAAAAGTATATAAACCCCCAGCAAGTCGCGCAATCCAGCAACAGGAGCCTTTGCCATGCACGCACTCATCGTGGTTGCTCATCATGATCCCCTGTCCCTGAGCCAGCAGTTGGCACGGGAAGTCATCGCAGGTATCGAGGACTCTGGTCCGGAGCACTCCTTCGAACTGGCCGACCTCTGGGCCGAAGCCTTCGATCCGTGTTTCGCTGCCGCCGATATCGCGGTACACCGAGGGCAGGCCGCACCGCCCGCCGATGTGCTTGCCGAGCAGGCCCGGATCGATCGCGCCGATGTCCTGGTGCTGGTTTATCCCGTCTATTGGTGGGCCATGCCGGCCTTGCTCAAGGGCTGGATCGACCGGGTATTCGCCAATGGCTGGGCCTTTGATTTTCAAGCCGACGCTCCGTTGGTGAAGAAGCTTCGGCACCTGCGGGTACATATGGTGGGGGTTGCCGGAGCCGATGCCGGTACCTACGAACGGCATGGTTACCTCCAGGCCATGAAAACCCAGATCGATCACGGCGTCTTCGATTACTGCGGAGCACGGGTCGAGACTTCGACGCTGATATTCGAGTCGGAATCGAGCCAGGTGCAAGCGCATCTGCTAAGGGCTCGGGCTATCGGTCGGGGAGTGTTCGGCAATTGCAGGCTTGCTGAGCCGGTGTGAATCGTAGGGTGGGAAAGGGATGCCTGGGTGGTGTTGGTGCTTGCGCCTCGAAGGTGTGGCCTAGCCCCAGCAGCACCAGGCAAAGGTGGTGAGGCACAGGAGCAGGGGCAGCGTATCGAGGAAGTCGTTCATGCAGCACATTCCGTTCAGGCAGGTGCCGGCAATTTAAGGGTGCCCTGGATGCCTGTCTGTTGCGATTGTGTGAATTTTCAGCGCACTTTCGTTTAAACGGTGGGCTGTCGGACGAACGTTGTGGCAGTTCGTCGAAAGGTAATTGCCAATTGCTGGAAAATAAATCCTTGAAATCCAATGACTTAAAAAAATTGTGGATATTTTCCAAATAAAGTGATTTTATTTACCTTTTTTCCGGAAAAAAACTTGTTACAGAATGTACCAGTCCGTTACTATAGCCCTGCGTTCACCTACCACGGTTTATGCATTTTTAGCCCCAAGTGTCCATCAGCTACTTGGGCTTTTTTTTGCCTGAAATTTGACCAGGCAAGCTCCCCTTTCTGATGTTTTTCTGGCTCTGGCGCCGTCCTGATATCGGGACGGCACGAGGGCGGGCAATGCCACTCCCGACCTTTGGCGGCTTCGGTCGTTGTTGGCAGAACTGCTACAGTACGCAACCTCCTTTGGGGGAGTATGTGTATTGGCGGCGGGATGCTGATGATCCAACACGATGACGGAAGGGATGACCGTGAGGACGGATTTAGGACGCTGGTGCTGTCCCTGGTGGGTATTGCTGTGGTCTTGGGAGCCTGCATCGTCAGGTACAACGCTGAGATAGACCGGGAACGGGAACGGGCTCAGGACGAGATCCTCCATTGCCGCCGACTGAGCATGGCAATGCCGGGCTCTTCCACTGGCCCATCACCATTTGCTGAGAAGTGCCGTCGTCTGGAAGACCAGTACATCGAGCGCTTCGGCTACCTCCATTGAGGCCTGGCCAGGCCCCACATGCGTAGCGCCAGCCCCATGACGACAGGAGCGGGATCGTTGTGGGGCTGGCCCTGTCAGGTTTCCACCAGATTCAACTGTTCCTCGGCCTGCGGTGGAACGAAGTGACTGCAGATCAATTCGAATTGCTCATCGCTGGTGGAAAAGGGGTGTTCGCCCAAGCTGTTGCGCTCGCGCAAGCGGCGCCGGCAGGTCTCCTCGTCGACGTTCAGTACATGCAGTTGATGGGTGACACCCGCCCGGTCGGCAAGGGAGCGCAGCCAGGCGCGCTGGGCCAGGGTATTGGCCGGGAAATCCAGTACAACGCTGGTTCCCGCTCGCAACATGGCTACCACCAGGGGTTCCAGGGCGCTGCCCAGGCGCCGGGCGCATGATACGTAGTCAGCGAGCGAATGGATCATCTGCGGATACAACGTTGCCAGCCACTGATCCTCGCTGATCAGCACGATGCCTGGGGCTTCTGCCAGTTGTCTGGCGCGGGTCGATTTACCTGAAGCGATCTTGCCGCACAACAGGTGCAAGACGGCAGTGGAGGTGTGGTTCATGCTTCGTCTCCTTTTTTGTAGCCCCAGAAGAGTGGTCATGAGCCCCGCCTCCGAGGCGGGTTGATGCGGTCCAGCCGCTAGCCCACCTTATCGATGAAGGTGGTAATAATCGGGGTGCTATGGGGGTTGGGGCGCAGGTTCATGGAATGAAACTTACACAGCTGCCGGGAAAAAGAACAGGGCACTTGGGCAAAACAGGATGTTCAGAAACTGTGCTGCACCGCACATTTTCCTGTGTGTTTCTTGATACATGTGTAGGAATACTGTTCTAACCTGAATGGGAAAAATTCCCAGAACCCTCCACACAGGTCAGAAGGCCATGCTCTCTACTCGCGAGCTTTGTCACATACTGGAGTCCGGCTTTCTCCCGCTTTCCTGCATTTGCAGCGTTAACGCCAACGGGTCGTTGAGCATCAAGATCTACGATGCGGCTTCAGGCCGAGTGGACCTGCTGTTGAACGGTGTGTCCCAGGCCCAGCTCACTAGCGTGCGGGATGTCTCCAATCTCATTGGCGAGCTACGTACCGAGCTGCGCGCCGGGCGCAGGGCGTTTGCCGGTGCCGGCCAGTAACCAGGGCAAGCCGCGGTCCAGGTCAATTATTGCTGACAGTTGAACATCTCATGGCGAGCGCATAGCGTTGAGACGTTCGCCCGGTACCCGTGGCTCTTTACCGGTTCATGGATGGCGAGGCCATGGTGCTGGGCGAACTCTTCTGCTGAGTGCCAGGTGAATCTGCAAGGAATGTGCTGCCTGGTTGGATGGGCCACTGGCTGGCTTGGCGCTGCACTTTCTGGGTGATGCAAACTTGAAGGCCGAGTTGGCCTTGCTATAGGATTTGCCCCGGAGATGGCATTCCTCCTTGAACCGCTTCGTGCTGATGATGCCTACGCAAACCCTGGACAGGGTGCGTAGGCGTGCCTGCTTCCCTGTCCTCAATCCAGGACAGGACCATGACCCTACCGCCTTTATTGCCCTTATCTTGTCACTCCCGCTTGCAGCGCCCTAGGCCATCGCAATCACCTGGGGGCTGCCCATCATGCTGAAGTCACTGCTGGTCATCGCCATTGGCGCCTCTATCGGAGCCTGGTTGCGCTGGTTCCTGGGGCTCAAGCTCAATGTGCTGTTCCCGGCCATCCCGCCTGGCACTGTGCTGGCGAACATGCTTGGGGGCTACATCATTGGCCTGGCCATCGCCTTTTTGGCGGCCTCTCCCTCTTTGAGTCCCGAGTGGCGCTTACTGATCATTACCGGCTTCTGTGGAGGGCTGACGACCTTCTCGACCTTTTCGGCCGAGACGGTCTCCCTGATACAGGAGGGCAGGTTACTCTGGGCGCTGGGGTCGATTTCGTTGCATGTGGTCGGTTCGTTGCTGATGACGGCAGCAGGGTTGTTGTCCTTCCAGCTGCTGGGTGCCCGTTGAGGAGGGCTCTCCCTCCAGAAGTTCGCCGCTGTGCGGGGCGACGCTAGATGATGGGTGCCCATCGCAGCGGGCATGTTTCGATGAACCGGATATGATGTGTCCCGGTTTTCGTCGGGCCCACCCGCATCCAGCCCAGGTGCGGGCGGGGCTTGCTGATTCGATCATGAACAAGGATGAATTCGCCCATGGACCACTCAGCTCTGCGGATAGGGTGTGCGCTTTGCGTGCTGTGCATCGCCTCGTTCACCATGGTCACCTCCGAGTTCGCGCCCATTGGCTTGCTGTCGCAGATCGCTGGCGATCTTGGGCGGGCGCCATCCACCATCGGCTTGACGGTCACTGTGTACGCCTGGATCGGTGCTGCCAGTGGCCTGTTGTCCAATTGGCTGAATCGGTGGATAGGGCGCAAGGCGCTGCTGCTTGCATTGATGCTGATCCTGGCGCTGTCCAATGGCCTGGCGGCATTGTCTCCTGAGTTCTCGTTGCTGCTTGCCGCTCGTATCGCCGGGGCGCTGGCCCATGGGGTGTTCTGGGCAATCGTGGCGGCAACAGCCGCCCACCTGGTGCCGGTGCAGCATGTTGGACTGGCGACTTCGATCGTTCTGGGTGGCATCACGATCGCTACCGTGATGGGTGTTCCATTGGTCAATCTGGTGGGCCAGTATGCGGGGTGGCGCACGGCGTTCGCCTGCCTGGCGCTGATGTGCGCGGTCAGTGCCGCAGCCATGATGCTGGTGCTGCCCTCCATGACCATTCCCTCGCTGGCCAAGGGTGTTGGCTTTGGGGCAATCCTGCGCCGCAAGGATCTGTTGAGCACTTACTTCATCACCGGGCTGACAGCCGCTGCCCATTTCGGCGCCTATACCTTTGTCGAGCCCTTTATCGGCCAGGTACCCGGTATCACGTCATACATGATCGCGGTCCTGTTGTTCGCCTTCGGGGCTGCCGGTTTTCTGGGCAACCTGCTCAGCGCACTCTTCATCGATCGTCACTTGCGAGCCTTGATCTTGCTGGCCTTGGTCACCATGACCCTGGTGCTGGCCGTGCTGGGCATCCATGGCCCATTATTGGGCGTCGTACCTGTCGTCGTGCTGCTGGTGGCTTGGGGCGTGGCGATCTCTGCCTTGTTTACCGGCTTGCAAACCTGGGTGTTACGGATCGCTGGCAGCCATACCTTGCCAGCGACCGCCATCCATACGGCGGTATTGAACAGCGCTATCGGAGTGGGGGTGATCATCGGTGCACAAGCGTTGAAGGTGGCCGGGGTCGAAGGCGCGATGCTCGTGGCCAGTGCGGTGGTCGTTCCGGCCATTGTCTTGATGGTCGTCACTGGCTTTCGTGCCCGTGGCAACCCGCACACCCCTGGTGCTTGCCGAGCTGTTCAAGTGCGCTGATGCGCAAGCGGGAGACCTGGCAGCAGAGGTTGATCAAAGTCGGGGAAGGGGAGTGACGTGCGGGCAGGCCTATGAAGGCATCTCCAAGGGCTCGATCAGTTCCGCCCCGTGATTCCTAACGTTGCCGACGGCGGCACTTACCCTAAACCACTCGAACAGCTCGGACGGTTCGCCCTGGTGAAGAGCCATCTGTTCGGCGCGTTCCTTTGGCGTTGCTGGATTTAGCCATTCCCGGGCCAGGTCCGGGGCCAGGACAACTGGCCGGCGGTCGTGAATGTCGACCATGCCGCTCTGGGCGCAGATCGGAAATCCTTATTTTTATAGGATTTTTATCCATTCTTTAAAGATGTTTTTTTGCCTCTTTCTCTACATGCCGCTCTTCTTTGTGACGCTCTTTTTCGAGATGTTTGGCCTCCTTATCTACTTCATGATCATCGCGCTTAACATCTTTATCTGCATCACGAACATCATCTCTTACGTCTTTAGCCACATCCCCCTCGGCATTTACGAAGCCGACGTGAGGCATCAAGCCAATGGCCGTCATTGAGGCTAGGCAGATTGATTTAAGTGCTCGCATGTTTCGTCTATCCCTGTGTAATCACTGGCCCTTGATTAGGAAAGGGCTCTAATACGGTAGCCATGAAAAGTTCATAGCGCAAATTGCGCTGCATAGGTGGTAGGGCATTTTTGGCTTGCGTTGCTCCAACGTTGAACTATTCTTTCTGAAAAAATCAGTGAACGATGATATGAGAGCAATTATAGTCGTAGGTTTTTTTCTACAGCAAGCCTTACTAAAGATGATCGCCGCGAGTGTGAGGCTGTACTGAATAGTGCTAAAGGATTCAAGTGAACAGGACTTCACTAAAAGTGGCCATCATGAACATCAGCAGGCTAGGGAGGTCCACTCATCTAGGGATTATAAAAATACGCTGATCAGGCAACCAAGGCATTCAATAATTTAAAGAAAGTATAGAGCTAATTCATGAAGTATTTGCTGGTGGTTTTGTTATTCGTATTGGTGTCCGGCTGCCAGTATTTTAGCTATCAGGACAGTTGCGAGGATGATCCCGATCAGGCCAGTTGCGCCGGATTGAATACTCAGCAGCCTGCTAAGTCGCAGCACCGTCGATGATGAGTTGAGCTATTTAAATTCGATTAGTGCCTACGTGAGGAAAAATACAGATAATCTCACACCAGCTGAGGTCGCTGTATCCATCACAGGCACTGGGGCGTACTGGCACTCAAGGAGTTCTCATAAGCTGCTAATTCGTTGAGGCGTTTGCAGTGACTTTCTGCCGCAAACAGATTCAGGAAATTTAACATTTCCATCTCGCCAGTCCGAGTGTTGACTATCCGATAGTAGAAGCCGCTTGGTCCAGACTGCAGTGGTCTCTTTTGGATAATGAAAATTTCGTTCATAACGCTCTCCAGTTAATAGACTCACTTTAAATACCTCGGAGTGCTTATCAAGCAAGGAAGGCATCCGGCTCACCGTTTCCCCACGTTTCCGAATACGTTAAATCGCGGCGCAACTGAGATGTCTCGCTTGCATCGCAGGTATCGCGAAGCCGCATATGGTAAATAGCAGGCGCCAGATTCGAGCACAAAAATGCTCTGGCATTGCCAACTTCCTCAATAGTCAAGTTACGCCGCCATTGCACCATCCACTCGGCTTTCGCGTGTGCAGGGGGTGAGGATTGGTTCTTCATCGGATCAGACTACGTAACTGATACTGTGTTTATGCACAGTGTATGATGTGTAGCAAGTCCGCGATTCGAGGCGACGAGGTGTATAGGGAAGGGGATTGGTGTTCGGTCGGCACGACGTCGGGTGTATCGCTGGATGTGGAGGTGAGGGCGCTGCTGGTAGAGCGCCGGCAGCGGGTCGGGTATGAGCGGGAGCTTGTGACCAGTTCAACATCGTGCAGCTAACCACCGATGCCGGTGATCTGGGATTGATCGCTCTGGCGGCGTACCAATCCTATGTACAAGAAGTGTCCGCGACAAAGTAAAAAAGGGCGGCCAGCCTAAGGTGCATCAACATCCATGCTGGCCACCGAACGACAAACTATCCCTGGAAGTCCTGTAATGTTGATCTCTGTATATAGTCGAGTGTTATAATCCATTGATAGTTGATCATAATTATTACTCTTCTATTTCATAGCCGAATTTCATTATCACTGATAAGGTTGTGCCGCCACCGGATGTAGGTGTTTCTGGTTGCCAAACAATATTCCCATCTGGGCTCTCTGGCTTATGGTCATCGCTTGAGCTAGTGACGCACGTATTCTCTACTCCTGCTGCCCAAGGTACATTCCATGATGCTTTTACCCATCTGTCATCTTGGCCATAAATGGAATAACTAATATAACCCTCCGTGCCAGAGGATGCATTATCCCTGCCTTGAGCGACTAAGACTTGAACTGTTGTTTTTGGCGCGACTTGAGCTGCAGGATAAGAGCTAGATTCTACTCTTCCCCAATCGAAGTTTATGTCTTTGTAAATGAGGGTTTTAGTTTTTGAGTTATTAACAATGGTTAAATAGAACTTTTCAGATGCGCCCATGATAAAAATCTCCAATTGCATTAGAGTGAGTTGCTGTTGTTTTCTATTGTGCAATGCATAAGAAATACTAATGGTTACGAAGTCATGATAGGTTTCTCCTTCCTGGAGATAATATTTAATGATAGCGCTGCAATTCATTTGTTATCGTAGCAGCAGCTACCGTTTTTCCTTGGGCAAATAACAACCTATTGCACTACCTGAAGAGTTGTATTTTTTAGGCGTGTGGCTCTGGTTCTGATGGCAATATTTTAAATTTAAGAGTGTGGTTAAAGTTGTTTTGGGGGTAATTAATTGTATTTCGTTTGATTGATGGTCAATAAGGCCATCCCTGAAACTGCAGAAGGCGTCTGCTTGCGTTGGTTCTTGTTTGGAGGTTGTTGTGTGAGCGAGAGGTCAAAATAGCAGCGAAGGATAATGACAATTCGCTTAAGGTGAATTTTTTTGCGAAAGACATATTCTTACTCCTTTTGATAGGCGTTTGGCTTATGGTGAAAATCCACAACGAGGTGACTAGCTAGCTTCGTTGTTTTTTGTAACCGCCCAAACTTTGCCAGTATTACTCCATTTTATTTAAACTACATTCTGGGTTTTTCAACAGGCTTTAGCGAACTATAGATCCGAAAAATTGACTGTCAAAGCTGGCGGGTTGAAGCTGGGGAGAGATAAGACGAACGGTAGGATAGTCCTGTCTGGGGGATGATAAGCCAGAACTGAACCTCCAGGCTTGATCAGTTGTGAAGACGTCTTGTGTTTGAGGGGAAAGGTGTTCGGTCGGCAGGACGCCGGAAGGCAGGGACTTTTGCGGGGGATGGTGAAACCATGTTGAACATCGTTAGGCGTCGATTGCAGTGATCGCCTACATAATGTGCTGATATTTAAAGAATTTTATGGTTTCCGCCCGCATGTGGTGCCAGGTGCCGTGCCGCGCTCCGGATGTTGTTGTACCGCCCTGCGACTCGGCGGGCCTGCGCAAGACCGACAGCCTGGAAGTGAAGGTGCGGACGCTGCTGGCCGAGCGCCGGCAGCGGATCGGATATGAACGGCAATTGGAAGCTGTGGCTGGAGCTTGTAAGGACGAATAATTAGTTACGCGTATTCCACCTCGAGGGTCATTTTTCCGTTACTCCCCATCATCGCAGAGATGTTTACACCATCAATTGGAATATTGAGATTTGCGCCAGCCTGTTGATCAATAGTCACTTTGATTTTTTTGGCGCCACTTTCTTTTCCTTGCTTGATAATTTCAACAGCCGCTTTCCCTTGGTTTTCAACTGAAGTGCTCTCTGAGTTTGCTTTAAGCAGTTGCTCTCCTGCGAAGAGTGCAGTTGCTAGCGGATTTATGAACCAGGCAAGCACACTGCCTTCGCGGAAAAAGTCTGCGGCAGACTTAAGCCCATAGGATGTGGTGACGTCGAATTCATCTTTCATTTTTACTCCAGGCATTTTGCCATCCATTGATTTAGGGAAATTCTGAAAAAGACTTCCTGATTTTGGCAAAATGTCTGGACTTCCCCTTTCGAGCTTCCAGAGAGTTTCGATGGCGGTACCTCTCGTCCACCGTTCCAGTCAAAGGCTCGCCGAGCACAATCGATCACCATCCTTACGCCATCCGGTCCTGTCTCATGGCCACTAGGAGCCGGCCCAGACAGCCCACTACCAGATCAGTATCACCACAAAGCGAGGCCATCGGTTTTAGCCAGACGCCTTTGCGTAACCATCGGTCATAGTGAACGTACACGCGATGCCAATTGCCATAGAAATCGGGCAGATTACGCCAAGGGCTCAGGTTCGGGCCACCCAGCACAGCTTCTACAAACAGTCGATTATCACGGGTCGTGGCACCTCGGTCGCTGACTTTTCCAGGCAACAGATCCTTGATCCGTTCCCACCGATCAGCGCGCAGCCGATAGCGGCTCATCCCGCCCTCCAAAATAATTCAAGAGTATCGAGTGGCTAGATTTTCTTCAAATGAGAGTGTTCTGTAGTTTAATTTTGTAAATGCATTTACTATTATATTTCAACAACCAACACAGGATGCGGTCTATGCAATTCGAAGAGTCCATTGAAATTAGATCGAAGCCTGAGCAGGTGTTCCGGCTGTATCAGGACGCCGAATGCTGGGCCGATTGGGACCCGGAAGTGGCCAGTGCAAGCCTGCCCGACGGTCTCACGCTGGGAGCCAAGGGCTGGCTGAAGCCAAGGACTGGTCCTAAGGCCAATATACAGATCGTCGAAGTGACCGAAGGCAAGTCGTTCTCGGTCCAGAGTCGGTTGCCGTTATGCCGCATGTTGTTCGGGCACCGCCTAGCGGAGAGCGGTGGATGGACTGTGGCAACTCATTGGGTCGAATTCTCCGGACCTTTGAGCTTTCTATTTCAGTACTTGGTCGGGAAGTCCATTCAGGCATCGCTGCCCAATACAATGCGCGGCCTCAAACAATTTAGTGAAGCCCATGTAAGCACATCATGAGTACGAGCAAACCAGCCTTCGACGTGAACTGGAGTGGCTCTACTTACTCGGGACCGAGCGACAGCCCAGGATTCCGGCTATGGCGCGACTTCTTGGACTGGCAACGCCTACTCAATGCCCGCCTGAAACCCCTGGGGCTCACCCAGCCGCAGTTCGCCATCCTAGCGGTATGTGGCTGGCTAACTCGAGAATGCGAACTGGTCACTCAGCATGGCATCGCGGACTTTACCGGTATGGACCGGATGCATATTTCGCAAATCGTATCTCGTCTGGAAAGAGATGGGCTTCTCGAAAAGCGTACGAATCCTGAAGACCAGCGTGCGAATCTGGTGTCCCTCAGCACCGATGGCCACCATCAGTTGCGCATTGCCATGCCAATTGTCGAAGCGTTCGACAGAGAGTTCTTTCTGAAACGCAACGCTTGACTGTGCTAACAACAACGCATTGAAGGCCCATTCTCGACCGTAGTCTTTAATAATGGCTGGCTACAAGCTAAGAGAACCCTCAAGAAGACTCCTTGATTTTGGCAAAATACCCAGACGCCACCCGCCGAGTTTTTCCGATGAAGCAAATGACTTTCGCCGATGCCGAGTACGCGGGAAAACGCAAACAGACCCGTAAAGAGTTGTTCCTGATCGAGATGGATCGGGTGGTGCCGTGGAAGGGGCTGATTACACTGATCGAACCGCACTACCCGAAGGATGATGGTGGTCGTCAGGCCTATCCGCTGATGGCGATGCTACGTGTCCATCTGATGCAAAACTGGTTCGGCTACAGCGATCCAACGATGTAAGAGGCACTGTACGAGACTACTATTCTGCGCCAGTTTGCCGGGCTGAACCTGGAGCGCATTCCCGACGAAATCACCATCCTCAACTTCCGTCGCCTACTGGAAAAGCACGAGCTGGCGGCAGGGACTCTGGGCGTGATCAATGGCTACCTGGGTGATCACGGCCTGTCGCTGCGCCAGGGCACCGCGGCCAATGTGGCAGATGTCACGCAGGTCGATAAGCTGCTGCACGGCGGCGAAAACGTGGTCTGTGCCGATGCCGGTTATACCGGAGTGGAGAAACGCCTCGAGCATGAAGGTCGCCAAGTCATCTGGCAGATTGCCGCCCGGCGCAGCACCTACCAGAAACTTGGCAAGTGCAGCGTCCTGTGCAAAGCCAAGTGCAAAATCGAAAAAGCCAAGGCGCAGGTAAGGGCGAAGGTCGAGTATCCGTTCCGAGTGATCAAGCGCCAGTTCGGTTATGTGAAGACGCGTTTCCGTGGCCTAGCCAAGAACACGGCACAGCTGGTGACGCTGTTTGCGTTGTCGAATCTGTGGATGGCCCGCCGACATTTACTGGGCATTACAGGAGAGGTGCGCCTGTAATGTGGGGAATGGCCGCAGCGAGGTGTTCGCAGCGCCTAAAAAGACGGGAATGAGTGAGTGATCTGAGTGTTTTGGATAGGCCCGCCAACTTCCAAACCGGCGGTGACCGAAGTCAGCCAGAAATACGTGGCTACTTCAGACCATCCTTAGGTAGCTTATCGAAAGCCTCATAGGAGAGCCATGTGTCGTCCCTTGATCTCTTCAATCCGTAGGCAATGATAGTTATGCGGGCATGCTCAGGTCTGCAACGAAGTCATGAATGCCGCGGTACTGCGAGAGTCGTCCGCACATGGCGATACCCTCAGGCTGAGAAGGAAAGCATAGCTCCGCCTGTCGGCTTCTCTTCGTTGTGCGCTGAACGATGAAATACTGTATGTGTATACAAATTGATGTGATCCCCATGAATTTTCTAATCGTTCGCCGCAGGGAGCGTGGCGTAGCAATACCTGCCGAAAGGCTTAGAAAAGATCCAGCCCGTGAAAGGCGACGTTCATATTTTTGAGTCTCACAGCCAAGAGCTTGGGCGCTGCTGCATTCAGGCCTGGATCTTCAATAGTGGTCCGGGTCCTGATGTTTTCCCGAGACTACATGATGCAAAGATCAACGGTATGGCTCAGCTCGGGCTGAACATCAGTGGGCTTGAAGAAGTTGATGGAGCGCTGTACGCGCAGTCGTGGTGGTGTCGCATGAGTGATGGAGTTTGTGGCCGATCGACAGGACGCCGGAGGAGGGATGTAAATATCTAATTGCGGACCACGGTCGTTTTTGCGGACCAGAAACAACAAGGGCCTGCGAGAGGAAAACTCACGCAAGCCCTTGATTTATATGGTGCCCGAAGCCGGAATCGAACCGGCACGCCCTTACGAGCGGGGGATTTTAAGTCCCATGCGTCTACCAGTTTCGCCATTCGGGCGGTAGCGCGATAACGCGGCACTGGGGAGACAGTCACCCAGTGTTTGAAACAGGGTGTGGAATATATACATCCACTCCTCTCGAATCAAGGTCGAACTCGGCAAAAAGGCCGCTTTCCTGGCTCTGTAACCAGTAGAAAAACCAAGATAAATCAGAGAGCTACGATCATCCTTGGTTCGAAGCGACTTCAGCGTTGCCCCAACTCCGGCTGCACCAGGTGGCGCCAGGGGAATACCTGCTGGGCGAAATGGCTCACATAACCTCCCGCTGTGGCCTGGATCACCATGAACTGCAAGCCCGGGCGCATCCGCTGCAAGGTTTGCAGCTGCTCAAGGCTCAGGCAGGTATTGCGCAGGCGCAAGGCTCGCACTGAGTCGAAGGCTGGGCTGGCAAACAGCTTTTCATAGCTGGCAAAGGACGTGACGGTGCCAGGCTCGCGTTGCTCCGGCCAGGTTTGCTGCAGTTCGGTGGACTCGCTGAAGTCAAGGTTGAACAGCCGTGGCAGGTTGCTCGATGCGGCCAGGTTGTCGATAAAACCCTGGGTATCAGAGCCTGCGCCGATGTGGAGCTGTTCCAGGTACGGCAAATCGACCTCGAAGAAGTTGCCATCGGGGGCATTGGGCAGGGTCAATTCACTGAGGTAGGGCGTCTTGGCGACGAAGCGGGCGACTTCCCCGGCTTCCTCCATAATGCGGCCCGCTTTCTGCACCAGCGAGATGTTGTGGTGCTCAGGTTCGGTCGGGCGGATCACCAGTGACCTGAGCTGGCTAAAGGTCGCGTCGCTGTCCAGCAGCGCAGTGAACTCCCATTCACGGGTGCCGTTGGCCCCGGTATCGGGACCGGAGAACAGCAGCGAGCTGAGCGTACTGGCCACGGCTTGTTCGGCCAGGCACTCCAGGGTCCAGGCAAAAGGTTCGTCCCACAGTTCGCCGTGGTATTCCACATGCAATCCGCCGCGCATCGGGGCCAGGGCCAGGTAGTTGTAGTCGCTGGTCCACAGTGGGGTGGCAAGGTCATCGGGGTGGTCACCGCGCTCGGCGGCCTGGTCTTGGGTGAATTGATGAATGCGCTGCTGCAGGGCCAACAAGCGCAGATAACCAGGGGAGGACAAGGGATCGGGCATTGGGCAAATCCACAGCAAAAAAACACAGTTGGTCGTGTAGGGCGGCCGGATGATAACAAAACGGATGAGCACTGCCGCCAGGGTCGCGGGTACAGTTTTCCAACAAATAATGCCGGTTGCCAGGTCTTCGGCGGGCTAGGATCGCTCCTTCCAAATCATGCCTAGAACGTTCGGAACGGAGTCAGAACATGTCGCCGACAGTGTTGCCCCAGGTTGCCTCGATGGCACTGAGGGCCAGGGAAATCACCCTGGCCGATGAGGCTGCGTTGCAGTGTTTCTTTGTTGCCAATCCGGATTATTTCCACATTGTGCATGGCTCTGCGCCACAGCCGGACGAGGCCCGGGACGAGATCCAGGACAGCTTGCCCGCGGGCTGGAGTTTTACTCGTAAATGGAAGATCGGGTTTTTCGATGCCCGGGATGAGTTGGTGGCGTTCAGCAGTATCGTCAGCGACCTGATGGTCGTGGGGGTCTGGCACATCGGCCTGTTCATGGTAGCGACTGCCCGCCAGGGCAGCGGTATCGCCCGGCAACTGCATCGAGCACTCCAAGACTGGGCCGGCCAGCAAGGTGCGCGCTGGTTGCGGTTGGTGGTCGTGGAGGACAACCTGCGGGCCCGGGCGTTTTGGAGCGGTTGTGGTTACGTCCTGGTTCGCCGTCGCGACGATATCGAGATGGGCCTGTTGCGCCACCGTGTACATATCATGGTCAAGCCTGTGGTCCAGGCCGGGCTCGCCGACTATCTGGAACTGATGCCGTATGACCGAAGCGAGCCGGCAGAACCTGTCGCCACTACGCCACCCTCTGGAGCGGCAGGGGCGCCCGGTCGATGAAGCTGCCTGCCAGTATCGCCCGCTTCATCGGTGAAGCGACCCTGCTGCCTGATACGATCGGCGAGTCGCCGTGCCAGGTGCATGGCTTTCGCCGTGGGGGCGAGGGGTTTTTCCTCAAGTCGTCGCCCGCGATCTTCGCACCCACCACCTACAGTGTGTTGCGCGAGGCCAGGGTGCTGGAGTGGTTGGCCGGGCGCCTGAAGGTACCCGAGCTGGTGCTGGTGGCGCAGGACCAGGAGCATGAGTTCATGATCACCCGCCAGGTACCGGGAGTGCCGCTGTCCGAGTTGATCGGTGAACCGCGGGTAGCATTGGAACTGTTCCAGATGGCCTTGCAGCGGGTGCAGGCGGTGCCAACACAGGGTTGTCCATTCGACTCGGGGATCGCAGTACGCCTCGCGGAGCTGGACTACCTGTTGGCCAATGGACTGTGCGCCGTGGAGCATGACCTCGGGCAATGGCCGGGCCTGGCCAGCGCCGAGGACTTGCGGGCCCGCTTGCAGGACAACAGGCCCAGGGAAGAGCTGCTGTTCTCCCACGGCGACCTGGGCGACAGCAATGTCTTCGTCGATGGGCGCGATGAGTTGCACTTCATCGACCTTGGGCGCGGTGGCCTGGCCGATCGCTGGCTGGATATTGCCTTCGTCCATCGTGACCTGCGCGAGCAGATCGGCCTGGAGATTGCCGATCAGTACCTGCGCGAGCTGGGGGTGCCGGACCAGTCCCTGCAGCGCGAATACTTCGAGCAACTGGACGAGCTGTTCTAGGGCGGGGAATCGGCATGGCTGAACTAAAAATGGAGCTGCCAGTCCCATCAGGCGTCTTATTCTGTCTGGGGGAAACACCATGAAAAACCGTCTCGCACCGCTCTGCGCCGCTGTCCTGGCTGCGGCCCTGCCGATCCTGGGCCAGGCCGCGCAGCCTCAGCCGGAGGTCCAGGAGCCGTCCTACCAGAGCCAGGTTGCGCGCTATCAGTGCGAAGGCAAGGTTCGTGTCGATGCCGCCTACCTGAACATCGACAATGGCACCTCGTTCGCCACCCTTTATTACAAGGACCAATTGATCCCCATGCATATCGCCCGCTCGGCCTCTGGAGCCTTGTATGTGGCGGACGACGAACAGAACAGCTTCCGCTGGCACACCAAGGGCAAGGAGGCCGTGCTGTCGTTCCTGGAGGCCGACCACACCGCCAAGGAGCAGGTCCTGCTCAAGGATTGCCAGGAAGTCGAGCCCCAATGAGGCCCTGGGCCTCGGTGTTGCCGAGGCAAAAAAAAGCCCGCGGGAGAGCGGGCGAACAACGTAGTTGCTTGAATGAGCAGGGCGACTATACAAGGCTCAAGCGGGCGCCTGGGTGAAACAAGTTTCATCTTCGAGCAGGACGCCAGCGTTGTTTGGTCGGCTGACTGCGGATCGTTGCCAGATCTGTTCTAACCTGATTGGGCGACTCGAAAATCCCTTCAGGAAGAGAGGTGGGCATGGCAATACAACGGCAGCGCCCTTATGAGCATGAAAGCAGCGATGAGACGGAGCCCTGCGAGGTCGAGCACAAGGAACCGCCACCGCAGACGTGGAAGCATCCGGACGATGGCAAGAGCCTGTCGGAACTGGATGAAGAGCGTCCCCTGAAACCCTGATACCAAGCCCCGCCATCGAGCGGGGCTGTCGTTCGTGGCCATCCCTGCGGCGCTCACTGCCGCTCTGCTACCATCGCCAGCGTTGCCGTCCCGGGCTATCGGGATGGGTTGTCCGCTCAAGGGAGAAACACATGATTGTCACCACCACCGCCCACATCGAAGGTCGCGAAATTGCCGCTTACCTGGACATCGTCAGTGCCGAATCTGTCCAGGGCATCAATGTGGTGCGCGATATGTTCGCCGGTATGCGCGACTTCTTCGGTGGCCGCTCCCAGACCCTGGAGCGAGCCTTGAAGGAGGCCCGCATCCAGGCCACCGACGAAATCAAGGAGCGTGCCCGCCAATGCCACGCCGATGCGGTGGTCGGGCTGGACTTCGAGATCAGCATGCCATCCGGACGTGGTGGCATGGTGGTGGTCTTTGCCACCGGGACGGCGGTCAAGCTCAAGTAGTCTTGCCCGCCAGCTTCCAGCTTCAGGCCCCGACCGGGGTGCACAATTCCACCAGGGTTCCGTCCGGGCAGCGTACGTAGGAGACGATCTGCCCCCAAGGCTTGCTGTTGGGGGCGGCGAGCTCCTGGGCTCCATAGCGCAGGGCCCTGGCGTGGGCCGCATGAACGTCGTCGGTGACCAGGCCCAGTTCCATGCCCAGAGGTTGTGGTGAGGCATGGGCGGCAACATGGCCCGTCTTGAAGTTCATCTCGGCCAGTTGATGGTCGGCAAAAGCCAGGGCCGTGCTGCCGGTTTCCAGTTCGCCGTAGGTGCCGGATTCATGCAGGAAACGGCGTTTGAAGCCGAAGGCCTGCTCGAAGAACTGCAAGGATTTTTCGACCTCGGGTACATAGATGATGGTGTAGCCGAACTGCATGGGTTGGCGCTCCCTGTCCATTGATGAAGGGGACAAATCTAGCATGAAGGCTTGTCCCTGGCGGGTGTTGGCGGCGTGATTTCAGTTCATGGGTGCAGCTCCCTGAGGTGCCAGCCCTGGGGGGACCATTCCAGGACATGGGTGACAACCAGGGCCTGGAGAAAATCCTGATCGTGGGAAGCCACTACCAGGGCGCCGGGAAAGTCTCGCAGGGCCCGTTCGAACGCCTGCACCGATTCCAGGTCGAGGTGGTTGGTGGGTTCGTCGAGCAACAGCAGGCGGGCCGGGGTGCCGTTCCACAGAGCCAGGGCCAGGGCGGCTTTCAACCGTTCTCCACCGCTGAGCAGGGCGCAGGGTTGCTGTACCCGCAGGGCATCCAGTTGCAGACGCGCCAGGCGGGTGCGCAAGGCGCTCTCTTCAAGAGGGGTGTCGGCTGTACCCAGTTGTTCGAGCAGTGAGCGTTGTGGGTCCAGTTGCGCCAGGTGCTGGTCCAGGTAGGCGCTGCTCACCGCTACCCGGCAATCGCCGCTCACAGGAGACAACAAGCCAGCAAGCATCTTCAGTAAGGTGGACTTGCCGCAACCGTTGGGCCCCACCAGGGCGATACGGGCTGGTCCGGTGACGTTGCAGGTCAGGTATGAGGAGGGTGCCTGGCTGTCCAACCATGGCAGTTGGGCTCGTTGCAGGTTGAGCACTGCCTGGCCAGCCTGCAGGGTCGTCGCGGGCAAGGTGAGCAGGGTCGGTTGCTCCGGGCCGACCCGGGCAAAGGCTTCGCGCACCTGATCGTCAAGAGCGCCTTTGTGCCCCTGGTGGGCCTGGCGCACCTTGCCCATGATGTCTCGCGCGGCGCCAAGCATCTTGGCCCGCTCGAATCCCGAGACATTGGCGGACTTGGCGTATTTACGCGATGCCGCAGCGTGGCGCTGGATGGTGTCGTGCTCGCGTTGCAGGCGCTTGTGTTCACGGCTGCGCTGGGTGCGGGCATGCTCCAGGGCCGTCTGGGCCGCTTGGTGATGAGCTTCGCGCTGGGCCTGGAACAGTGCGTAGTTGCCACCGTAGGCCTGCACCCCCTGGGGGGTGAGTTCAACGATGCGCTGCACCTGCATCAGCAGCTGGCGATCGTGGCTGACCAGGATCAGGCCGCCGCGCCATTGTTGGAGCTGCTCCATCAGCCAGTGCCTGCCAGCGCGGTCCAGGTGGTTGCTGGGCTCGTCGAGCAGCAGGAGCTCGGCGCCGCTGAGCAGGGCTCCGATCAGCACGACCCGGGCCAGCTGGCCGCCGCTCAGGGTGGCGGCGAGGTCATGCGGCTCGACGCTCTGCAGCCCCGAGGCGTCCAGGGCTTGGCGCAGGCGTTCGGCCAGGTCCCAGCGCTCATCGACCTGTTGCAGGTCGTTCAGACTGGCGGTGCCGCCTGCCAGGCGCTCAAGAGCTTCCAGGGCCTGGGCAAGCCCCGCGACCTGGGCGACGCTCTGCTGCGGTTGTGGCGATGGGTCCTGGGGCACATAGGCCAGGCGAGCGTTGCAGTTGATGCTGCCGGACGAGGCGGGCAGTTCACCGGCGATCAGGCGCAACAGCAGGGACTTGCCCATGCCGTTGCGCCCAACGATGGCCGTTGGTTGGCGATCGAATGTCAGGTTCAGGGCGTTGAACAGGATCTCGCCATTGGCGAATTGATAAGTCAGCTGGTTCAGGGAAACCAGCGCAGGCAGCCGTGTGACGTGAGTCATCAGCACCTCCGGAAAATGTGAGAACAGATCAACGAGCGCTATCGAGGCTCGTTGCGAGTACATTTCTGGAAGGCTTAGTTGTTCACGTCGGCAATCGTCCTGGGACGGGAAAGAAGGCGCGTAGCCTAACGCCGGAATATTTCTCCTGACAAGCACTTTGCTGCAATGAGCATCGCCCTGGGGGTCAAGCCAGGACCGCCACTGCCTTGATCTGCGCCCAGAGTTGCTGGCCTGGGTGCAGTTGAAGTTGGTCGCGGGAATAGCGGGTGATGCGCGCCAGCAGGGCAGAACCCATGGCATCCAGGCGCACCAGGACATGGGCGTTGTTGTCGGCCGGTATTTCTTCGCGGACAGTAACCGGCAGGCGATTGAGGATGCTGCTGTGTTCGCTGGCCTGCAGGCTCAGGCTGACATCCCGGGCCTGGACCTTGAAGCGTACGGTCTTGCCCGGCGCTACCGGCTCGTGAGCTACGCGCACCTGCAGGTCGCTACCGGGCAATTGCAGGTTCAGTAGCTGGTAAACCGAGTCGTAGGCACTGACCTGGCCTTGCAGCACCACACCAGCATCGTCCCCCTGGGCCAGCGGCAGATCGAGACGGGCCAGGGTTTCACCAATGGGCCCGCTGGCCAGGGCCTGACCCTCGCTGAGCAGGACGATGTGGTCGGCCAGGCGCGCTACTTCATCCTGGGAGTGGCTGACGTAGAGGACGGGGATGTCCAGCTCGTCGTGCAGGCGTTCCAGGTAGGGCAGGATTTCGTTCTTGCGCTTGGAATCCAGGGCGGCCAGGGGTTCGTCCATCAGCAACAGTCGGGGGCTGGTGAGCAGGGCCCGGGCAATGCCGATGCGCTGGCGCTCGCCACCCGACAGGTGCTGGGGATGGCGTTGCAGCAAGTGGCCGATACCCAGGAGTTCCGTCGCCTGGATCATGTCGACACGGCGCTGTGGCTTGGGGATGCGCCGTAGGCCGAATTCCAGGTTGGCCTGCACCGACAGGTGCGGGAACAGGCTGGCTTCCTGGAACACATAGCCCAGGGAGCGCTTGTGGGGCGGGACGAATAGCTTGCGCTGGCTGTCTTGCCAGAGTTCATCGTTGACCTGGATGCGTCCGCGTCCAGCGCGTTCCAGGCCAGCAATGCAGCGCAGGCAGGTGGTCTTGCCCGAACCTGAGTGGCCGAAGAGCGCGGTCACGCCTCGCCCAGGCAATTGCAGGTCCAGATCCAGGGCAAATTGGCGATAGTCCAGTTGCAGTGTGAGTTGGATGCTCATGGGGTCAGCTCCAGCCGGCCTTGGTCTTGCGGCTCGAATACAAGGCCAGCAGTACCAGGAACGAAAACACCAGCATGGCTCCGGCCAACCAGTGGGCCTGGGCGTACTCCATCGCCTCTACGTGGTCGTAGATCTGCACCGAGACCACCCGGGTCTTCTCTGGAATATTGCCGCCGATCATCAACACCACGCCGAACTCGCCGACGGTATGGGCAAAACCCAGGATCGAGGCGGTGATGAAGCCCGGCCGAGCCAGGGGCAGGATCACGCTGAAAAAGGTATCCCACGGATTGGCACGCAAGGTCGCGGCCACTTCCAGGGGGCGGCTGCCAATGGCCGAGAAAGCGTTCTGCAGCGGTTGTACGACAAAGGGCATGGAGTAGATCACCGAGCCCAGCACCAGGCCGCTAAAGCTGAAGGTCAGGGTACCCAGGCCCAGGGACTGAGTGAATTGGCCGAAGAAACCGTTGGGACCCAGGGCCAGCAGCAGATAGAAGCCGATCACCGTGGGCGGCAGGACCAGGGGCAGGGCCACCACGGCACCGACAGGTCCGCGTAGCCAGGAGCGAGTACGTGATAACCACAGGGCTATCGGAGTGCCGACGACCAGCAGGATCAGGGTGGTCAGGGACGCCAGTTTCAGGGTCAGCCAGATCGCGGAAAAATCGGCACTCGATAGGTTCATTTACAGTTGGTAGCCATAGGACTTGATGATCGCTGCCGCCTTCGGCCCCTTGAGGTAGTCAACCAGGGCCTTGGCGGCCGGGTTGTCCTTGCCCTTGTTGAGGATCACTGCATCCTGCTTGATCGGGTCATGCATGTCGCCCGGTACGATCCAGGCCGAACCGCCGGTGACCTTGCCATCCTTGTAGATCTGCGACAGGGCGACGAAGCCCAGCTCGGCATTGCCGGTGGAGACGAACTGGTAGGCCTGGGTGATGTTCTGGCCTTCGACGATCTTGCCCTTGACCTTGTCGGTCAGGCCCAGTTTGGCCAGGACCTGGGTAGCGGCCAGGCCATAGGGTGCGGCCTTGGGGTTGGCAATCGACAGGTGTTGGTACTGATTGTCCTTGAGTACCTGGCCCTTGCTGTCGACGTAGCCGTCCTTGGCCGACCACAGGGCCAGCGTACCGACGGCGTAGGTGAAGCGGGAGCCCTTGACGATGTCGCCTTCGCTCTCGAGTTTTTGCGGAGTGCTGTCGTCGGCGGAAAGGAACACTTCGAACGGCGCGCCATTCTTGATCTGGGTATAGAACTGTCCAGTGGCACCATAGGCGGCTACCAGCTTGTGCCCGGTGTCTTTCTCGAAGTCGGTGGCGATGGCCTGGATCGGTGCGGTGAAATTGGCTGCGACCGCAACCTGGACTTCAGCGGCCTGGGCCGAACCGAGGGCGAAGACGGCGAGCAGGGTGGCGAGGCAAGTCGGGGCAAAACCTGGGACGCGAAGGTTCATCGAACAGCTCCATTGGGCAAGGAAAGCGTTGGGCGGTGGGTGGTTGCAAGGGGGCGTGCCAACGCGGGGGAATCGCTGTGTAGCGAAATATATAGCGATTTGCCGACGAACGGAACTGTGCCGCGACCTGGGTCGCGGCCAGGTTCCATCAACGCCTGCGCAGTTGGGCCAGGGCCTGTTCGGCCAGGCGCAGGGTCAGCTCGTAGGCTGGCAGTTCCACGCCCAGGCGCAGCGCTTGCCCGGACCAGAGGTTGGCGAAGTCCGCTTCGCCCTTGGCTCGCAGAGGCAGCAGCGCACCGCCGGCGCGAGGAAAGGCCGGGGCCAGGGGGCTGATGGGGCCGACTTCACGCATGATGCGGTTGACGATGCCGCGGGCCGGACGCCCGGTGAACAGGTTGGTCAGCGCCGTCTGGCTTTCCTTGGCGGTCCGCAGGGCCTGGTGATGAGCGGCGCTGACCTTGGCCTCTGGAGTGAACAGGTAAGCCGTGCCGATCTGTACCGCGGATGCTCCCAGGGCCAGCGCCGCGACGATGCCCCGGGCATCGCCAATGCCGCCAGCGGCAATCACTGGAACCTTCACCGCATCGGCAACCTGCGGAACCAGGGCCATGGTGCCGACCTGGGTATTGAGGTCGTCGCTGAGGAAGATCGCCCGGTGACCGCCGGCTTCATAACCCATGGCGATGATCGCATCGCAACCGCGAGCCTCCAGCCACAACGCCTCGTCCACGGTGCTGGCCGAAGACAGGATCTTCGCGCCGGTGGCCTTGACCCTGGCCAAGAGCGTGGGCTCCGGCAACCCGAAGTGGAAACTCACCACCTCGGGACGCAGCTCTTCCACCAGTCGGCAGCTGGTTTCATCGAAGGGCGCGCGATCGCTGACTGGTGTCGGCGCGTCGAAATCGACGCCCAGTTCGCGATAGTAGGGCTCCAGGGCGTTTTTCCAGCGCTCTTCACGCTCCGCATCGACCGGCTGCGGTTGATGGCAGAAAAAGTTGAGATTCAGCGGGTGATGGCTGGTCGAACGAATGACCTGCACCTCCTGGCGGATCTGCTCGGGGCTGAGCATGGCACAGGGGAGCGACCCCAGGGCTCCGGCACGGGCGGCGCCAATGACCATGGCGGAGCCGGCGGGACCGGCCATCGGTGCTTGAATGATCGGCAGGTCGATTCCCAGCAGGTCCAGGAGGCGGGTATCAGTCCATGGGCTCATTTGACGTGGTTCTCCAGCGGCGGTTTTAGACGATGCTGCGCAGGTTTTAGCAGGAGACGGCAGGCTGAGGCCAGTCGGATTTTCCTCTCGGAGGCAAGTGAGCCGTGCGGGCTGCGACTGCAAGAGGGGGGCTGGGCTGTCGAGGCCGCCAGACAGGCGCTAGACTGCGGCGATTTTTCACTCATCGCATTATCAAAGGAAGGCCGACCATGGATGTAAAACTGCGCCAAGTGCAGCCCTTCAGTGTGGCTGGATTGCAGGTACGTACCCTCAATGCCCATGAGCAACAGCCAGGCACTGCCTTGATCGGCCCGATGTGGCAGCGTTTCTACGTCGAGAATCTGTACGACAAGATTGCGCCAAGGCAGGAAGACTCGTTCGTCTATGGGGTTTATTCCAACTACGAGTCCGATGCTACGGGATACTTCGACGTGACCGCCGGTGTCGCGCTGGATGGGGCCTGCGTCGAGTATCCCGGTGTCCAGATCCAGGGCGGTGAATACCTGGTGTTCAGTGCCAAGGGGGCCATGCCGGAGTGCGTGATCCAGGCCTGGGGATTCATCTGGGCCTACTTCCAGGACAACCCCCAGGTGCGTCGTGCCTATGCCACCGATTTCGAGGTCTATACCAGCGCCGATTCGGTGGCGATCTACATCGGTGTTCAGGCCTCGGACGAGCCTTCGCGCTCCAGCAACTGACGCTTGCGCTCCACGCCCCAGCGATAGCCTGACAGGTTGCCATCACTGCGCACCACCCGGTGGCAGGGGATGGCCACTGCCAGGCTATTGGCGGCGCAGGCCTGGGCCACGGCCCGGCAGGATCGCGGGGCGCCTATGCGTCGGGCAATCTCGGTGTAGCTGACCGTGCTGCCGGCGGGGATGCTCCTCAGGGCTTGCCATACCCGCTCCTGGAACGCCGTGCCGCGCAGGTCCAGGGGCAGGTTCAGGCCAATGGCCGGCGCTTCGATGAATCCCACCACCTGGGCCACCAATCGCTCGAACGAGTCATCGGCGCCGATCAAGTTGGCCTTGGGGAACTTGTCCTGCAACTCTTCCACCAGCAGGTTGGGGTCGTCTCCCATGAGGATGGCGCAGACCCCGCGCTCGCTTTGTGCCACCAGAATCGCCCCGAGGGAGCATTGGCCCACGGCAAAGCGAATGTCGTTGTTGGGGCCGCCAGCGCGGTAGTCGCTGGGCTTCATGCCCAGGAGCTGGTCCGCAGCCTCATAGAAACGGCTGTTGGAGTTGAACCCGGCGTCGTACAGGGCATCGGTCACCGAGTGGCCGCGCTGCAGGTGCGAGCGTACCTTGCGCGAGCGCTGTGCATTGGCATAGCCCCTTGGTGTCAGGCCCGTGGCGGCCTTGAACACTCGATGGAAGTGGTAGCTGCTCATGCCGGCCTGTTGTGCCAGTTGTTCCAGGCTGGGTACCGACTCGGCGCTTTCGATCTGGCGACAGGCTGCGGCCACCACGGCCCCATGATGTGCTGCGACCTGGGTCTGGTCGCTGGCCAGTCGCTTGCTGGGACGGTAGCCCGCGGCTTCGGCCTGTTCGGCGCTGTCGAAGAACTCGACGTTCTCCGCCTTCGGCAACCGTGACAGGCTGCTGGGGCGGCAATACACGCCGGTGGTGCGCACGGCATAGACGAAGCTGGCGTCGGCGTTGGCATCGCGCCTGAGCACGGCCTGCCAGCGGGGATCCTGTTCGATGCGATGTTTACGTGACGTCGCGTTCATGGTCGATTCTCGATGGGTGATGCCGGCCAGGTTAGTCATTCGGACGCTGCCCGGCACTCCGGGTCTTGCGTTCGAATTCCTGGCCGGCCCCGGCCTGGCGAAACGTCAGGTTGATCCGCTGTTGGCCCAGCAGGGCGTGAGTCCCTTCCTTGATCGGCATCACGCCGTGGAAGCGCAGGCGGTCTACTCCACCCCAGACCACTACGTCGCCGTGCAGCAATGGCACTCGCTGGCTCTTGTCACTGCGTTGCTGGCCGCCGAATAGAAAGATCGCTGGCAAGCCCAGGGACAATGACACGATTGGGGCCCGGTAGTCGCGTTCGTTCTTGTCCTGGTGCAAGGACATCTTCGCCCCGGGCCGGTAGCAGTTGATCAGGCAGGAATCGGGAGAAAACCCGGTGAAGCCGGCCGCATCCGCCGCCGCCTGGGCCAGCTGTCGAAATACCTCGGGCATCGCTGGCCACGGGCGTGAGCTCTGCGGGTCCACCGGGCTGTAGCGATAGCCACTGGGGTCGGTGGTCCAGCCCAGCTGTCCGCAACTGCTTAGGCCGACCGACATGCTGAAGCCGCCTGGCGTCACCATGTGGCGAAAGGGCGCCTGCTCCAGAACCCGTTCCAGCTGTGGCAGCAGGTGCTCGACCCAGGGCAGGGCGAAGCCTCGCAATACACGAGACTGCGGGCCAAGTACCTGGATGTGCGCAGGCTGTTGCAGGTCCTCTTCGCTGAAGAGTCCGAGGCTTGCGGGCCCCAGGTCATCACAATGCATCGTGGAAAATCACTCCGAGGGTATGGCGCTGGCCACTGAGCACGCGGCTGACGCCGTGGCGCATGGTCACTCGATAATGGCCGCGAGAGCCTTTGACTGGTCGATGGTGCACGGCGAAGAGCAGGCCATCACCTTGCTTCAGACCAATGACCTGCGGACGCGATTGCATGCGTGGGCGCTGCTCGGTGAGCACCAGTTCACCACCGCTGAAGTCTGTTCCTGGTTGCGATAGCAGGAAGACCGCTTGCAGGGGAAATACATGCTCGCCATACACGTCCTGGTGCAGGCAGTTGTAGTCCCCGGCGCCGTATTGCAACAACAACGGCGTGGGGCGTTGCTGGCCGGCAGCGTGGCAACGCTGGAGAAAGTCCAGGTGTTCCCTGGGGTAGCGTGTATCGATGCCCAGTGTCTGGTTCCAGCGGTTGGCCAGGTCCACCAGGTAAGGGTAGATTCGCTGGCGCAACTCGGCCACGGGGTCTGGCAGTGGGTAGCGAAAGTACTGGTATTGGCCTAGCCCGAAGCCATGGCGGGCCATGAGGACCTTCGAGCGGAACCGGCCGGTGTCTTGATAGAGGCTGCTCATGGCCTGGCATTCAGCCTTGTTGAGCAAGCCTTCGAGCCGGGCGCAGCCATCCTGGTCGAGGGCCTGTTCGATGCAGGCCCAGTCAAACCGTTGCAGGCGTTCATGGAGAGGGGAGAGAGGCATGGCGAGACGGTCCTGGATGCGAATGACTCCAGCCAGTCTGCGGTTCACCTGCTCGGCAAACACTCCGATGCTTGCGCTGGAATCCGTTTACAGGGCCTTGCTCACACTGACATCGCTGATGACATCGGTACTCTGGCCATGCAGGGCCAGTAGCGCGGCATGGGCTTCTTCGGCGGTACCGTTCTGGAGTTGGGCGAATTCGAAGCGGCGCTCGCCGTTGAGCTTGTATTTGATGACGTACTTGGTGGTCTTGGACACGGGATTACCTGTTGGCGCAAGGAGCAGGCTGAGGGCTAGCGCAGTTTCGAGGTGGAGCGGCGGATGATGCGGATCGAATGCGTGAGGGTCGGCTTACGGGTGACGCTGATGGCTCGCCGACTGACGGTATCGATGGTGATGTTCCAGAATCCGGTGCTGGGCGCGGTGATCTTTGCCGGGAACTTGTCGAAGGCACCGCCGTGGTACGTATGGCGACCGCCGTTCTTGAAACTGCGGAAGTTGGCATCATTCATGAGGCGGATGTTGCAGACCTGGGAGCACTCGATGACGACAATGTCGTCCTCGTTCAGGTGCTCGCGCTGGTGGATGAATTTCATGGGCGCCTCCAGATGGGCTATTACAAAGCAAACAACGTTTGCGTGGGCGATGCTGCAGTTTATCAGGCCCAAGGGTTTATGATTCGGCCCCGCTGTCGGACTTTGACAATTTAAAACAGTTATTTGGATTTTTATCGGCGATAAAAGCCGTGCCTCCGGAGAAAAACAGCAGCTTTACTGTCGGAGGGATTTTATTGGAGATTTCATATTATGAAGCGGTGGGTATGGGTTCTGGCGTTGGCAATGGGTGGTTGCTCAACCGTTTCGGATATCAATCAGACGCCGCCGACCTTGAACGTCATTTCAGGCAAGAAGCCTGATGAGTACGCCAAGTGCTTGGCCGAGAAACTCTCCAAGAGCCGTGGAGCCTTGCAGGTGGAGCCCCACAAGGGTGGGTATCGGGTGATTGTGCCGCAAAGCCTGTCTTCGGCACCTGCAGCGGTTTTCTACATTGATGAGCGGTCCTCGGGTAGCAGCATCAAGTTGCACGAACAGATGTCCAACAACCCGTTGCGTCCTCAGGATGTGCTTACTGCTGGGGAAAAATGCATCTCGGGCTGACCTGCGCCAAGTTCAGTCCCCAAAAAAGCCAGTCGAGACTCTCATCGCTAGCGGCATGAGTCTCGACTGGCTTTTTTGTTGCTCCGAAGAACTCGGAGGGCTCATGTAGCGCGAATGGCGAAGGCTAATTTTGCGTTGTCGGTGTGGATCGATTGTCCTACTATTTGCTCGCTTATATCTACTAAGTCTAAGCATATAACTAGAATAATGGAGTTCATATGATCCCACTGGATCGAATGCTATTGAGTGGCCTGATGCTACTGTTTGTGCAAACTGCCCATGCCGTGGATGGACAGAAAATCTTCACCCAGGGAGGCTCCCAGCCAGGGGCGGCGGCTTGCATGGCTTGTCATGGTGCGGATGGAATGGGCCTGGCGCCTGCCGGGTTTCCGCGCCTTGCCGGGTTGCCGGCCAGCTACCTGAGCAAGCAACTGCATGATTTTCGCAGTGGCGCCCGCACTAGCCCGGTCATGCAGCCGCTGGCCAAGGCCCTGACTGAAGACGAAATCACCGCCATCACCAGCACCCTGGCTTCCATGCCCGCCCCGAAGACTCCCCTGAGCAATCGTGGCCAATTGGCCGAAGGTGTCGGTGAGCGCCTGGCACTGCGAGGAGCCTGGGACCGACAGGTTCCGGAGTGTGTCAGTTGCCATGGTCCTGGTGGTGTAGGTGTCGGCCAGGCTTTTCCGCCTCTTGCCGGGCAGCCTGCCACTTACCTGGTGGCGCAGCTGAACGCTTGGCGCGAAGGTGGGCGGCACAATGATCCCAACAACCTGATGGGGCATATCGCCAAGTCCCTGAGTGCCGAAGAAGTGACGGCCGTGGCGGATTACTTCGCCAGTCTGGGCCAGAAGGAGGCGCATCAATGAAGCTGTTGATTGCAGGGGGACTGATGAGCCTGCTGGCGGCCCAGGTACAGGCAGCCAATATCGCCATGGAAGATCAGTCGCAGATTCCGGCGCCGAGCGCTACTGCCCACACCGAGTATTTCAAGCCGCCAGCCGAGAGCGAATTGCCTGACAATGCCTATGGCAAGCTGGTGCGAGAGGGGCATGCGCTGTTTGTCGATACCAAGCGTCTGGCACCGCAGTATGTGGGCAATGGACTCAATTGCAGCAATTGCCACCTCGACCAGGGGCGCCTGGCCAACTCCGCGCCGTTGTGGGGCGCCTACCCGATGTATCCCGCTTATCGCAAGAAAAACGACAAGGTCAATACCTTCGCCGAGCGTCTGCAGGGGTGCTTCCAGTTCAGCATGAACGGCGGCAAGCCGCCTGCGGCGGACAGTCCGGAAATCACTGCGTTGTCGGTGTATGCCTATTGGCTGGCGAGCAAGGCCCCCTTGGGCGTCGAGTTGCCCGGTCGCGGTTATCCTGATGTGCCGCCGCCTGCCAAGGGGTATGACCTCAAGCGCGGGGCTGCGGTCTATCAGGCGCAGTGCTCGATCTGTCATGGCGACCAGGGGCAGGGCCAGAAAGCCGGTGCGGACTATGTCATGCCGCCGCTTTGGGGCAAGGACTCCTACAACTGGGGGGCGGGAATGCACCGGATCAATACCGCCGCGTCTTTCATCAAGCACAACATGCCTTTGGGTAAAGGGGGCAGCTTGAGTGATGAGCAGGCTTGGGATGTCGCCGCTTTCGTCAATAGCCATGAGCGGCCCCAGGATCCGCGGCTGGTGGAAGGCTCCATCGAGAAGACCCGCCTCAAGTTCCACGCCAATGATGGAGTGAATCTGTATGGCCAGACGGTAGATGGGGTGCTGATAGGCCAGGGCATCCGATAAACTATGCTCTATCGTCACCGATGCCGCCCGGGTCCGCGCCCGGGCGGCATCGTTTTTTTGGGAGAGAGCATGAAGCGGGAACACGTCAGGGAAAAGCATGCAGAGGGCTTGATCTCTGCCACCCATGTGATCCAGAACCCGGCCAACTCGGGAGAATGGATCGTGTTTTTCAAGAAGAGTGCCGGGCGCAGCTACTTCCTGGTAGATGACAGCGACGAAGTGGAGTCCTTTACTCGCCTGGACGACTTGATCGAGACCATCCGTGGCCTGGGTATCAAGTTCGCCGAAATCCACATGTAGCGAATTTTTCCTCTTACTTGCAGACCACCACTACGCTACGGCTCTTGTAGTTGCCGACGTCGGCACCCAGCGTCTTTTCGCTGTCGCTGGGGGCTGGAGTGCCTTGGGTACCGATGATCCGATAGCCCGTGCCGGCGCAGGAGGCTTCGGCTTTCTCATAGCAGCTGGCCCAGGAGCCGGCCTCGCCAGAGCAGTCGATGCTCAACGCCTGCTCGCCATCGGCCAGGTAGGTGTCGGTGATGCTGGCGCAACCGCTCAGGGCTAGGGCGGTGGTCATTGCGAGGATTTTTTTCATGGATACACCTGGCGGGAGCAAGCAGAGATCTGATGGCGATGCTATAGCTAATGGCCATTTCGGTATAGCGCATCCTGGGGCTTCTGGTCGGCACGAGCCGATGCATTGCGCTGGTGGCCTTGATCCTGTCGGCCATACTGTGTCGAGTGCCGAGGGGTGGCTACGGGTAGGCTGGAGTGGGGTGAACAGGCCTGATCGTGATTGTTCAGGATTGGCTGAAGGCCCCGGCCAGCGGGCCTCATCGTGTTGAGAGTGGTTCTCTTGCAAGCTATCTGGAACTCGCGGTGGAACTATCTGGCGCTTTATTTCTCTATGATGGCAGCGGATAGCCAGTGTGGGGCATTGTAAGGTGCTCGCCGCCTGATTAGACTGCGCCGAAACTTGTAAGCACAGCCTTTTTAAGGACTCATATGATCAAGAAATGCTTGTTCCCAGCAGCCGGTTACGGTACTCGCTTCCTGCCAGCGACTAAGGCCATGCCCAAAGAGATGCTGCCGGTGGTGAACAAGCCACTGATCCAGTACGGCGTAGAAGAAGCGCTGGATGCCGGATTGAATGAAATCTCCATCGTGACTGGCCGCGGCAAGCGTGCGCTCGAAGACCACTTCGACATCAGCTACGAGCTGGAAAACCAGATCAAGGGCACCGACAAGGAAAAATACCTGGTCGGTATCCGCAAGCTGTTGGACGAGTGCTCGTTCTCCTACACTCGCCAGACTGAAATGAAAGGTCTGGGTCATGCGATTCTCACTGGCCGTCCGCTGATCGGCGACGAACCTTTCGCTGTGGTGCTGGCCGACGACCTGTGCGTCAACCTCGAAGGTGACGGCGTACTGACCCAGATGGTCAAGCTGTACAAGCAGTTCCGTTGCTCGATCGTGGCCATCCAGGAAGTCGATCCGCAGGAAACCAACAAGTACGGCGTGATTGCCGGCGAGATGATTCGCGACGATATCTACCGTGTGCACAGCATGGTCGAGAAGCCGAAGCCTGAAGATGCACCTTCGAACCTGGCGATCATTGGTCGCTACATCCTGACTCCGGACATCTTCGATCTGATCGAGCAGACCGAGCCGGGCAAGGGTGGCGAGATCCAGATCACCGACGCGCTGATGAAGCAGGCGCAAAATGGCTGCGTAATGGCCTACAAGTTCAAGGGCAAGCGTTTCGACTGCGGTGGTGCCGAAGGCTACATCGATGCGACCAACTTCTGCTTCGAGAACTTCTACAAGACCGGCAAGGCTTACTGATAGCCGCTGTGCGGACCTGTCTGGAAAAGCCACCTTCGGGTGGCTTTTTCATTTATCGCCCTTATGTCCATCCTCTGCGCTGACCCGCTCGCCAACTGAGGTTATGCTTGTCAGCCTGCCTGGGAGAGTGAAATGGCCTACGATTTTGATCTTTATGTAATAGGTGCCGGTTCCGGTGGTGTACGTTGCGCGCGATTCGCCGCAGGCTTCGGAGCCAAGGTTGCGGTGGCTGAAAGCCGGTATCTGGGAGGCACCTGCGTCAATGTCGGCTGCGTGCCGAAAAAACTCTTGGTGTACGGTGCCCACTTCGCTGAAGACTTCGAGCAGGCCTCGGGTTTTGGCTGGAATCTTGGCGAAGCGAACTTCGACTGGGCGACCCTGATCGCCAACAAGGATCGTGAGATCAACCGCCTCAATGGCATCTACCGTAATTTATTGGTCAATAGCGGTGTGACCCTGCACGAGGGCCACGCCAGGCTCATCGACCCGCATCAGGTGGAAGTCAATGGCCAGCGCTACACCGCCAGGCACATCCTGATCGCCACCGGTGGCTGGCCGCAGATCCCGGATATTGCAGGGCGCGAACATGCCATCAGTTCCAATGAGGCGTTCTACCTCAAGGAGCTGCCCAAGCGCATCCTGGTCGTAGGTGGTGGTTATATTGCGGTGGAGTTCGCCGGGATCTTCCATGGCCTGGGAGCCGATACCCAATTGCTGTATCGCGGGGATCTGTTCCTGCGGGGCTTTGATGGTGCGGTACGCAAGCATTTGCAGGAAGAACTGACCAAGCGCGGCCTGGGACTGCAGTTCAATGCCGATATCGAGCGTATCGACAAGCAGGCCGACGGCAGCCTCCAGGTCACCCTCAAGGACGGTCGTACGCTGCTGACCGACTGTGTGTTCTACGCCACCGGGCGTCGGCCGATGCTCGACAACCTGGGCTTGGAAAACACTGGGGTCAAGCTCGACAAGCGCGGTTTTGTCGAGGTCGATGACCTGTACCAGACCAGCGAGCCATCAGTCTTGGCCATTGGCGACGTCATCGGGCGCGTCCAGTTGACTCCGGTCGCCTTGGCCGAAGGCATGGCGGTGGCACGCCGCCTGTTCAAGCCCGAGCAGTATCGCCCGGTGGATTACCGGATGATTCCCACTGCCGTGTTCAGCTTGCCGAATATCGGCACCGTTGGCATGAGCGAAGAGCAGGCCCGTGAAGCGGGGCATGAGGTGCAGATTTTCGAAAGCCGCTTCCGGCCGATGAAGCTGACGCTCACTGAATGCCAGGAGCGTACGCTCATGAAGCTGGTGGTCGATGCGCAGACCGATAAGGTGCTGGGCTGCCACATGGTCGGCCCGGATGCCGGTGAAATTGTCCAGGGCCTGGCGATCGCGCTGAAGGCTGGGGCGACCAAGCGCGACTTCGACGAAACCATTGGCGTGCACCCCACGGCTGCCGAAGAGTTCGTAACCATGCGTACCCCTGTCGCGGGCTGATCAGGAGCCCGCTGTAGCGCCTGGCTGTGCCTTGCTGCCAGCCAGGCGCAGCGCCTCCAGGCTGGCTTCAGCCTTGGCGGCGCGTAGCTCCATGTCCTTGCTGGCCTGGGACTGTTTGTCGTGGTTCTCCTTCAGAGCCAGGATTTCCTCCGAGGCCACGCGCAGGCGTTCCTGCAGTAGGGCGCCTTCGCTGTCCAGTCGCGCCAACTGCTCGCTGAGTTGGGATTGTCGGGTTGTGCTCTTGTTCGCCATCTCCTGGGCTTGCTTGAGTTCCTTGCCGGTTGCTCGCTGTTCGCTGAGCAGGCGTTCATTATCGCGATGCAGCTGGGTGATTTCATCCTGGCGTACCAGGGCGCTCTGTTGGGCCTGGCGCAGTTCCATCTGTACCTGTTGCATTTGCCCTTCGTGGCGACGCAGTTCCTGTTCGCGCTGCTCCTTGCTGGCGGCACGGTAGTGCTCCAGGGCATCACGGGCATGCAGGTGCTTCTCTTCCAGCGAGTGGATTCGCTGTTCTTTGTCCGCAAGGCGCAGGTCGGCGTCCTTGAGTGCCTGATTGAGCTCGGCGCTGCGGGTCTGCTCCGCATGCAGCATGGCTCGGACGTCCTGTAGCGCGGCGCTTTCACTGGCCAGGGCATTGGCTTGGGCCTGCAGTTGTCCTTGCAGTTGCTCCTGATGCTGGCGCATTTCATCCAGCTGCTGCTCAAGGGCCTGCTTCTGCGATTCGAAGTGGGAGAGGGCTTGTTCCAGAGGCTCTTGCGCCTGCTCCTGGAGGCGCTGGGCCAGCCTTCCTACCAATTCTCCCAGTTCTTCATCCAGGGGTACGGGGCCTATATCGCGACGGCCAGCACCATCATCCAGCTCTTTCAGGTAGCGATGGATGGTGGTCTTCGAGCCGGTATTACCCATTTCTATACGTACCGCATCGATGCTCGGGTGACCGCCGCGGGCAAGGATTGCCTGGCGTGCTTTTTTCACCACCGCTTTATTGATGCCTCCACGAGCCATGCTACCTCCAACGATTTAATACTGTGTTACGTGGTATGTAATTTAGCATTATTGTACAGCTTGTTTTGCTTGCTTGATAACTGGAATCTAACATGGAATATTTTAATATTATTCCTTGTGATTAGGAGTGAAGATGCCTTTCACCCCACAGCCTTGTATCTGTTAGAGCCTAGAAGCCATGAGTGAGCTGGATCGTTATCTGCAAGCCGCCACCCGCGACAACACCCGGCGCAGCTATCGGGCGGCCATCGAGCACTTCGAGGTCCAATGGGGTGGGTTTCTGCCGGCGACGGCTGAGGGGGTTGCACGTTACCTGGTGGCCTATGCCGGTGAGCTATCGCTCAATACCCTGAAATTACGCCTGTCAGCATTGGCTCAGTGGCATAACAGCCAGGGCTTTGCCGATCCCACCAAGGCGCCAGTGGTACGCCAGGTGCTCAAGGGTATTCGTGCCGTGCACCCTGCCCAGGAGAAGCAGGCCGAACCTTTGCAGCTGCGGCATCTGGAGCAGGTGGTCGCCTGGCTCGACGAGGAAATTGCAAGCGCCATCGCCGAACAGCGCCAGGCTGATCTACTGCGCGCCCGGCGTGATCGGGCGTTGATCCTGCTGGGTTTCTGGCGCGGCTTTCGCAGTGACGAGTTATGTCGCCTGCAGATCCAGCACGTAGAGGCCAATGCTGGCTCCGGTATCAGCCTGTACCTGCCCCGTAGCAAGAGCGATCGTGAAAACCTCGGGCGCACCTATCACACCCCGGCCCTGCAGCGTTTGTGTCCGGTACAGGCCTATATCGAGTGGATCAACGGCGCCGCGTTGGTGCGTGGGCCGGTGTTCCGCGCTATCGACCGTTGGGGCAACCTGGGCGAACAGGGGCTGCATGCCAATAGCGTGATTCCCTTGTTGCGCCAGGCGCTGGAACGCGCAGGCATAGCCGCCGAGCACTACACCAGCCATTCCCTGCGTCGAGGCTTCGCCACTTGGGCCCATCGCAATGGCTGGGATCTCAAGTCATTGATGACCTATGTCGGCTGGAAGGACATGAAGTCGGCCATGCGCTACATCGATGCCGAGCCTTTCATGGGCATGGCAGTCCTTCAGGACCCGCGGGCGCGCTCGTAGATTTGAGGTTCTTCTATTAATACAGCGGGCTGATAGCCAAAACCAATCGATAGCATCAGGTTTACCAATGAGCCAGATGGCGACTCATTGGCTAGGATTCTCCCCATCAAGTTTTTACCCAATGTCTTCAACCACTGATGGAGAGTCAACGATGCCTATCATCAACAGCCAAGTTAAACCGTTCAAAGCCACTGCATTCAAAAACGGTGAGTTCGTCGAAGTATCGGATGCCGACCTGAAAGGCAAGTGGTCTGTCGTATTCTTCTACCCAGCTGACTTCACCTTCGTCTGCCCGACCGAGCTGGAAGACCTGGCCGATAACTACGCCGAATTCCAGAAGCTGGGCGTTGAAATCTACAGTGTTTCCACCGATACCCACTTTGCCCACGCTGCCTGGCACAACACCTCGCCAGCCATTGGCAAGATCAAGTACACCATGATCGGCGACCCGACCCTGGCTATCTCGCGCAACTTCGACGTGCTGATCGAAGAAGCCGGCCTGGCTGACCGCGGTACCTTCGTGATCAACCCTGAAGGCCAGATCAAGATCGTTGAAATCAACGATGGCGGCGTAGGTCGCGATGCTTCCGAGCTGCTGCGCAAGATCAAGGCTGCCCAGTACGTTGCTGCCCACCCAGGCGAAGTTTGCCCAGCCAAGTGGAAAGAAGGTGAGGCCACTCTGGCTCCGTCCCTGGACCTGGTCGGCAAGATCTAAGTCCATGCGTCATCCAGGGGCGGTCATCCGCACTTAAGTAAGCCGCACCGCCCTCAAATAACGCCCGGGCGAGATTCGCCCGGGCGTTGTTTTTTTACCGAATCAAAGGAAATCGCCCGTATGTTGGACGCCAATCTTAAATCTCAGTTGAAGTCATACCTGGAGCGGGTCACACAGCCGATCGAGATCGTTGCCTCCCTCGACGACGGTGCGAAATCCCAGGAAATGCTCGCGTTACTCAAAGACATCGTCAGTCTTTCCAATCAAATTACCTTGCTCGACAACGGTACCGATGTGCGCAAACCATCGTTCTCGTTGAATCGCCCGGGGAGTGATATCAGCCTGCGTTTCGCTGGTATCCCCATGGGGCACGAGTTCACTTCCCTGGTACTGGCCCTGCTGCAAGTAGGTGGTCATCCGTCCAAGGCCAGTGCGGAAGTGATCGAGCAGGTCCGTTCGCTCAAGGGCGAATTCCACTTTGAGACTTACTTCTCGCTGTCGTGCCAGAACTGCCCGGATGTGGTCCAGGCGCTGAACCTGATGGCGGTACTCAACCCCAATATCCGCCATGTCGCTATCGATGGCGCCTTGTTCCAGGCTGAAGTGGACGAGCGCAAAGTCATGGCGGTGCCCAGCATCTACCTCAATGGTGTGAACTTCGGCCAGGGCCGCATGGGCCTGGAAGAAATCCTCGCCAAGCTCGACACCGGCGCGGTGGAGAAACAAGCGCAGAAACTCAGCGCCAAAGAAGCCTTTGATGTGCTGGTGGTCGGCGGTGGCCCGGCTGGCGCTGCAGCTGCCATCTATGCTGCCCGCAAAGGTATTCGTACGGGGGTTGCTGCCGAGCGTTTCGGTGGCCAGGTCCTGGATACCATGGCGATCGAGAACTTCATCTCGGTACAAGAAACAGAAGGCCCGAAACTGGCAGCGGCCCTGGAAGAGCATGTCCGCCAGTACGACGTCGACATCATGAACCTGCAACGTGCCAGCGCCCTGGTTCCTGCTAGCGAAGTCGGTGGGTTGCATGAAGTGCAGTTCGCCAATGGGGCCAGCCTCAAGGCCAAGGCGCTGATCCTGGCCACGGGTGCCCGCTGGCGGGAAATGGGTGTGCCGGGCGAGCAGGAGTACAAGGCCAAGGGCGTGTGCTTCTGCCCGCACTGCGATGGCCCGTTGTTCAAGGGCAAGCGCGTGGCGGTGATCGGTGGTGGCAACTCCGGTGTCGAAGCGGCTATCGACCTGGCCGGTATTGTCAGCCACGTCACCCTGCTGGAGTTCGATAGCAAGCTGCGCGCCGATGCGGTGTTGCAGCGCAAGCTGTTCAGCTTGCCGAACGTCAAGGTCATCACCAGTGCCTTGACCAGCGAAGTGAAGGGAGATGGCCAGAAGGTCACCGGCCTGGTCTATAAGGACCGCGACACGGGAGAGTTCAATACCGTCGACCTGGAAGGCATCTTCGTACAGATTGGCTTGTTGCCTAACACTGATTGGCTCAAGGGGACGGTCGAGCTGTCGCCGCGGGGCGAGATCATTGTCGACGCACGTGGTGAGACTTCGCTGCCGGGGGTCTTCGCAGCAGGTGACGTGACCACGGTGCCGTACAAACAGATCGTGATTGCGGTGGGCGAGGGGGCCAAGGCATCCCTGAGTGCCTTCGACCACCTGATCCGGACCTCTGCGCCGGCCTGATAGCCAGCCCAGGTAAAACAAAACCCCATGAGCCAGGCTCATGGGGTTTTTTATTGTCCCTGGAAAGGGCGGGGTGCTTACAGCTCAGCAGGCTGGATGATCTCGACCCAGTAGCCATCCGGGTCCTTGATGAAGGCCAGGCTCTTCATGCGACCGTCGGTCAGTCGTTTCTGGAAGTCGCAGCCCAGTGCTTCGAAACGTTCACAGGCAGCGACGACATCCGGTACCGAGATGCAGATGTGGCCGAAACCGCGTGGGTCGGTGTTGCCGTTATGGTAGGCGAACTCAGGATCGTTCTCGGTACCGTGGTTGTGAGTCAGTTCGAGAATGCCGGGGATCGACTTCATCCACTCGGTGCGCGCAGCGGCCTCTGTCGGAATCTGTGCCTTGTCCACCAGCGCAAGGAAATACAGGCTGAATTCGGCCTCAGGGAAGTCACGTTTTTCTACCAGGGAAAACCCCAGGACACGGGTGTAGAAATCCAAGGAGCGAGTGATGTCCTTGACTCGCAGCATGGTGTGGTTGAAGACGAAGCGGGCAGTAGCGGCATCGGGCTGGGCTGTCACGCCGGGAAAGGTATTGAGTTCGTTGAGGCTCATGGGCCCTCCTGAAAAAAGTGCAAGGAGTTGCTCGGGCTCGGGCAACTGCTTGCCAGGCAATGGTTCGGACATCCTTGGGATGGGGCAATGATACGCAACTGCCTGGGATGGCGCCAAACCCAAAGCTCCTGATGTATTGCCCATTCCTGGCGCCAGGCTCAGACTTCCAGGTTCGTTCCCTTGGTGTGCGTTCACATGATCAAGTCGTTTAAATGCCGGATCGCTTCGCTGTTCCTGGTCATGCTGGCCACTGGAGTGCAAGCCGATCCAGAGATCGCCTGGCCCCAGGGTTGGATCGTGGAGCCGATACCTTCCCAGGGTGAGGACCCGACGACCAAGGTTTCCCGGCAGCGGGCGGTGAAGAATGACGCAGCAGGCAATCCGCAAATGGTCATGGAGTTGACCATGACTCAGGTCGCTAGTGGGCATGTGGTCAATCTTCAGGGGGTGTTGTTGGAGATGCGCAAATCGGTGCAAAAGGATTTTGCCCAAGGTGGTTATCAGAGTGTGTGCAACAAGATCCACGCTGCGCAGTTGAGTCGCCTCGATGGATTGGAGACCACTTGCACCATTACCCAGAACGGCCGGCATGTACTGTCGCAAACATTGGTGGCGGCGTTGGATGGAGATAAGGCCTATGTACTTTCATACGCCGGCCAGGCGACTGCTTATACCGATAGTCGGGAAGAAATACTCGCGATACGAAATAACCTGAAACTTTAAATGGGTTTCCAAGGTCAGGGCTTTGATTTTCGCGTGTTACAGGTTCGTTATCGAAAAGGTACTAAGCAAGAAGTTGCTCGCCGCCTGGCCTTATTGCAGGCCGCTTGTAGCGCGGCCTCGAGGCAGTAGGGCGGGGTGATGTGCAGCCGATATTTCCTTAGATGCAGATAGCAATAAGAATATTCTGATGAATGTAAAAAGCCCCGCATATGCGGGGCCTTTGACAGAGTGCGGCTTTGTTCAAGCGCGCAGCCAGGAGTCCACAGTGGCGGCGCCGTACTGCTCTTTCCAGGCTTTCAGGCCGCGATGATTGCCACCCTTGGTTTCAATCAGTTCACCGGTGTGCGGGTTCTGGTAGACCTTGACCACACGGGCGCGGCGCTGTTTAGGCGCATTGGCCTGCGGCAAGCCGGCCTTGCCCAGGTTTGGATCGAGGATCGCGATGATGTCACGCAGGTTCTTGTCGTAGGACTTCATCAGGGCCTGGAGTTTTTCCTCGAACTCGATTTCCTTCTTGAGGCCGGCGTCGTTCTTCAGCGACTCAAGCTGGGCGAGCTGTTCTTGAAGTGCTTTTTCAGCAGCACGAAATTCAGCAAGTCTGGACAATATCTTCACTCCAATAGTCTAGGCGGCGGCAAAAACTGAGTGCAACACCTGACCTTTCCGGTACGGTGCTGCCCCTATGTC
>MCNE01000018.1_pt1 | contig 96789 bp, 69 predicted proteins | sample 778201 | NCBI WGS metagenome assembly MCNE01 (sample SAMN04296813, study PRJNA304217) | bioreactor metagenome | isolation source: sewage enriched with benzalkonium chloride | place: Turkey: Istanbul urban wastewater treatment plant | reverse complement strand
GTTGTATCGGGCTACGTCGCAGTCCAGCGAACTACCGGGCTGGAGTCATCGTGAAACAAAAAAAGGGGCGATCGACGATCGCCCCAAGCGTGACTACCACAAGAAAACCTATAGCGTCAGTTGCTTGCGCTCCTCTTCGGTCAGGCGGGCTCGCGCCTGGTCGTTGAGCGGCCCGGCGCCCAGCACCTGCACCGGGCTGTCCGGGTTGTAGGCCGGGGCATGGCTGGCTTCCTCCCGCGCACGCTCCACCTGCTCGGAGCCAAAACCCAGCACCTCCACGGTCACGATGGACGCCCGGCCCTGCCTCGCGGCTGTCTGCTGGTTGCGCACCGCATCTTGCGCAGCCTGGGAAGCCGCCGAGCCTGCTGCACTGGCCGAGGTCATGGCACTGGTGTTGACCGTCGCGGTCACCGGGATCCCCGAGGATTTGCCCTGGGTCTGGATATTCGCGGCGTTGACCACTTGCAAGGCTGCGACGTTGACGCTACCCGAAACCCGGATCCCCGCTTCGCCGGCATCGACCGTACCCAAAGGAGCGATCAGGTCGATATCCCCCGACGGCACTTCGGGAATCGGTGCCAGGGTCGCGATCCCCGCGCCCGTACTGGGCACCGATGGCGCCAGGCTGACGTTGCCCCAGTTGTCGTAGACCCGCTTGGGCGGGGTGTAGACCACGGTGGTCTTGGAACCCCGGCCGGCGTTGATGTCGCCCTCGGCCGACCAGCCCATGATGGCCCCACCGAAGGTGGTCATGATCCGGCTCTGCCCCAGCAGGATGCTGCCCAGGGAGTACAGCTGGATGTCCCCGGCGCCTTGGGTGATGATCCCCGCCGAAGCCGGTGGCGCGTCGCCTTCGATACCAAAGGTCTGGCTGCCGCCCGGCGTCAGCATCTGGATCTTGCCACCAAAGTTGGTATGTACCCCGGAACCACCGAACAGGGTGATATCGCCCTTGTAGGTGATCGGGTTGCCGGCCACGTCGGTCTGCGGGAACAACGCGGCAATGGCCGCCCGGCCCCGGGCGTAGCTGCCCTGGCGTACCCCACCCTCTTGGTTGTACTCGCGGCCAGCGGCCTTGAGCTCGGCAAAATACACATCCCGGGCGAACACCCGCTGCTGTTCCGCCGGCAAGGCCGCGTAGTAGGCCCGGGCCTCGGCAGCACTGCCAACGAAACCGAAGCGTTCGGCCAGCCAGGCCAGCAACTCGCTCTCGTAGGTCTTGGCCACTCGTTTGCCAACCAGGGATTCGCCGCTACCGGCCAGGTTGGCCGGGTCGAGGTAGGCCTCGACGAAGCGTCGATAATCCGGCCCGCTGGCCCCAACCCCGGCCTGCATCACGATGCTCGCCCCCGGGCGGCTGTCACCCGGCACCACGGCGCCGAGGCTGGTGACGCTGACCTTGTCCTCCATCAGGATGTTGCGCCCCGCCGTCAGCTCCAGGGTACCGGGGCCGGCGACGTTGAAGTTGCTGTAGAGGACGTCGCGTCCGGCACTGACGATGGAGATATCGTTGGGGTTGTCGTGGATGAACAGGTTGCCAGTGAAGGTGTAATAGCCAAGCTCATTACCTCCTACTCGAGCACCGTCCTGGGAGGTTCCACTGCTGACGATATCGCGCCCGGCCATCATCCATACCGGACCGCCACCCTCATAACGAGTCTGGCCAAAACGCCGATCGCTATCGGTGAACACCAGGCTACGACCACTGCCGACCGCCAGCAGGTCGCCCTTGAGCGCATAAAAACGCGCCGGGCCGCTATTGCGTTGCCAGCCCCCCGTGGCCGAAGGAGAACCGAAAGTGAACAGTGGATAGCTGTCGCCGGCAAGGTTCGCATCCGCGGACAGGTTGCCCATCCCGGGGATCAGCACTCCGTTCCCATTCCTCGCCTCATAGGCCGGGTTGAAAGGTGTCGCCAGGGTGGTGGGCGCGGCGAAAGACTGGTTGATGGACAGGTTCCCGCCATAGATCGAATCTCCCGCCAACAACTGCAGCTGGCTGTTGTTCGAAGGCGCTAGCACCAGGGTCGAGCGGTTGTTGTTCACCGTACCGACCCCTTTCGCGCTGCCGTAGTACAGGCTGCCGCTGGCGGCCGTTACCCGCAGGATCGACGGATAAACGACGGCGAGGTCGGATTCCACCGCCGTCATCATCGGCGTGGCATTGCCGCCTGCGGAATACAGGTCGATGGCGGTGCGGTCGGTCCATAGGGAGAACCAGGTTTTCCCGGAACCCTGGATACCCTCCAGGGCATAACCGTTCATCAACGAGGTGCGTCCCGGATCGATCACGCTTTGCAGTACCAGGTCACCGCGGGTCGACAGATTGAAAGTGGCATCGCCCGGCACCAGGGTGATCCCCCCTGCCGCCAGGGCCGTAGTGGCTCGTACAGGATCGAAGGCCCGGGTTTCTCCCGCGCTGCGGTCTTCCGGACGGCTGCCATAGTGCAGGTCCAGGCTGCCCACCGAAGCCCCGAGCACCTGGGCATTGCCGCGCAGATTCAGCAGTACGCCGTCAGTCTGGCTTTGCTTGGTGAGGCTGCTGCCTGGGTTCAGGCCGCCACCCACCTCAAAGCGCAGGTCTCCGCCACCGGTCAATTGCAGTCCGCCATCGGCGGTGACCCTGCCGGTGCTGCCGACCGCCAGCACCAGCCCCTGGGTACGTGGGTTGGCCGATCGTTCCAGCACGCTGCCGGCCAGCGGTTTCAGCACGCCGGCATCGCCGGCCACCCGCACATCGAGGTTGCCGCCGCCCAGGGTGCCGAAACCGGTAAAGCCCACCAACTGGTCGGCGGTGGCGGTGGCGGTGTAGCTGCCGAAGTTGATCCACCAGGCCGTCGGCAAGGACTGCCCTCCCCCCTGGCGCCACAACCAGTTGCCGACCTGGGTCGAGTCATGACCGCTGTCCTGGGGATTGGGCCGGGCCTGGGACTCCGCGGCGGTATCCACGATATTGCCGGTCAGGTTGCCGCCGACCCGCAGGCTCAGGTTGCCACCCCCATCGGGATACCAGGCGCGGTACAGGCTTTCGCTACCGCCATCGACGAACTTCTCGAAGTAGCTGTTCACGTCGTTGAGCACCGTGGTGCCCCGCCCTGGAGCCTTGGCCTGGTTGTAAGGAGAACCTGGCGCAGTGGCCAGTGACGAAGTACCCGCGGTGTAAACCCCATACAGCGAGTCCATGCTCAGGTTGCCGGCACTGAGCAGTTCCAGATCGCCAGTCCCGGTGCGGATCACGCTGAAGCGGGTACTGCCCGGCATCGGGGCATACTCCTTGTTGCTCAAGGAGATGCAATAGGCCGGGGACGCAGCACAAAAGTCACTGATGCTGCCCAGGCCCAGGTCGTCGAGGACCTTCTGGTCGATCGGGTCGCCCTCCTTGACCACAACGCCCAGGTCCGCCAGGTCGTGTACGACCAGGGCGCTCCAGCCGTAGTTGACCCTGATTGCGCAGTAGACAGGGCTGGCACCGCAGAAGTCGTCGATCGAACCCATGCCCAGATCGTCGAGGAGCTTCTGGTCCACTGGATCGCCAAGCTTGACATCGATCCCCATGGCCGCGAGGTCGTTGACCGCGTCCTGGGTCCAGGTCTGTACGCCCTTGGCCGGCACCTCCTTGGCGAACATGCCGTAGTGACTGTCGGCCAGATGCAGGTCGCCCTGGCTCGGATTGGCTTGCAGGATGCGGCTGTCGGCCGCCTCGGTATCCCCCCCGGCCACCAGGCGCAGGGACCAGGACTGCGAGCCCTCGGCGAGCATCGGCGCAATGGCCCAGAGCTTGCCCTGGCGCCCCACCTCCTCCGTACGCAAGGCGATGGAGCTGACGCCGTCCGGCAGCTTGACGTTGGTGCCGGAAGGAATCAGCGCGCCTTTGGCCAACGGCTGGCTGCCATCGAGCAACACCTGGCCGCCAACGGCCGTTGGCAGGCCCACGCCCTTGGGCCAGGTCATGGCCTTGACCCGGGTGTTCTGGGCCAGCAGGCTGCCGGCCTCGAGTTGGGTCCCGGCGTCCAGGGTCTGGGCTTCGCCGAGCAGGGTCCCGGCGGCGAACAGCAAGTTGCCGGCGGCATCACGGATGGCCGCTGCCAGTACGGTGCCGGCCGGCAGGACCAGGCTCTGGTCGAGGATCGCGGTCACCGGCAAGCGGGTACCCGCCGCCAGGGTCAGGCCCTTGATCGGCAGGTCATAGTTGAGGGTCGCGCCGGTGGGGAAGCTGGTGCCATCGGCCAGGGTCACCCCGGTGCCCGGCACGATGATGTTGCCACCGGTGAAGTCCACGCCTGGCAACAGCACCCAGCCCTTGTCGTCCACGGTCTGCGGTGGCGGGGCGAAGCCGTCGTTGATGCTGCCGTAGATACTCAGCTCGCCACCGGCGCGCAACACCAGGGCTCCGACCTCGCCCGAGCCATACACCGAAGTCTTCTGGCTGTGGGGGTTGACGCTGGCATAGCGGTAGCCGGACAGGTCCAGGTCGCCCTGCACCACCAGGTCGCCGTCAGGGGTCTTGCTGATGATCTGGACCCCGGGGCGTAGGTGGAAGGCGTCGGCATAACCTGCGTTGTTCAGCCCGGCCAGCTTGTTCTGCATCAGGTCGCTGTTCTGCAGGGCCGCGTTGATGAAGGCGCTGCTCAGCTGGTGCTTCTGGTCCAGGTAATCCTGGGTGATTTCCTGATAGGGACGGCCGCTGGCGGCATCGTTCTTCTGCGGCGCATCGTCATAGCTGACCATGCCGTTGACCGCGATCGAGCGCGCGCCCTGGATATCCAGGCGGCCTCGGGCATCGATGGCAATATCGTCGCTGCTGCCGTCGGGCTTGAATATCCGTGGGGCATTGAGCTCCAGGGTGCCACGGCTGCGGCCGTCGTTTTGTCCCGCAGCGCCACCGACCGCCACCTCCGTGCCATGGCGCAGGTCGATGCGCGCGCCCTCGGCCAGGGTCAACTGGCCCTTGCCAGACCCCAGCACCACCGTGGCGCGGTTGGGCGCATCGATGATCTTGCCGTAGCTGTCCACCCGCAGCTTGCTGCCATGGGCATCGAGCACCGCGCCGGAGTCCAGGGCCAGGCCCTTGCCAGCCGCCAGGTTGATGCTGCCGACCCGCTCGCCACTGGCGTCCACCAGGCCGTTGACCCGCAGGCTGCCGTTATCCAGGGAGACGTTGATGCTGTTGGCCTTCAGGCCATTGCCGATGGTCAGGTCGCCCTGCTTGAGCTGGAAGCTGCGCGCGCCATACACCTGGCCCTGGTTCAGGCGCTGGTTGAGAGCAGCGAACTGCTCGTCCAGGGTACCGCTGCCACCCAGGCGCTGGGCCTGGATTTCCACCGCGCCGCCCAGGTACGGCACCCGGGTACCGCCGGCATCGTAAGAGCCGCTGCTGGCGCCAAGGATCTTGCCCGCCAGGTCCACCAGGCCGGCACCACTGTCCAGGGCCACCGCGCGCAATTTGCCGGCCTGGTTGTTCTGCGCCGACAGGTCGATGCTCGAACCCGCCGCCTGCAATACATTGCCAGTACGGCTCTGCAGCAGCACCTCACCGCCGGCTCCGTACTTGGTCAGATCGTTGAAGGCGATGGCACGCCCGGCCACATCGATCAGCCCAGTGTCGGTGAGCTGCACATCGCCACGGGCATCCAGGGTCACCTTGCCGCTGGGCAGGACCACGGCGCTGGCCAGGCGGATACTGTCACCGCTCAAGGACAACTCGGCGCCCTGGCCATTGGCCTGGCCACGAGGGCCGGCCATGGCCCCGATATCGATGGCGCCACCGGCCGTGATGCGATTCACCGAACCGGCTTCGCCGGTCATCAACGGCGTGCGGATAGTCAGGTTGCCACCGCTGTAGGCAAAACCCTTGAGCGGATCGTAGGCACCCTGGCTCTGGTACACCGCGAGGCTGCCCTTGTGGTTGGCAGTGATGCGCTGGCTGGCGTTGAGGTTGACGTTGGCGAACCCCAGGGCCAGGCGATCGAAAGTCTTGGTGGTGCTCGGCTGGGCGAAGGCACCGTAGCCGAACTCGATGCGCTCGGCGTTGATATCCAGGCGCCCACTGCCCGTCCCGGCGCCGCCGGCCACCACCGCCCCGGCCGGATTCACAGCCCCCTGCCAGATCAGGTTGGCGGTGTGGATAGTGGCCACGTCATTGGCACCACCGGCGCCGTAGATGGCCGGAGTCGAGAGCATGAGGTTGCTCAGCAACGATTTGCCGGTCACCGGATCGTAGGTATCCAGGCCCGCACTGCCGTAGAAGTTGAAGCTGTCCCGGGCCGAGAGTTGCAGGGTCTCCAGGGCCGGGGCGCCGAACTGGGTATCGCCGCGCAACAGGCGATCCAGCACTTGCTGGGTCAGGGTCATGCCGGCCGGCAGGCGATTACCCGCGGCTGCCGCAGCCAGGGCTTCGGGGCTGCCCACATTGATGCTGCTCAAGCCCAGATTCAGGTGCCGGGTGCCATAGCGTACCTGGTCGCCCAGCTCGAAGGTCTTGTCGGTCAAGGCAACGATGCTGCCCTCGGAGTACAGCGCGGTTTGTCCGGCGCAAAGGCTGGTGCTGCAGCTACCCACCCGGATACCGCCACTGGACTGCTGGGTCGCAGGCGCACTCACCACATTGAGCAAGCCATTGGACACCGCCAGCATGTTGCCCACCTGGTAAACGAAGCCATCCCGCGCGTCATAGCTGGCCTTGCCACGGCCGATGGTGTTGATCGAGGCGCCCTGCTCCACCAGGATCTTGCCGGTGTTGGCCACCAGGAACACCTCCGGCGCCGCCAGGGCCGCGCCCTGGCGCAGGATGATCGAGCCATTGCTGGTGCTGGTGCCCTCGGCCAGGGTGATAAGGTTACCGCTCTGGCCGTACTTGACCAGGGTCAGGCCGCCGAGCATCAGGCGGGCAGCACCCAGGGCATTGAGGCTGTCGGCATCCAGGGTGATCCCGGTAAACCCGTCAGTGGCCGACTGCCCGGCCTTCACCACTTCGATGCCGTCACCATCGCTCCTGCTCAATACCGAAACAGTACCGCCAAAGCCTCCCGCTGCGGCCTCGAAACGGCCAGTACCCTGGAAGGAAAACGCCTCGGTTCCGGCACCGGTTTCCAGCGCCAGCTTCAGGGTCTTGGCATCTACCGGCAATAGCGGCCGTGGCACGCCGAGCCTGGCCGCGTCGGCCATGGCGAACTGCGCGTAGCTGGTCTCGTTGTACTGCGAATAACGACGCAAGGTATCGGCCGAGGTCAGGATCAACTGGCTGGCGATACTGTTGCCGATCCCGGTGTTGGCGATGGACAAGCGCCCGGCGGTGGCCCAGGAACCATTGCGCATCTGCTGGGCTGAGCCCTCGCTGCCAAGTCCCGCCAGGCCGTTGATCTCCACACGGAAGGCCCCCGGCATCAGGGCGTAGGTGGACGGCATCAGGGTATAGGTACCCGCCGCCAGCCCCGGAACCCCGGCACCAATGGTCACCTGCTGGCCGATCATCGGGTCCACCGCGCCGCCTTCCGGTGCCACCGGCGCGTAGCCGGGTTGGGTGCCGGGGACAATGGCGTAGATCGGGTTGCTGGCCAGGCCCGGCAGGACCAGGCCGCCGTTGGTGCCGATCTGCACCAGTGGGTTGTAGCGAGCATCGGTGGAGCCGCCACGGCCGGAGATGAAGCCAGCGCCCAGCAACTCGCCACCGCCGGACAGGTCCAGGGTCGCCCCTTGCTGCACCTTCACCGACTTGCCGCCCAGGATCACGCCGACACTCAGCTCGCTGTTTTCATTGACCATCCCGCCCTGGCCCACGAAGTTCACGGTCTTGCCGTTGTACTTGTAGAGCTGGCCATCGACGGTACCGCCATAAGGCAGCACCAGGCCCTTGCCGCTGACCGAGGTCAGGCTGCCCGGTAGCAATTGGACTTTGCTGCTGCCCAGGTTGCCGATCTCGATCAGGCCCAGGGGCGCGCGCAGCACGCCGCCCTGCTTGATGGTCGCGGCGCCCAGTTGCAGGCGGCCGAAGGCCGAGTACGGCACGGCCAGGTCAGCGTTGCCATTACGCGCAATGGTCAAGGTCCGTACCGGGTCGAAATCGATACTGGCACCCGAAGGCTCGCCTCGATAACCGGCGATCACCCGAGCCCCGACCTCGGTGCCCGGGTACAACTGCGCGGCGCGCAGGGTCATATCGCCCTGGGTCAACAGCTGGGTGCTGATGCCCTTGGCGATCACATCGGCGCCGACACCGGCGAGGAAGCGCAGATCGCCCTGGCTGTCGAGTTGGACGTGATCGAAGCCACGGCGCTCGATGTTCACCAGGCTGCTGTCGGCTAGGCGCAAGTCGCCCTTGCTGCCAAACATCACGTTGCCACGCACATCGATCTGGTTGCCGCTGGCGTTAAACAGTGCCTGGCTAGAGCGTTGCGATGGTTTGCCGACGGCCACCACCGGGCGGACATACAGGTCCTTGGCCTCCAGGGGCGCGAGAATGCCCGCCAGCAACAGGTAAGGCGCCGACAGCTTGACCCGAGTCTTGGCCGCGGCATCTTCCGCCAGGCTCAGGGCGCCGCTGTACAGGCGCAGGCTCTGGGCCAGGTTCAGCGACACATCGCCATCGAAGCTCAACAGGCCGTTGCTCAGCAAGGCCAGGTTGTCGAAGCCGCCGGCCGCCACCTGATCCGCACCGAGGCGGCCATGGCCATACTCCAGAGCGCTGGCCGCAGACTCTGGCGATCCGGGCAGGACGTTGGCCTGGTGAGTCTGGCTGAGTACCAATTCGCGGGCCTTGAGCACCCGGTCGGTCACCGCGTTCTTGGTGTAGTACGGACTCTCCAGGGCCACGGACAAACTACCGCCTGCTGCGCCAGTACCACCCGCTCGGGCGACGAAGCTGCCGTCCAGGTAAAGGCCATTGTTGGAAGCAAAACTGATGCTGCCGCCCTGGCTGGCCACCTGCACCCGGCCTTGACCGGGAATGTCCAGGGCCGCCTGGGTGCCCGATGCATCCAGCCGTGCGCCATCGCGCACCACCACGAACAGGTCACTGGCCTTGGCGATACCTGTGGCCAGGTTGATCTCGCCGCCGATGGAAATCTTGCCGCCATTGCGCACCTGGCCGTAACTGCGCCCCTGGCTGTCCACCGCGCTTACCGCCCGGGCTGCGACATCGATGAGCGCCTGCTCGGCGACCCAGATCGAGCGCCCATGGCCTGCGGCATTGGCCGCCTCGGAACTGGCCACCGTGAGGCCACCCAGGCTAACGCTACCGCCCCAGGCATTGAGGATACCGCTCAGGGTCAACTGACCGACGCTGCGCAGGTTGATGGCCTGGCCGGGATCGACGCTGATCACCGCGCCCTTGCCGACCTCGAGCGCGGTGCTCGCCAGTTGCGCCCCGGTGGAATACTGGTTGCCGGCGGTCAGGGTCAATCCGGCGCCACGGCGCTGGGTCAGCACGCTCTTGGCCGGATCTTCCTGGTACAGGTCCGGCAGCCAACGCTCCAGCACACTGCCCGGGTCGCTCCCGGTGACGGCATTGGTGGCCTGGGAGCCAAAGCGATAGATCGGGACATTGACCTCGACCTTGGCGCCGTCGGCCACCTTCAGCCCTTCGTTACCCGTGATGTCATAGGCCGAGAAGCCTTTGTTGAAGAAGTCTTGCGCCAGTTGCACGGTGCCCGCCTCGGGCACGGTGCTGCCGGCACCGATCAGTACCTTGTGTGCCTGCAGCGCCAGGGTGCCGCCGCCGTTGACACCATAGCCGCGCAGCTCCCCGGACAAGTCCAGCTTGCCGTCCGCCGCCAGGGTCACGTCGCCGCCCTTGCCACCTGTGGTCTTGCCATCGAAGCCGATGGTCGCGCCGGAGCCGGCATCCACCAGGGAGGTGCTGGCCAGGTTGAGGTCGCCGCTGCTGCGCAGCGATACCTTGCCGCCGTTGATAAAGGGCACGCCAAGGTTGTTCGAGGGGTCCAGGACCAGGTTGTTCCAGCGCCCGGAGGCATCCAGCTTGATCCCGCTGGCCACATCGACCCGAGCCTGGGCATTGCCGGTAGGCGCCAAGATCACGTCACCGACCACGAAGTTGCGGTTGACATCCACCTGGTTCAGTACGTTACCAGCGTTGATGCTGCCGCCATGGGCCGTGAGGTTGGCGTTGATCTTGACCTGGGGACCGAACAGGGTGATGTCGCCGCCGTCGGCCACGGTCAACGCGCCGTTGACCTGGATCTGTTGCCGGGCGCCGACCTTGATCGCCCCCAGCTGCTGGGCATTGAGCTGGTCGCTGTCGAGCACCAAGCGCCCCTGGCGATCGGCGGGCAAGGCGCTGCCCAGGTCCAGGCCGTCGGCGATCTTCTGCTGGTTAGCCGCGATCAGCACCTGGTCCACGGTGGGGTTCAGGGCATAGCGCAGGGTGCCATTGGCCTTGTTGTAGATCGGCGTGTAGTTGCCGATGATCAGTTGCGCCCGCTGGGCCGCGGCCTTGTGGGACTGTTGGTAGCCATCGAGATTGACGTTGGGCGCCTGGGTCTGGCGGTCGCCCTTGTACACATCGCTGAGCAGCTGCCCCTCGAGCACCGCGTTGCCGGTGCCGATCACCAGCTTGCCGGCATCACGGCCCACCGTGTAGCCCGCCTCGTAGCGCTGCTGCTGGGCGATCAGCGGATTGTAGTAATAGTCGGTGCGGCCCCAGCGCGGGCTGCTGTCCACATAGCCCTTGTAGATCCCGGTGTAGAGCAGGTCTCCCGGGGCCCGGGACAATTCATACAGGCGCCCGTCCACGCCCTTAAGCCAGGTCTGCTGGATGTAGCCGTCCTGCACGTCCACCGTGCCACCGGACAGGTTCAGCTGAGCACCGGACTGAGTCACCACCTCCTTGCCGGTGAACGTCAGGGTGCCGCCCTGGGCCATCCACTCACCGACGTTATGCCGCTGGGTGCCCAGGTAGCCGCCCACTTCCAGCAGGCCACCGGCGGTGTACCAGCGATCGGTGGCGTAGCCATTGGTGCCGGCCGGCACGAACACCAGCTCTCGCAGGTCGACCCAGACATCGCTGTTGATCAGCTTGCCGCTATCGCGGTTGCCCGCCGAATCACGCTGCTCATTGCCCTGGACATTGATTTTGACGTTGTTGGACTCCATCGCCACCTTGACCCCGAGGGCGCCGGCGACATCGATCACCGCACCGTCGCGCACCAGGCTGCGCTGGCCGGCGCTGACCGCTACCTGGCCGCCGGTGGCCAGGGTGATGGAGCCCTTCTGGAAATCCACGGTGCCGCCGCTGACGATCTCCACCCGGGACTGGTCGGTACGGTCGGCAACGCCGCTGAGGTTGTTGAACTGGCCGGTGATCAGGTTGGTCGGGCTGCCGTCGAGGTTGCCCAGGCCACTGTTGCGCTGGCTGTCCAGGGCGGTATTGCCGCTGCTGTCCAGGAGAATCGCCGTGGTGCTGCCCTGCCCCAGGGTCACGCTACCCGTGCTGTCGCTGGCGGCATTGAGCAAGTGGATGGTGCCCCGGGTATCTACCGAGGTGCTGGCCAGGGCCACGCCGTTCTGCTGCACCTGGTGCCCGGTCAGGGTGATGTCGCCGGTGGAGGCCATGATCAACCCACTGTTGCTGACCTTGCCTGCGCTACTGCCGGGCTTGAGCGAGGTAGCCACTTCATTGCCACGGGTGGTGGAGCGCTGGTTGCCCTCGGTCCCCACCCCGCGGCGGATGTAGAAACTGTCGCCCGCGGCCAGGGCGGTCTGGCCCTTGGCGGTGACGATGGTCCCGGCGTTCTCCACCTCCGAGCCCAGCATCAGGACATAGCCACCGGCATCGGTGGAGGTCGCCGGGGCATGGGTCTGGATCAGCGCCCCACCCTGGACCTGGACCTTGCCTGCCGCATCGCTGAAGGTCGGCTGGGTACCGCTGGCATCCACATAGAGCCCACGCTTGCTGAACTGCTCGTCGCTGATGGTCGCCGCGGCCGCCACCAGGTTACGCACGTTGACCTGGCTGGTACCGCTGAAGATCACCCCGTTGCGGTTCATGATCATCACCGTGCCGGCACCCTTGATCTGCCCCTGGATCTCGCTGGGCCGACCATTGGGGTCATTGATCTTGTTCAGCAGCGCCCAATTGGACTGCTGCTGGAAATCCACCGTGGTATTGCGCCCGACGTTGAAGGTCTCCCAGTTGAGGATGGCCTTGTCGGCGGTTTGTTCGATGGTCACCGTGGTCTTGCCGCCGGACTGGCTCTGCACCGGGCCCTTGGCGTTGATCCAGCCCTGGGTCAGGCTGTTGTCGACCTTGAGCCCGCCCTGGCCAAGGCCGTCGGGAATGCGGCTGACCGTGCCGAGCGCGGCCTGGCGAGCGGCGGCCTGGGCCGCTTGTTGGGCGGCGATGGCCGCCACCGTGGAGTTGAGGTTGCCCAGGGAACGCTGCAACTGCTGGTTGACCTGGGCCTGCTGGGACAACGGTGGCGGCATGCCCGGCACCTGGGCACCGGGCCGCGCCGCAGTGGCCGCCTGGGAGGCGCCCTTGTCGGCGAACCAGCCGGAACTGAACGCCGGGGCTGCGTGGGCACTGCCGGCCATGAGCAACAGGGCGATGGCCTGGGCCAGGGGCTTGAGCCGCAGGATCGGCGCCTGGGAGTCCAGGCCAGGGGTATTAACCGGTGGTTTGCAGCGAACCATTACTACTCATCCTTTGTTATGACGCCCAGGGGTGCGCGACGCTGTACGGCCCAGGGCGCGCGTCACTGCTCTAGGGGATAGGCCGTTGTCGGGGGAAGCGACCGAACTGATGTCATGGAAAATTCATCTGTGCGGTGTAGGGCTCGATGACCAGCGACGAAAACGCCCGTCGCCGATCATCCAGATGCTCTGTGGCAGCCCCTAGAGTGGGCGACCGATGCCATTGCAGACGTTGGCGTTGCCGATGCTCAAAGGGCTGGTAGGCGTGAGGAAGGCGTCACGCACTGCGGTTTTCCAGGCGGCGGGTAGACGCGCCAATCGGTTATCACGAATAGCTGCATCGTTGCTTACCAAGGCGCCGTAATGACGATAAAAGAAACTGCGTATCTGTGAGGTCTGGGTGGCGTCGGCATAGCACTGGCTGAAGAGCATGTTAGTGAAGCCCAGGATCGGGTAGCCGCTGGCTGGGTACGGGCGCAGGCTCTTGTCGCCAGGGTTGGCGTCGATATTGGCCTGGGAAGTGAAGACCGGAACCCACAGGTTCTGATCTCTGCGCTCAGCCACCGCAGGTACCGGAACAGTAGCAATGGCATCGGAAATATTGGCCGGAGTTGGCGACACACCATTGACACGGGCGACCTTGGTCGCGTCGCTCAAGCCTTCCAGTGTCGCGGCGGCGTAGGTTGGCCCGATAAAGGTGATTCTGCCGTCTAATACATACAGTTCCTCCATTATCGCTTCGCTGCTATTGGCTGAGCGGGCTCCTGCCGGCAGGCCACCCGAATAACTGGACGCGAAATCCGTGGTCACGGCGAAGGTGCCGGTTTCAACGCACTTGGCATTCAGGAAACGGGTGAACAATTCGGTGCTACCGCTTGCGATATTGGGATAAATCACAGTGATCGGACCTGTGCGCCCCGACTCCTTGATTTGTCTCCAATCATTCACCCGACCTGAAAATATCCCGCATAGATCATTGGTGCTCAGATCCACCTCGGCACTGCCGGCCTTGTTGAATCGAATGGCAATCGTAGTGGCCGCCGACGGCACCTGGATAAGAGGCCCCCAGTCAGCATGGTGAGCCGAGAAATAGTCGCCTACCTCGGAATACTTGAGCTTGGACTCACTCGCTGCCCAATGCACATTCCGATCACTGGGCAGAGAGCTGAGCAGGCTGTAATCGTTACGCAGGAAAGCCGCTTTGTCCCGCCCGCGGTCCATGCCCAGATAAGGCGCAAAACCTGCCGTCAGGACACCCGGCGTCTGGTACAGCTTCGCAGGCAATGTCGAACCACCCCCATTGATATCCGCCTGTGCCTGCTGCATGCACAAGGCTGCGAACAACATCGATGCTATCCACCCTTGATGTTTTGGCATGACAAACCCTCTTGTATGACGAGCGTGAAGCAGGCCGGCCAGCGCGCACGCTGTCTGTCCGTGCGCCAGTTCGTCGGGGCCTGAATGAAAAAATCAGCAACGGTCGAAACCGTTGCTGATCCGGGTGTTGCAGTCAGCTGGGAACCAGCCTTACAGCGGACGACCGATGGCGTTGCAAACACTGGCCTGGCCAATGTTCAGGTCGCTGGTGGTGGTGAGGAAAGCCTCACGTACAGCGGTTTTCCAGGCATCTGGCAGCGGCACGAAGCGGTTGTTCTTGATCGCGGTGTCGTTGTTGGACAGAGCGCCGGCACCGTAGTGGCGAGCGAAGAAAGTCCGGACCTGGGAGGTCTGGGTAGCGTCGGCATAGCACTGGCTGAAGATCAGGTTAGTGAAGCCCAGGATCGGGTAGCCGCTGGTTGGGTACAGGCGCAGGCTCTTGTCGCCAGGGTTGGCGTCGATGTTGGCCTGGGAAGTGAAGACCGGAACCCACAGGTTCTGGTCGCCACGGCTGGCCACGGCAGGTACTGGAACAGCGCCGATAGCGGACGAAACGTTGGCAGGAGCTGGCGAAACGCCGGCAACCTTGGCCACCTTGGTAGCATCGTCCAGGCCAGCCAGGCTTGGCGCGGCGTAGTCAGGGCTCATGTAGGTGATGCGACCATCACCAGCGTTCAGCGCGTCCATCACGCCCTGGCTGGTCACAGCGGCCACGGCACCGGCTGGCAAGCCACCCGAGTAGCTGGAAGCGAAGTTGGTGGTCACGGTGAAGGTGCCGGTTTCAGCGCACTTGGCGTTCAGGAAGCGGGTGAACAGCTCGGTGGTGCCGCTGCTTTCGTTGCGGTAGACCACGGTGATCGGACCAGTACGGCCGGCACCAGCGATCTGGCTCCAGTTGTTGACACGGCCCGAGAACACGCCGCACAGGTCGTTGACGCTCAGGTCAACGGCAGCAGTGCCGGCCTTGTTGAATGGAACGGCAACCGAAGTGGCCACCGAAGGCACTTGGATCAGCTTGCCCCAGGCAGCCTGGTGGGCAGTGACGTAGTTGCCCAGCTCAGTGGTGCTGAGTTTGGAATCGCTACCGGCCCAGTGCACGTTCTTGCCGGTGGTGCCGGCCACGAACTTGGTGTAGTCGTTGTTCAGGAAGGCAGCCTTGCCGTTGCCGCTGCCTACGCCGATGTAGGGAGCGAAACCGGCGGTCAGAACGCCAGCGGTCTGGTACAGCGGTTGTGGCAGGGTAGCGCCACCGCCGTTGATGTCAGCCAGTGCAGCCTGTGCCGAGCACAGGGCGGCCAGGGTCAGGGATGCCGCGAGAACATTGCGCTTAAACATGAAGAATCTCCTTTCGTCGTGTTCGTACGTTGGGTGAATAGCTCTTGCATGACGCCATGGCACTCGGGCCAGAAGCCTTGATCCAGAGGGCTTGATGGGTGAGGCCATGGGGAGAGAAGTTCGCAGTTTCCGGTGACAGTTAAAGGAAAAATGCTCGGGAGAAGCCGGCTGTTTTTGCAAAAGATTCTCGGGTGTTCAGGGCCTTTTTTAAGGCCCTTTTACCCAAGGTGACAGCCAGGTTGCAGACGGTTTCTCCGGCACCAGCGCCAAGCCGTTGCCGGCCGGGCAGGCAAGCCTGGAACATGACAGAACGAGGAACCCGAGGATCCTTATCCTGGGAGTCGGGAGCGTTAGCACCCGGCTGAAAAAAGCTGGCGCCGTCAGCTCACCAGCTGGTTGATCTCGATGATCGGCAGCAGCACCGCCATGACGATCACCAGCACCACGCCGCCCATGACCACGATCATCAGCGGCTCCAGCAGCGCGGTCATGCCCATGGCCCGGCGCTCCAGATCGCTGGACAGGGACTGCGCCGCCCGCTCGAGCATCGGTGGCAAGGCGCCGGTCTTCTCACCGCTGGCGATCAGGTGGATCAACAGCGGCGGAAAGACTTTCTCCACCCGCAGCGCGGCCGCCAGGTTGGCGCCTTCGCGGACCTTGGCCGTGGCCTCGTTGACGCTGTGGCTCAGGCGGTCGTTGGACAGGGTCTGGCGCGCGGCCTCCAGGGCCCGCAACAGCGGCACCCCGGCCCCGCCGAGGATGGCCAGGGTCGAGGCGAAGCGCGCGGTGTTCAGGCCCAGGACAAAGCGCCCGACCAGTGGCAGGCGCAGGATCCGGCTATGCCAATTCAAGCGCGCCTGGGGGTTGCGCAGGTAGATCCGCCAGCCCCAGAACCCGGCCACCAGGGCCGCGAAACACAAGCCGCCCCAGGCGCGGATGAAGTCACTGGCGTTGAGCATCGCCAGGGTCAGCCCTGGCAGGTCCTGGCGCGCCTGGGAAAAGGCGCTGACTACCTGGGGCACGACATAGCTCAGGAGGAAGATCACGATGCCGATGGACACCAGGCCCACCACCCCGGGATAGATGAAGGCCGTGAGGATCTTGCCCCGCAGGCCGTTACGCTCCTCGATGTAGTCCGCCAGCCGCTCCATGACCTGGGCCAGGTCGCCGGATTCCTCGCCAGCGGCGATCAGCGCCCGGTAGATCTCCGGAAAATCCCGCGGCCTGGCCGCCAGCGCCTCGGCCAGGCGCATGCCGCTGCGCACATCGGCGCGCACCGCGCTCAGGGTCTGGGCGATATGCTTGCGCTCGGCCTGTTCCACCGTGGCGCTGAGCGCCGCCTCCAGCGGCAGGCTGGCGCCCAGCAGGCTGGCCAATTGGCGGGTCGCCCAGGCCAGGTCGTTGTCCGAGAGCCTGGGGCTGAACAGCCCCCCTGCCCCGCCTGCGCCCTGGTTGCCATCCAGCCGCACGTCCAGGGCCGTCAGGCCCCGGCTGCGCAACGTGGCGAAGGCCGCACCCTGGCTATCGGCCTCCAGGTGCCCGGATTCGATCTTGCCGTGGCTGTCGGCGGCTTCGTAGCGATAACGATTCATCAGGCGTCCCGTGTCACACGAAGGATTTCTTCCGGCGCGGTGGTGCCGCTGCGTACCCAGCGCTCACCGTCCTCGCGCATGCTGAACATCCCCGCCCGCCGCGCCGAGGCCCTCAGGGCCTGCTCACCCGCGCCCTGGTGGATCAGGCTGCGGATGTCATCGTCGATGCAGAACAGTTCGTGGATGCCGGTACGCCCGCTGTAGCCGATATGGTTGCAGGCCGGGCAACCCACCGGGTGCCAGGTACCAGGATTGGCGGGATCGGGCGCCTTGCATTGGTTGCACAGCCGGCGCACCAGGCGCTGGGCCAAGACCCCGAGCATCGACGACGCCAGGAGGAAGGGTTCGACCCCCATGTCGATCAGGCGGTTGACCGCCGACACCGCGTCGTTGGTGTGCAGGGTGGCCAGTACCAGGTGCCCGGTGAGGGACGCCTGGACCGCGATCTGTGCGGTTTCCAGGTCACGGATCTCGCCGATCATGATGATGTCCGGGTCCTGGCGCAGGATGGCGCGCAGGGCCAGGGCGAAGGTCATGTCGATCTTGGCGTTGACCTGGATCTGGCTGATACCCGGCAGGTCGTACTCCACCGGGTCCTCCACGGTGAGGATGTTGCTGGTGCTGGCGTCCAGCCGGGCCAGGGCCGCATAGAGGCTGGTGGTCTTGCCGCTGCCGGTGGGCCCGGTGACCAGGACGATGCCGTGGGGCTGGCGGATCAGGCCGTCGAGCCGGGCCAGCAGCGCCGGGTCCATGCCCAGGGTCTCCAGTTGCAGGCGCCCGGCCTGCTTGTCCAGCAAGCGCATCACCACCCGCTCGCCATGGCCGGTGGGCACCGTGGACACGCGGATATCGATGGGCCGCCCGGCGACCCGCAAGGCGATCCGACCGTCCTGGGGCAAGCGTTTCTCGGCGATGTCCAGCTGGGCCATGATCTTGATCCGCGACACCAGGGCCCCGTGCAGCGCCTTGCGTGGCGAGACCACGTCGCGCAGGGTGCCGTCGACCCGGTAGCGCACCACCGAATGGGTCTCGTAGGGCTCGATATGAATATCGCTGGCCTCGTCCCGCGCCGCCTGGGTGAGCAAGGCGTTGATCATGCGGATCACCGGCGCGCCATCCTGGGTGTCCAGCAGGTCGGTCACCTCCGGCATATCCTGCATCAGCCGGTCCAGGTCGACCTCGTTCTCCGCCGCGCCGACCACCGCCGCGGCGCTGCCGGTGTCGGCATAGGCCGTGGCCAGCAAGCCGTCGAGCTCATCGTCGCGGACCCGCTCCAGGCGCGCCGGACCGAATTGGCGCCGGGCCTCGCTGATGGACCAGCCAGGGGTCGAGGCGCACACCAGCAGCACCGCGCCCTCCTCATCGTGGCGCAGCAGGATGCGATGGGATTTGGCCCAGGCATAGGGGAGCTGGGAGGTCATCGCCAAACCTCCATCCGTCCAGGAATCCCCGCACGAAGCAGGCCATGACTCGGATCTGGCGCCCGGCTCATTGCACTGGCACCGCGCGGATGGTCGCCCGGATGCCCTGGGGCGCGTCCTGCAACGACACCGGTTGCGCGCCGGGAATGGCCTTGGCCGCCGGAGGCAATTGCGGCATCTGCATGTCCGGCATGGCCCAGCTGTGCTCGGGCTGCAGCTGGCCCTGGGCCCGGCGCATGAAGTCGTAGCGATTGAGGGTGATGCTGCGCCCCGCCCCGCTGTCGCGAATGATGTAGGGTCGCAGGAACACCATCAGGTTGGTCTTGTTGATGCTGCGCTTCTCGTTGCGAAACAGCGCTCCCAACCCCGGGATGCTCGACAGCCACGGCACGGCATCGTTGCTCTGGCTATAGCCATCCTGCAGCAGTCCGCCGAGCACCATGATCTGCCCGTCGTCGAGCAGGATGCTGGTGTCGATCGCGCGCTTCTGGGTGACCGTGCCGGCCGCCACCGAAGCCCGGGCATCGATGCTGCTGACCTCCTGGTAGATGTCCAGCTTGACCGTGCCGCCCTCGGAAATCTGCGGCCGCACATTGAGCTTGAGCCCCACCTCCTCGCGCTGCACCGTCTGGAACGGGTTGTTGCTGTTGCCACCGCCGCCGGTGACATAGCTGCCGGTGACGAAGGGGATGGTCTGGCCGACAAAAATGCTCGCGGCCTCGTTGTCCAGGGTCAGAAGGTTCGGCGTCGACAGCACGTTGGAGCCGCCCTTGCTCTTGAGCGCCCGGGCCAGGACCTTGAGGTCCAGGACCTTGCCGATCCCCGGGATGTCCACGGTGCCATTGACCACGCCGATGTTCAGGCCCTTGGGCAACACGTCGATGCTGGTCTTGCTGCCCGGGTTGCCCACCACGCCGCTGCCGCCGAGGTTGACCCCGCCAAAACCACCCTTGCCCCCCAGGTTGCCGGCCTGCCACTGCACGCCGAATTCGTTGGCATCGTCTTCATTGACCTCGACGATCAGGCTCTCGATCACCACCTGGGCCCGGCGCTGGTCCAGTTGGTCGATCACTTCCCGCAGGTTGCGATACAGCGGGTCCGGCGCGGAAATCAACAGGGTGTTGGTGGTGGCGTCGGCCTGGATGGTCACGCCACCGGCGCTGAAGGCGGTGTTCTGGTCGTTCTGCTGGCCATTGCTACCCAGGCCGCTGCTAGTGCTGCCGCCCTGGCCATAACCCTTGCTACTGCTACTGCTGTTACCCAGGCTGGAGCTGGTGCTGGCGCCGCTGGTGCTGCCCGCCTGGCTACTGCCTTGGCTGGCGCCGGTGCCGCCGCCCATGCCGCTGAGCATGGCCCGGGCGCCATCGTTGCTGGAGCTGTCGCTTTCCCCGGTGAGCAGGCCGCGCAGGGCCTGGGCCAGCTTGCCGGCCTGGGCATTGCGCAGGTACACCACGTGCAGGTTGCTGGGGTTGCTCTGGGCGTTGTCCAGCTTGTAGATCAGGTTGCGCGCAAGCTCGGTGCGCTCGGGGCTGCCGGCGCGGATGATGATGGAGTTGGAACGCGGATCGCCGATCACGCTGATCTTCTGGGTCTGGTCGCTGCCCTGGGTCTCCAGCAACTCGGAGACCATGGTGGCGATGTCCACGGCGATGCCGTTCTGCACCGCCACCACATCGGTGTCGATGGCGCTCGGGGTGTCGATGCCACTGATGATCTGCGCCACCCGCTGCAGGTTCTCGGCGTAATCGGTGACCACGATGGTGTTGTTGCCCGGATAGGCATTGATCGGGTTGTTGGGCGAAACGATCGGCCGCAGCACCGGGATCAGGTTCACCGCGTTTTCGTACTGCAGGCGGAAGGTGCGGGTCAGCATGCCGTTGCCCGCCGGCTTGTCGGCGCTGTAGATCGGTCCGCCCAGCAGCTTGGCATCGGCCTCGGGCACCACCTGGGCCACGCCGCCGACATCGACCACGCTGAAGCCTTGCATGCGCAGGGCCGCCAGCAACATGTCATAGGCCTGGTGCGCGGGCACCTGGCCTTCGCTGACCAGGGTCAGGTTGCCCTTGACCCTGGGGTCCACCAGGAATTGTTGGCCGGTGGAACGGGACAGGGCCCGCACCACGGCCTGGATATCGGCCTCGACGAAGTTCAACTGCACCGGCTGGTCGCCCAGGGGATTGCGCGGCACGCTGGTGCTACGCGAAGCCCCCGAGGCCCGGTTGCTGGTGACCGGATGCACGACCTTGGGACGCTGGGCCTGTTGCGCTTGCAAGCGCTGGCGGTCAGCCAGGACATCGCCACCACGCCGGGTATCGGCCAGGGGTTGGCCCAGTTCACTGTCCACCAACAAGGGCGGTGGCGTGGTGGATTGGGTATTGCTGCAAGCCCCCAGCGCCAGCAGCAGGAAAGGTGCAGCCTTGCGACACTGGCGCACGTAGATGGAACCTGACCACTTCATGAAGCTTCCTTAGCGCCCTGCGCCTGATCCATGCGAACGGTCCCGGACAGTGTGCCTGCCGAGTCATCGGCGGCGGCCTCGGCTGCGCGTTGCAGACGAGCCTCCACCACCTGCAGTGAAAGCTGCCGGGGAGCCCCTAGCAGCCAGCCGACCACAGCATCTGCCGGGGCCTGCTCAAAGGTCAGCCGCCAGCTCTCGGGGCCGGCTTCATCAGGTTGTTGCAACTGGTAGCGATCCTTCAGGCCGGCCTGGTCCAGGGTCTGGCGCAAGGACTGCTCAAGGCTCCCCCCGGCGCTATCGCCAGCGCCTGGCGCGACCTCATGCAGCAGTACCTCCAGGGCCTCGGCCTGGGAGCGCAGCTTGGGCGTCTCGGCCTGCCAGTATTCGATCTTGCGCAGCGGCGGCTGGATCAACAGCAACCACAACAACAAGGCCAGCAGCCCCGCAGCAGTGCCGGCCAGCAAGCGTTTCTCCCGCAGGGCCAGGCCATTCCAATGGCCCAGGGCCTGGGCCTGCAGGCGCGACCAGCGCGCCCGGTACGGTGCCAGCATGGCCTTACTCATCATCGTCTCTCCCGGCGCTCTCCTGCTCCCCGGTCGGCTGCCCGCCTGGGACCAGGCTCCAACCGTTGGCCTCACGCTGCACGCTATAGCCCGCCTGGGCCAAGGCGCCTTGCCAGGTGTCATCGGCGGTCATGGGGGTATCGGGCAGCAGTTCAAGTTGCAGACGCTCCTGGGCGAACGTCAGGCGCTGCACACTGCCGACCATGAATGGCATGGCGCTTGCGGCCTGTAGCAGCAGGTTGGCAAACCCCTGGTTCGGCTCGGCCGAGTTGCCACTCTGGCGTGCAGCCAGCTGCTGGCGCGCCTGCTGCAGGGGATTGAGGACCACCGGCAATTCGGGGAACACCTGCCGTACTCGCAGGTTCATCTGGGTCTTGAGCCGCTGCCCCTGCTCGGCTTCACGGGCGGCATACAGGTTGAGCCCCGCCACCCAGACCACCACCGCCAGGGCGCAGCAGCCCAGGGCCCGCCCCCAGCCCTTGGCGGCGACCCGGCCAGTGGCCGCTCCTGCGTGCAGGCTCCAGGCCGGGGCCGGGCCGCTCCAGCGTTGTTCGCTCGCCAGATGCTGGGCGATACCCGGTGGGGCTTCATGGCCGATCCAGCAAGGTTCGCCGGCCGTACTGCGCAGCTGCTCCAGGGCTTCCTGCCACTGCGGCTGCGCTGGCGGCTCCTGGCCACCCTCCGGCCGGGACTGGGGCAGCAAGGGCTGCACACTGCCCTGCCCGGCGCTGTACCGCAGGACCAACTGGCCATCCACCAGGCACAGGTTCACCTGCGCCGGAGCCGGTACGGCCAAGGCATAAGGGGCCGGATACAGCCCCTGGAGCTTGAGCCCGGCCCGCTCCAGTTCACAGCCCAAGGCCTGCAGGCGCTCCCGTGGCAGCCAGCCCAGCACCACTTGCCCGGCCGAGTCCCGCGGGCCGTGGGCCACATGCATCTGTTCGAGGGGCCCCAGGATCAATGCCTGGGCGGCACAGGTCACCGCGGCCTTGATCCTGGCCGCCGGCAGTTGCGGCAGTTCGATGCTGGTCAGCAGGCTGTCTTGCGGATGCAGGAAGCACTCCACTGGCAGCGGCCTGGCGCCCTTGCCCAAGGCCCCCAGTTGCCCGAGCGGGCAGCGACCGGTTTCCACCACCCGCGATGCACGATCCAGGCGAGCGAAGTCCACCTGGGGTTGCCAGGGCTGTTCGCTCGGGCCCAGTTCCGCCAGGGGCGGCAAGGCGATGCGCAGGCGATTCATGCCCCCACCCGCGACCAGATCACCTGGGGCATGCGGTCCTCGGGCCGGTGCAACAAAGCTTGCAGGCTCACCCGGCGTTGATCGCGGCGCGCCTGGCCCTGGAGCAGGAACCATTCACTGGTGATACCGACCCGGATCTGCTCCACCGCCACTTCCGGCATGCGCAAACGGTTGACGAAATCGCCACGGTTGATGAACCAGTGCCCGGCATCGCGCTCCGCCACCAAGGCCTTGGCCCGCGACAACGCCAGCCCCGGGACCACCGCGGCCAATACTTCGGCCGGGGCGGTATTGCCATTGACCCAGGTATTGCCCGGCAGCACGCTGACATAGCGGGAAAGACGCGCCAGCATGGCATCGCTCATGCCCTGCAGGCCCTGCAATTCCTCCACGCTGCGCAGCATCGGCTGTCGGGGCGGCAGGATCTGTTCGGCTGCGCCTGGCGACGTCAGGCGGCCGCTGTTGAAAGCACCACGAGTACCGCTGGTGGCCTGTGGATTGCCCAGGCGTTGCGGGTAGGACGCGATCACTCGCTGGCTGATGCGACGGCTCAGGGCCGTATCGATCCCCAGGGACTGGCACAAGAGCTCGAAGCTTTGCAGTTGCACGGCATCCACCTCGCCCTGGAACACCAGGTTGCGCAAGTTGAACTTGCCTTGCTGGTCCTGCAGGCGGCCTTGGAACGCCCCGTTGAAGCCCCCTAGCGCCTGGTCGCCGATGGGCTGCGCCCAGGCCTGGTCGAGACGGGTCAGGACGTCACGCTGGCGCGCATCCCAGAGCAACAGGCGGCTGTACTCCAGGCCACCCTGCAACACCCCGGTGCCGAGGACCCGCCCTTGCTCGGCTTCCACGGTGCGCATGAAGGAGGTCTGGCGGGTGAGCATGGCGCCCGCGATCACCGCCACCACGGCGGCGATCAGCAAGGCACTGATGATGGCCATGCCACGCTGCTTCGCCACACTGGGCGAACGGCTGTTCATGACCGGCCTTACAGCTGCCAGGAGCCGATGTCGGCATTCACGCCTTCGCCATCGGGCTGGCCATCGGCCCCGAGGGAGAACACATCGACCTCACCGTTGGCCCCCGGATTGAGGTAGTGGTAAGGACGGCCCCAGGGGTCGTTGGGCAGGCGCTCCAGGTATGAGCGCCAGTTGCTGTCCTTGGCATTGGCCGGGCGTTCCACCAGCACCTTCAGGCCCTGGTTCATGCTGGGATAGGTGCCATGGTCGAGGCGATACAGCTTCAGCGCCTGCATCAGTCCGGCGATGTCCTGCTTGGCCGCCGTGGCCCGGGCCTGGTCGGGACGATCCAGGACCTTGGGCACCACCATGGCGGCCAGGATCCCGAGGATCACCACCACCACCATGATCTCGATCAGGGTAAAACCACGCTGGGCACGCGGGCGTCGCCGGTGGGCCGGCTGGGTCACTGCCCCCTGTCGCGTCGCCATGGCGGCGGCGCCCGGAGCGTCCTGCTCCGGCCGCAGCGAGCCACCACAGGCCTCGGGGGGGGACGTTACATGCGCGATATCCATCTCGACATTCCTTGGCTTGAGTTCGATTCGTGGCGCAGTGTTGCAAGAAGATATGTCAGTGATATTGAAAAACCTCGGGAGTTTCGGTCGCCATTCGGTCAAGCCCGAGGACTAGTCTGCGAGGCTGTCCTCCGGTATCGAGCGGCCCATGCGAGCTGTGCCCAAACAAGCGGGATTCACCCTGATCGAGGTGCTGGTGGCATTGGCCATCATTGCCGTGGCCATGTCGGCCGCCGTACGTGTGGCGGGGCTGATGACCCAGGGCAACGGCCTGTTGCGGGACAAATCCGTGGCCTTGCTGGCGGCCCAGAGTCGCCTGGCGGAGTTGCGCCTGGAGGGTGGCTTGGCGACCGGGATGAAAAACCTCGAATGCGACCAGGGCCGGCTCAAGCTGCGTTGCGAGCAGGCCATTGTCGCCAGCACCACGCCTGGGTTGTTGCGGGTCAGTGTGCAGGTGCGCGATCGCAGCCGCGAGGCGCCGCCCCTGGCTCGCCTGGAGACCCTGATCAGCCGGCCAACGGTGCCGCGCCAGTGAGCCCTAGCGGGTCAACCTTGGCAGGCTCGGCGAGTCCGGCAGCTTGCTGACCTTGACTTGCGAACGCTGCCCACCGCGTTCGATCAGCACCCCGTCGGCCTCCACTGCCACCAATTGCACACCCTGGGTCAGCCGCTCGCCAGCCAGGAAGCTGCGCGGCGGCCCATCGTTCAGGCTGAGGATGGCCACCGCGCCACGGGCTCCGGCCATGACCCCGGACACCTTGATGTCCACTTGCACCGGCTGGTTGGCAAACCACTGCAAGGCAGGACTGTCGGAGCGCGCAGCCAGGGCCTGGGGCGCGGCGGTGGGCGTGCGGGATTCGGCCGGGGTCAGCAACAGCGACGACCAGGTGCCGACTCCGGCCAGGGCCACCAGCAGGGCAGCGTACTGCAATACCTGGGGAACAGAGAAACGCAGGGCGAATGGCATGGGCAGAACCTCCTGTTTGTCCATGCCAGCAGCCTACAGGTCAAATTTCACGGTTTTATTTCACTAGATCATCATCTGCCTCAGGCAGCCTGGAACCCTCGCCAAGGAGTGCAATGCGATGCGGGTTTATCAACAACAGGGCTTTACCCTGATCGAGCTGATGGTCGTGCTGGTGATCATCGGCATCGCCAGTGCGGCCGTGGGCTTGAGCATCAAGCCTGATCCGCTGCAATCCCTGCGCAAGGACGCCGAGCGCCTGGCGCAACTGCTGCAAGTGGCCCAGGCCGAGGCCCGTGCCGATGGCCGTAGCATCACCTGGCGCGCCAATGCCAAGGGCTTTGCCTTCAACCGCTACGACGAGACCGGCCAGGGCATCGATGACTTTCGCCAGGACAGCCAGTTGCGACCGCGGAACTGGGACACGCCCTCCATGCAGGTACGCATCGAGCCCAGGCCACGCCTGGTGCTCAATGCCGAATGGATCAACCCGCCGCTGCAGGTGGTGCTTTCCGATGGCCAGCACAGCCTGCAGGTCGAGCGCACGGCAGCGGGCCAATTAAGGGTGGTGGAGCGGCCATGAACAGTCGCCAGGAAGGTTTCACCCTGATCGAGGTGATGGTGGCGATCATGCTCATGGCGGTGGTCAGCCTGATTGCCTGGCGTGGCCTGGACAGCGTGACTCGCGCCGACGGCCACCTCAAGGCCGGTACCGAGCAGACCGAGGAACTGCTGCGCACCCTCAACCAACTGGAACGCGATGTAGCCTTGCGAGCCAGCACCGAACTGCGCGAGCCCAACCTCAGCGAGGGCGACACCGCCGAGCCCGAAGGCCCGCCGCCCTTGAGCGTGCGCAGCTCCGACAGCAAGGGGTTTGCCCTGGAGATCATCCGCAGCGCCGCCGCACCGGACATTGGCCTGCAACGGGTGCGTTGGTGGCTCAAGGGCGACACCTTGTATCGTGCGGTGGCCGAACCCCGGGATCGCTACCCGTTGCCGGCCCCCCGCAATGGCGTCGCGGTGCTGGGCCGGGTCAGCGACCTGCAGGTTCGCGTCTGGAACCCCGACAAGGGCTGGCGCCAACTGAGCGGCAATCGCCAGGACAACCCTGTGGGCCTGGAGATCCGCCTGGTGCGCCAGACGCCCCAGGGCGAGGAGCGCTACCGCCAGGTGCTGGGCCCGCTGGAATGAGGCCAGCTGCCAGGGATTGCAGCGGCTGCGACTCGAGCCGCCTGTAGTCGCTGCCGCAGGTTGCGCATGGCCGCGCAGCGGACACCGGGCATCTACGGGATGGATCAGGCAGTTTGGACATTACGGCGCCTGCGCAACCGGACGCCGGAGGAGCGTCAACTGAGCAGGACGACGCCACCGGGCAGTTCGGTGCACTTGGCGCCGTAGGCATCGCGAATCAGCAAGGCAACGCCGGCCAGTTGATTGAGGTTGAAGCGCGCCTGGACCTTGCGCTTGCCCAGCTCGGCGTTGAGCAACACCAACATGCCCGGACGATAGCGATTGATCTCGCTGATCACGGTATTGAGGGTCGCGTTGTCGAACACCAGCACCTGCTCGCGCCAGGCGATCACTGCACGGGGGTCCACCACCACAGGCTCGCCCACGCTGCGCACGTCATAGGTCAGCTGGCGGCCGCTGTCCAGGCGAATGCTACGCCCCGCGACCTCCACCTGCAGGCTGCCCTCGATGCAGGTCACACACACCTGCTGCTCGGTATTACGCAAATTGAAGCGTGCCTGGCGGGCACTCAACCAGCCCTCGCCGGCCTGTACCTTGAGCGGCTGGACACCCTGGCTGAAGACCTCCACTTCGCCTTCGAGCAACTCGATGCCCTGCTCCCCTGCCCCGAGATCGCGACGGCTGATGCGGGTCTGGGTATTGAGTTCCAGGCTCACGCCCTCGGCCAGGTCCACCCGCCGCTGCTCGCCAACCTCAGTGGAAAAATCCGCGGTGAGCCCGGCAAAACCGCCCGGTACCGTGAACCGGACCATGAACAACGCCGCCGATGCCGCCAGCGCCCCGCCCAGGAATGCCCGGCGGGCCAGGGTTCGAGGACGCGCCTGTTGCTCCAGGCGCTCGGCAGCCGGGAGCAGGCCATGCCACAAGGCCTTGGCTTGCTCGAAGGCAGCGGCGTGCTGCGGGCTTTGCCCACACCATTGGCGCAACGCCTTGGCGTCAGCCGCGGTGGCCCGCCCGGAGGTCAGCAGGAGCAGCCAGTCCCGGGCATCACTCAGCAGTTGCTGGTCCGCCGAGGACCGGGGAGTGGAAATGCTAAAAATGTTCAAGCGCGCAGATACTCACGGAATAGTCAGGGACTCTTTGTCTAGGACGGTTTTCCAGCCCCGGGACCGAACCGCTGAATGACTTTTCTTTCAAGACGCAGGGCGCAATGGCCCAGGGCGGCCTTGAGTTCCTTCTCCACCATCCGTGTGGAAATGCCGAAACGCTGGGATATTTCCAGGTGCGGCGCCTCTTCCAGGCGCGCGGCAATGAAGATTCGCCGGCGGCGCGCCGGCAATTCGTAGAGGGCCTTGAGCAGGGTCTGGATTTCTTTCTGGCCACCCACGACCCGCGACGGGTCCAGGGCCTCGTCGGCGACCTGCAGCAGCTCCTCCACTTCCTCTCCGGTGAGCAAGCGGGCATCGGACTGGCGCCGGTCGGCGGCAATGTTCAACGCCATGCGGTACAGGTAGGCATTGGGCTGGACCAGGTTCGGTGGCTCCTCCATACGGTCGACCCGCAGGTAGGTTTCATGCAGGACATCGTTGGCCAGGTCCTCCGAGCCCAGGCGCCTGCGCAAGCGCACCCGAAAGTCCTCGTAGGACGTCAGGAACAGCCTGACCATCGCACTGTGCCCGGTGTTCTTCATACCCCGGAAGCTCCTTCCCATTCCTTGCAATCCATGCGTTTCCCTGTCGTGTCCGGTATCAAGAGTAAGGTCAACGGCTGGCGCAACGAGCTGGGCGCCTGGCGCTCGATGCGGATTTGCGCCAGGCGCTGCACCAGTGCCTCATCTCGCTGCCAGTCGCCGGTGGAGCCCACCAGGCGGCTGTGTTCCACCCGGCCATCACTGCCAACCCACAGTTGCAGCAAGGCACGAAAGCCGCCCGGCCGGGTCAACTCCGAGCCACACAAACCACGCTCCACCGCGCGCTGCAACGCCGTGGCATAGCTGCTGTTGAGCCGTGCGGCCTGGCGCCCCCTGGCCCCCTGCTCCACCCGCGGCTGGGAAGCCGCCGGCACTTGCAAGGTAAACGCATCGGTACGGGCATAACGGGCCATCAATCCACTACCGGCCAGCAAACGCGCCAGGCCCTCGCGAGCGCTGTAGCGCCCCTTGACCCCCGCCGAACGCCGCCCCCAGGTCAGCTCTCGGTCCACCAGCACGGCCATTCCGGTGGAGCGACTGAACAGTTCCAGGGCCTGGGCCAGGTCCTGCGCCGGGATATCCAGCCCCAACAAGGCCTGGGAATCCACATGCGGCGGCCCTGGCGGCCTATCGCCGGCCCAGACGGCAAATCCCGGTAGCCACAGAGCGAACCCCAGCACACAGGTCGCCAAGCCCCCGTGCAATGAAGTCCATCGCCCGACCTGCGCTCTGTGTCGCTGCACTGCTGTCCAATCCTTGAAAAGCGTCATCCTGAGGCCAGTTTATGAATCTGGTGTTACGGCCACGGCAAAAAAATCATCACTTTTGCGGCTCGGGCTTTGCACTACACTCGGCCCCTATCGAGGCTCGTTTTCCCGGGCCAGCCAGGAGGCCAGGATGAAACGATTTAGCCGATTTGCCGTAGCTCTTGTGTTGTTCTCAGCCTTGCCCTGGACGGTGCAGGCAGAAGAAGCCAAAGAAGGTTGTGTCGAGGTCAGCGTCGGCGGCTACAAGGCCCCCGACTACAACTGCCTGAGCAAACAGATGGGCAATGACCCGGAGGCCGTCAAGGCCGCCAAAGCCAATCAGCAGGCGATGCAGAACCCGGTGGAGAAACGGCCACCGAACCAGAACGGCCTGGCGACTCCCGCCGCCACCGGCGTACGCATGGGTAATACCTTCGGCACCTCAGTCACGCCCCAGCAGCGTCCTTGAACGCGCCCGGGACCTCAGGCAGCCCACTGGCGGGCCACTTGTAGCAGTTCGCCACGCGCCCGCTCCAGGGCCTCGCCACGGGCTTGTGGATCGGCGAACTGCAGGGGCTGGGCATCGACGAATTGCGGATGCTGCACCCCAATGAAAGCGAAGGCGGCCCTCAGCGCCGGGGTCAGGGCGTCCATCCAGGCCATGGGATTACCCGGGCGCAGGTCAGCGCCGCGGCTGGTCAGGAACAACACCTTCTGCCGGCTCAGCTGACCGACGATGCCATCGGCGGTGTTCAAGTAGGTCAATTCGGTACGGGTGATGTTGTCGATGTAGGCCTTGAAACTCGAAGGCATCGACCAGTTGTACATGGGCATGGCGAACAGGCACGCATCGGCCTGTAGCAGGCGCTCGCAGAGCACGTCGGATGCCGCCAGGGTCTGGCGCATCTGCTCAGTACGCGCCTGGGGCGCGGTGTAGGTCGCGATAGCGAAGGCTTCGGTAACGGCCGCTGGCGCCTCCCGGGCCAAATCCAGATAGTCGATTTCCAGCTCCAGCCCCTGCGCCTGCAATTGCTCGATGAAATAACGCCCCAGGGCGCGGGAATTGGAACGCTCGCCCTTGGCGCTGGCGTCGACGTGCAGCAACTTCATGGTGGGTACCTGTCTTGCAAAAAAAGAAAAAGTTCGCGCCTACCTGCTGGGAAACTGCGGGCGATCTTGCGCCTTAGATGGACGATGGCAGGCGTGCCAACATCCAGGGCCAGGCATGATCGGCCACTTTGGGCCTATGCAATTCCTGGCGAGAGAGAGACTAAGGCCCCGAGTCCCAGGACCCTATAACCAATTCAACATATTCCCGGGAGACCACTTGCCGGACCTACCGCCCGTATACCCGCCTGTAACCGTCTATTGGCTAGGTTGCTGCACCTGCAAGTCCGACACAAGTTCAGCAAACAGACAGTTATATTGCTCTATGGTGTCCGTTTGATAGCCACTGTATATTCGCGCTTTCCTGGGGAATCATTGAGTAGATGAACAGACTGACAAGACAGGTCATGCAACGACCCTGCCTGAGTATTTTTGTGATAGCCCTCGCTCTGTTCATGGGTTTGCAATATAAGCTGGCGATACTTAATTACACTACTCGCTTCGTCGACTTTGCAGACTACATGCTCTATCACGGCATGACACTCTTCCCAATTTCCGACGATTTGAAGCCCTACCCCGACTATACGATTGCCAATACATTCCTGGCTTATCTGGCATCGTTGCCTTTCGGTCGCCTATCCATTCTTTCAATGGGTCTGCCCTATTGCATTTGCGCAGCCTTGATCCTGGTATTCACTTATAAACTGGGAGCCCTGCATGACAAGAAGTGGGGACTGTATGGTGTTCTCTTTGCCCTTTTTACCTGGGGTTTTCTCGATGCCGTCAACTCGCTGGCGCTCGATGTCTATCCGGCACTATTTACCGTTGTGTGTTTCTATCTGGCCTATTGTGCAGAGTTGAAGCGACAACCTTGGCGCCTGGCCCTGGTATTCCTTTGCCTGGTGCTTGGTTTCATGTTTCGCGGGCCTATCGGCTTGATCGGCCCGGCGATCGTGGTGGGGTCCTATTACCTGTTCAGCCGCCAGTGGCGTACGCTGGTCCTGTTTTCGCTGGTCACCGGCCTGCTGTTCATTGTCGGTGTAGCACTGCTGGCATGGGCTGCCTATATACAGGGTGGCGAGAACTTCATGCGTGAAGTATTGATGATGCAGGGGCTGGACCGTATCGCCAGCAATCACAGGCCACGCTACTACTTCTACTTTACTGGCGGATTGATTACCTATGGCATCACAGTGTTCTTCGCCCTGAATGTCATCGCCAGGAAGTACAAACAGTTTTTTACACAAGCCCGTTCACTCGATAGCAGCATGCTGCTCTATCTTACCGTCTGGTTCCTCGCACTGATCCTGTTCTTTACAATCCCCAATTCGAAGAAGGCTCGCTACATCATTGCAATAACTCCGGCCATTTCACTACTGGCGGCCTATATTTTTATCGACAAGAGCGACATGTTCAGCCGTGCCAGGAACTGGGTATTGGGTTTCTGCCTGAAACTTCCGGCCATTGGCGTGGGATTGGCACTGGCGGTAATGATCTATAACTGCTACGCGAGCGAGCCGTTAAAGCCAAACTATATTGGTGTGTTCACAAGTTTTGCCATCTTGACTATCGTCCGCTACTTCATGGACCGAAACTATTATGTCCACCCCCATCGCGAGCTGCTCGTCCTGGCCTTCGGGGTCGCGGCATTTCTTGCCTTGGATGCGTTCTTCTTCAACCCCATCACTTACTACCAGGAGTTGGCCATAGAACCGACGCCCAAGTTCCTGCCTTATTGGTTCTGGTAATGCCATCGGGGCCGTTCCGCCAGCGCTCATGGCCCCGGTCGGTAACTACACGAAGCCCTGTGGGACGGGTAACCTTGCGCCTATCTATCAGATTTGGGCAAGCCAATGGAACTTCATGTAGTGATCAACGGCCGCAAGGACCTGGCCGAGCAGCTCTACCAGCAGCTGCGCAGCGCCATGGAGTCCGGACGACTGGCCGCCGGTAGCCAGCTTCCTCCCAGCCGGTTGCTGGCTGAACAGTTGGGTATCTCGCGCAAGACGGTGTCCGACACCTACACCCTGCTGACCTACGAAGGCTACCTGGTTGGAAAGATCGGCCGCGGCACCTTCGTCAGCCCTCGCCCGATCAAGGCCGCACATAAGCAAGAGGCCCAGGACCTGGCCTGCGCCCAGAGCCTGGCCCGCTGGCAAGCCATACCCTCGCCACTGCGCCACCCAAGCCTGGAAGGCACGCTGCGCTATGAGTTCATTGGTGGCGCTACCACCCGCGCGCAGTTTCCCGCAGAACAGTGGCGACGCTGCACCCAGGATGCACTGCGCCGCCTGAGCCAGGCAGGCAGCTTCTACAGCCAACCCGAGGGCTTGCCGGTGCTGCGTCACGCCATCGCCGGGCATGTGGCGTTTTCCCGCGGCGTGGTGTGCACGGACCAGGACATTGTCGTATGCAATGGCGCCCAACAAGCCCTGGACCTGATTGCCCGGGTGATCCTGGAACCCGGCAGCCTGGTGGCCATGGAGGACCCGGGCTACACCCCGGCGCGCCTGCTGTTCCAGGCCCAGGGTGCCCAGGTGCTGGGAATCCCGGTAGATGACGAGGGCATAGAGGTGGCCAGGATCCCCGATGGCGTACGGTTGATCTATGTCACGCCTTCGCACCAGTTTCCCCTGGGCATGCCCATGAGCGAGGCTCGCCGCAAGGCTCTTTTGGAACGGGCACGGGAACTGGGGGCAATCGTCATCGAGGATGACTACGACAGCGAGTTCCGCTACGAGGGGCGTCCTGCCGACTCCCTGCAAAGCCTGGACAGCCTCGGGGTGGTGGCCTATGTCGGGACCTTCTCCAAGACCATCCTGCCGCAGCTGCGACTGGGCTACGCGGTACTGCCACCAGCGATCCTGGCAGCGGTGACCAAGGCCAAGCAATTGAGCGATTGCCACACCGCGACCCTGTCGCAATGGGCGCTGGCCAAGTTCATCGACGAGGGCTACCTGCAAAAGCACATCCGTCGTTGCCACACGGTGTACGCAGGGCGCCGCGAGCGCATCCTCCAGCGCCTGCAAGGCGACCTGGCGCCCTGGCTGGAGGCGGTGCCCTGCACGGCCGGGTTCCACCTGGCGGCCTTGTGCAAGGTGCCGGTGGACATCCCGTTGCTGCTGGACCTGGCGAAGAAGGTGGAAGTCGGCCTGTACTCCCTGCACGAGTTCTTCCACGACCACCCGGTACGTGCTGGCCTGTTCATCGGCTTCGGAGCCATCGAGACCCTGGACATCGACCCGGCCCTGGACAAGGTGCGCGATATCCTGAGGCAGATCACCTGAGGCGTGACGGCATTGGTCTGGCGCTCTTAGCCAGGATTGGCTATAGGGCGGCCAGGCCCCCGGGCTTAGCCTGAAGGCGTATTTCAATCCTTTGGAGAAGCCGAAAATGAAAGCCCTGAGTACCGCCCTGGCCACACTTGCGTTGATGACCTCCCTGGGGGCCGCGGCCCACGAGCCGGTGTACGGCCAGGAGAAACTGGCGATCCTGCAGGAGCAGCCACTGGCCCACCTGCCGGGCAAGAAAGCCCTGATGCTCACCGTCGACTACGCCCCGGGCCAAGCCACCGTGCCTCACCGCCATGCCGGGGCGGCCATGGCCTATGTCCTGGAGGGCGCCATCACCTCCCGGGTCAACGATGGTCCGAGCGTCACCTACCAGGCTGGACAATCCTGGTTTGAGCCTGCCGGCTCGCAGCATCCGGTCTCGGCCAACGCCAGCCAGACCCAGCCGGCCAAGCTACTGGTGTTCATGCTGATGGACGCCAAGGACGAAGTGCTGACGCCCCTGGAACACTAATCCTCTAGCCGCACACGCACCTGTAGCCGCTGCTGAGCCGGCGAAGCTGCGACAAGGCCCCCAGGGCCTGCAGCACTCGACCTGGCAACCCATCGCCCCCGCCGTACAGACGCGACACACCTCTGCGAAGCCTGCAGCAGCGGCCACACCCAGCATGTTGCAAGATTTGGTAACACTACCGGGCAAACACCCAGGTGAAACCGAATCGCCATGATGCTGTCTCATCGCTATCGGTAACGGTCGGGGTCGCCCGAACCGGCCTTCGGGCCCATCGGGTTGCGCAGTGCGCTACCCTCTTCAAGCGACCTCGTCCCCCCTGTTTACCGGCACGTGCATCCTGCCTGCGCAGCATGCCGCACCTACTCAATCAAGGCTGAAAGAGCGAACCATGAAACAGAACATTCTCCTCGTTGCCGTCTGCGCCGCCCTGCTCCAGGCCTGCACCTCGGCTAACACTTCCCATGAAGGATCGCCTTCCATGCCCGCCGCCACCTCGTCCACCGCTGCCCAGCCGGCGCTCCCGGCCTATTACTGGAACCTGGTATCGGCCACCGACGCCTCGGGCAAGCCCATCCCGGCCCTGGCCAAAGGCATCGAGCGCAAGCTGCGCCTGACCTTCGGCGACCAGAGCCTGAACATCAGCGGCGGCTGCAACGGCCAGTTCGGTGGCTACACCTACCAGAACGGCGTACTGAAGGTGCAACAGCTGGCTTCGACCCTGATGGCCTGCGACAAGAGCCTGATGGACCTGGACAGCGAGGTCGGCCGCCTGCTCAAGGGTGACCTGCGCACCAGCGTCACCGGTGATACCCCCGAGCCGATGCTGCAGCTGACCACCCAGGACGGTTCGGTGCTCAAGTTCCAGGGCGAAGAAACCCCGGAGACCCGCTACGGCAGCAAGGGTGAGATCAAGTTCCTGGAAGTGGCCGCCAAGACCGTCAAGTGCAGCCACCCATTGATCCCCAACTACCAATGCCTGCAAGTGCGCGAGCGCCGCTATGACGACGCCGGCCTGCAACTGCCGACCCAGGACACCTGGCACCCGATGTACGACTCGATCCAGGGCTACGAGCACCACAACGGCGTACGTACCGTACTGCGGGTCAAGCAGTACGAGTGGAAGAACCCGCCGGCCGACGCCTCGTCGCAGGTCTATGTGCTGGACCTGGTGGTCGAGCAGGACGCTTCGGGCAAGAGCAAATAAGCACTGCCCTCGCCCTGCCAGTGCCTGGCGATCCTTATCGCAGCAAGCAGGATCGGCTTGCCATCGTAGAGGACCCTCGCCCAACAACAAACCAAAGCGCAGCCAAAGGGCTGCGCTTTGGCCTCCAGGCAACTGCATGTCGCCAGGTCAGCTTCTGCTGGCGAGTCTTGGCGATGGAGCTGCCCTTCCTGAATCCCCGATCCCAGCCATAAACGCCTCCCGCATAGACAGGATCAGTGTCGCCGGATCCACGGCCTCGCCATTAGGTCTGCGCGTGATGCGTGTGAGCAGCACCACGCCCAGTGCTTCTTCCCGCTCCCTAATCGCGCGTGACAACGTGCGATTGTTCGATGTGCAGCCGTCCGGCGGGACGGGCGAAGTGTTGTTCTTCAGCGACGGCCAGCAAGCAACGCAAATGTCTGAACGCCATCGCGATCAGTCATGCCGTCTTACTCTTCCCAACAGCACGAGCACCAGGATCGCCGTCGCTGCCGCAGCCCCCGCCAGGACAAGAAGCTGAAAACGGAATGCGCCTTCATATGCCTGCAACAGCAGCGACCGTCCAGCCGCTGGCCAATGCGCCAGGGCATTGTGTAGGTCACTCATTGCCAACCGGTTGGATGCTTCGACCAAGTCTGCATTCGTCATTGGCCCTGATGCGCCATTCGGCACGCAAACCACCAGCCCAGAGAGAATGTTGGCGGACATCATGGCCCCCACGGCGGCAATGGCCATCCCGTCGCCGGCCAGGCGCACCGCATTGAAGATTCCCGCAGCCATGCCCGCCCGCTCCTTGGGAACAACGCTCACGGCCAAGCCATCCATCAACCCCCAGGGCAGGCCGATGCCAATGCCGATCACCAGCATCGCCAGCAAGCGCGCGCTTTGCGCACCGCCAGATAGCGTCAAGCCCAACCAGGCCAGCCCGGCTGCCGCAATGACCAGGCCAATGCCGGACAGCACGCCGACGTTGATCCAGCGCGCCAGCACGCCGGCAACGAAGGGCACCACCAGTAGCGGCGCGGACAGCGCGATCATCATCTGCCCGGCTGCCAGTGCGCTGTACCCTTCGACCCCAATGAATCGGGCTGGCAGCATGACCAGCAGCACGATGTACGCATAGGCCGGCGCAATCGCCAGCACCTGTACCCCGACGAACCGGGCATTGGCGAACAACGACAAGTCCAGCATGGGCTTGGCCTGCCGACGTTCGATAACGACAAAGGCGGCCAGCAACATGAGGGCGCCCGCCAGGCACGCCAGCACCCAGGCATGGTGCCAACCTCGCTCGGGCGCAAGAATGATGCCGTAGGTCAGCACGGCCAGCCCGGCGGTGAAGCTGATGGCGCCGGGCCAATCCAGTCCTGTGGCACCGGGGTCGCGTGTCTCGCGGGCAAATGGGGCAATGAGTGCCGATGCCAGCAAGGCGACCAGCGCCGGTAGAAAGAACACCCATTGCCACCCCAGGGTGTCGATCAGCAGTCCAGCCATGAACGGGCCGAATGCCGCTCCAGCGCCGAAAGTCGTACCGATCAGGCTGAATGCGCGCGTGCGGGCATGTCCATCGAACTCTTGTGTCAGTGCAGCCATCGCCCCCGCAAAGGCTGCCGCCGCGCCCAGGCCCTGAATGAGCCGCAGGATGTCGATCCAGAACACCGACGGCATGAAGGGAATGGCCGCTGTTATCACCGCGAACAACAGCATGCCGGACAGCCAGACCCGCTTGCGCCCATAGGTGTCGGCCAGGCTGCCGGCGGCCAGTGTCGCACTGCCGTAGGTCAGGATGTAGGCATTGATGATCCAGGTTAGCTCGACCGCGCTGCCGCCCAGTGCCTGGTTGATCGAGGGAACGACCACCGCGGGGCCGGCGATGCTCAATGGAATGACGGCGGCGGTCAGGCAACCGGTGACGATCAACGCAGCTTTGCCAAATTTCGCGTCCGACTCGAACGCAGTGCTGGTACTCATCGGGTATCCCTTGAAAATAGCGAGGCCATGCATGGCGCCCGCGGATTCACGGTGGTCGCGGCAATGCCGCGGCCACCTCGTTGAATAATTGATGATAGAAAGGAACCAGTGATGGAAAAATAGTGCAAACATCACGACAAACATGACAGATCAGTCAGCAATTGGAGGGATGAAATGGATAGCCACGGCGGCATGACGATCTTTGTGCAGGTAGCCGAATCGCGCAGCTTCGCGACAGCGGGACGGCAGTTGGGTATCTCCGCATCGGCGGTCAGCAAGGGCGTGGCCCGGCTGGAGCAGAAGCTGGGCGTGCGCCTGTTTCAACGCAGTACCCGCAGCGTGAGCCTCACAGCGGAAGGCGCGCTGTTCCTCGAACGCTGTCGGCGCATTCTTGCCGAGATCGCTGCGGCCGAGCATGAGTTGGCCAGCACGACGGCGACCCCGCAAGGCCGGCTGCGGGTAAGCCTGCCTCTGGTCAGCGGGTTGATGTGGCCGGTGTTGTCGGCTTTTGCCAGCCACTATCGGCAGATCGAACTCGACCTGGATTTCAGCGACCGCTTGGTGGATGTCGTGGACGAAGGGTTCGATGCGGTGGTGCGCACTGGAGAGTTGAGCGACTCCCGACTGATGAGCAAGCGCCTGGGTATCAGCCGCTTTGTCTGCGTGGGCGCACCAGGCTATTTCGAGCAGCACGACAGGCCCCAACAGCCCGAGGACATCGCCCGGCACGCTTGCTTGCTGCATCGCGTCCCAAGTACCGGCCTGCTGGAGAAATGGCGTTTGCGACGCGGCGACGAAGACGTCGACCTACGCCCAGCACCAAGCATGACGAGCAACCACCTGGAGACGCTGCGGCACATGGCTATCCAGGGCCACGGTATCGCCTATCTGCCGGACTTCGCGGTCAAGGCAGCCCTCGATCGTGGAGAACTGGTGACGGTGTTGGACGACTGGGCCGGTTCGTCCAGTACCTTCTGGGTATTGTGGCCCTCCAATCGGCAGCTGTTGCCCAGAGTGCGGGCGTTCGTTGATTTCATGGCTGAACATCTGTTCCCGGCGGGATCACTCAGATGATTGGAGGTCCGCGTTGCCACCCAATTTCCAGGACACGCCTGTGCCGTGTACCCCGGCGGCAAGCTGTTGGCCTAGGCGCTGCTCGATCACAGGCTTCCTTGGCAGCAGCGAAAATCCCATGCCGTCATCAAGCATGGCCCAGCGCCCGCTGGCGAGCATGATGCAGCGCCGGAGTGCTGGGCTTGTTGCGCTGCCTGGAGCGATCCTCCATGAACTTTTCGCACAGCTCCTGACCGTAGGCGCCTGAATGAAAAAAGCCCCGTATCTTGCGATACGGGGCTTTTGCGTTGCAGCGGGGGCGGTCGGTTACAGGCCCGACTGGCCGCTCATGGCCAGGTCCAGCAGTTCCCGGTTGGCCACTGCGTACATGGCGTAGTCGGTGCCGCTGGCGGCACGGATTTCCACCATCATCGCGCGCCAGCGCTCGACCATGCTCAGGTTCTGCTCAAGCCACAGGGCCACGCGGGCTTCCATGTCTTGTGGCGCATCGGCCATTTGCAGGACCGAGATGGTGATCGCCCGCTGCTGCCAGTCCACGTCGTCGCGGAAGGCTTCGCGTGCCTGGGCCTGCCAGTTGTTGGCCACCGGCAGATCGCTGATCTGCTGCAGGTACCACGGCAGGTCCAGGGCGCTACCTACGGCGAAGTAGGCCTTGGCCACATCGGCGGCGTTGTGCCCGGTGACGTCGGCAGCCTCGATGATCGGCAGCAGGGTGTACAGGTGGGTCGTACCGGCCACCATGCGTGCCAGCAGCTCCGGTACACCAGCCTCGACGTAGGCGGTGTAGCGCGACTGCCAGCCTTCGCGGGTCGGACCTTCCAGCAGCTCGTCGAGCTTCAGGCCCAGGGCTGCCAGGTGCGGACCGAAGTGCGCCACGTCACGGGCGGCATCCTGCTCGTTGCGACGGCTGCGCAGGAACCAGCGGGTAGCCCGGCGACCCAGGCGCATCAGCTCGTCCATCAGCTCCAGCTGCACCTGTGCCGAGACCTGGTGATCCAGGGCCTCGATCTGGCGGAACCAGTGCGGCAGGTGGAAGATGTCACGCACGATTACATAGGCGCCGGCCACGTTGGCCGGGCTCATGCCGGTGGACTCCTTCAAGCGCTGCACGAAGGTGATGCCCATGTGGTTGACCAGGTCGTTGGCGATCTGGGTGCTGACGATCTCGCGCTTCAGGCGGTGACGACGCATGGCTTCGGCGAACTTGCTGACCAGGGTCGGCGGGAACGCGGTTTCCATGTCGCGGGTCAGGTAGTCGTCGTCCGGCACCTGGGAGCCCAGCAGCTGCTCCTTGAGGTCGATTTTGCTGTAGGAGATCAGCACCGACAGCTCCGGACGGGTCAGGCCCTTGCCGGCGGCGACGCGCTCGTTGAGCTGCTCTTCGCTGGGCAGGAACTCGATGGCCCGGTCCAGCTTGCCACGGCCTTCCAGGTCGCCCATCAGGCGCTTGTACTCGGCGATCCGCTCGTAGGCACGACGCGCAGCCAGGGACAGGGCCTGGGTCTGCTTGTAGTTGTTGCCCAGGACCAGGCCCGCCACTTCGTCGGTCATGCTCGCCAGCAGCTGGTTGCGCTGCTTGTCGGTCATGTCGCCGGCCTGCACCACTTCGTTGAGCAGGATCTTGATGTTCACTTCGTGGTCGGAGCAGTCCACGCCACCGGCGTTGTCGATGAAGTCGGTGTTGGAGCCGCCGCCGTTGAGGCCGAACTCGACGCGACCCAGTTGGGTCATGCCCAGGTTGCCGCCCTCACCCACCACCTTGCAGCGCAGTTCGTTGCCGTTGACCCGCAGGGCGTCGTTGGCCTTGTCGCCGACATCGGCGTGGCTTTCGCTGCTGGCCTTGACATAGGTACCGATGCCACCGTTCCACAACAGGTCCACCGGCGCCTTGAGCAAGGCGTTGAGCAGCTCGGTCGGGGTCAGCTTGTCGGCCTGGATGTCGAAGCGTTCCTTCATCTGCGGCGAAATGGCGATGCTCTTCGCGCTACGGGAGAAGATGCCGCCACCCTCGGACATGATGCTGGCGTCGTAGTCGCTCCAGGCCGAGCGCGGCAGGTCGAACAGGCGCTTGCGCTCGACGAAGCTGGTGGCCGGATCCGGATTCGGGTCGACGAAGATATGCAGGTGGTTGAACGCCGCCACCAGTTGCAGCTTGTCGGACATCAGCAGGCCGTTGCCGAACACGTCGCCGGCCATGTCGCCCACGCCCACCACGCTGATCGGGTCTTCCTGGACGTTGATGCCGCGCTCGCGGAAGTGACGCTGCACGCCGACCCAGGCGCCACGGGCGGTGATGCCCATCTTCTTGTGGTCGTAGCCGGCCGAACCACCGGAGGCGAAGGCGTCGCCGAGCCAGAAGCCGTAGTCGATGGCGATGCTGTTGGCGATGTCGGAGAAGGTCGCGGTGCCCTTGTCGGCCGCCACCACCAGGTACGGATCATCGTCGTCGTGGCGAACCACGTTGGCCGGCGGCACCACGCCACCGTCCTTGAGGTTGTCGGTGATGTCCAGCAGGCCGGAGATGAAGATGCGGTAGCACGCTACGCCTTCAGCGGCGATCTCGTCACGGCTGCCGCCCAGTGGCAGGCGACGCGGCAGGAAGCCGCCCTTGGCGCCCACCGGCACGATCACCGAGTTCTTCACTTGCTGGGCTTTTACCAGGCCCAGGACTTCGGTACGGAAGTCTTCCTCGCGGTCCGACCAGCGCAGGCCGCCGCGGGCGACGTTGCCGAAGCGCAGGTGCACGCCCTCGACCCGTGGCGAGTAGACGAAGATCTCGAACTTCGGCACTGGCTTGGGCAGCTCGGGGATCAGCTTCGGATTGAACTTGAAGCTGAAGTACGACTTGTTCTGGCCGTTGGCATCGGGCTGGTAGAAGTTGGTGCGCAGGGTGGCCTTGATCAGGTCCAGGTAGCGCCGCAGGATGCGGTCCTCGTTGAGCACCTGGACGTCGTCCAGGGCGGTGAGGATCGCTTGCTCCAGGCGCTGCTGCTTGTCGTCCAAGTCTTCCTGGGTCAGCTTGCGGGCCAGGTAGAAGCGGGTCTTGAACAACCGGGTCAGTTCGCGGGCGATGTCGGTGTGGTTGTTCAGGGTGCTGGCGATATAGCCCAGGTCGAAGCCCAAGCGGATCTGCTTCAGGTAGCGGGCGTAGGCACGCAGCAGCGCCACGTCGCGCCATGGCAGGCCTGCGGTCAGCACCAGGCGGTTGAAGGCATCGTTCTCGGCGTCGCCGCTGACGATGTGGACGAAGGCGTCCTGCAGCGTGTCGTTGAGCTGCTGGATATCCAGGTCCAGGCCCTCGGCGGCGGTGAAGGCGAAATCGTGGATCCAGAACTCGCGGCCATTGTTGTGGCGCAGGCGATACGGGAACTCACCCAGGACCCGCAGGCCGAGGTTTTCCAGGATCGGCAGCACGTCGGACAGCGCCAGCGGGGTATCGGCGTGGTACAGCTTGCAGTGCAGCTCGCGCTGGCCGGTCACCTGGCCCAGGGGCTGGTAGAAGCTCATCACCAGCGGGTTGCTTTCGCTCAGGCTCAGCAGGTGCTGCATGTCCACCACCGCCGAGTGGGCGGCGAAACGCTCGCGGTAGCCGGCCGGGAAACCTTTCGGGAAGTCAGCCAGGACATTGGTGCCATGGGCCTCGCCGAAGCTCTCGACCACCAGGCTGGCGTAGTCGTCCTGCCAGCTGCGGCAGGCCTGCACCACTTCGCGCTCCAGCAGCAGCGGATCGATGTCGATGCGCTGTTTCGGGTCGACCCGCAGGATCAGTTGCACGCGGGCAAGGACCGACTCGGAGAAGAAGGTCCAGAACTCGCAGTCGGTGGCCTGCAGGCGTTCCATCAGGACCTGCTGAATCTTCTGCCGCACTTCGGTGGAATAGATGTCGCGCGGCACGTAGGCCAGGCAGTAGCAGAAACGGCCGTACGGGTCCTTGCGCAGGAATACCCGGATCTTGTTGCGTTCCTGGATCTGCACGATGGACATCACGGTGCTGAACAGCTCGTCCACCGGCGTCTGGAACAGATCGTCACGGGGCAGCACTTCCAGGACCTGGGCCAGTTCCTTGCCCAGGTGGGCCTTGGGCTGGAAGCCGGAACGCTGCTCGATGACCTCGACCTTGCGGCGGATGTACGGGATCACCCGCACGCTCTCGCCATACACCGAGGAGGTGTAGAGGCCCATGAAGCGGCATTCCTTGATCACCTTGCCGTCGGCATCGATCTGGCGGATCGACACGAAGTCCGGGTAGGCCGGGCGATGCACGCGGCTGGGCAGCGAAGCCTTGGCGAACGACAGCGGCGTCGGCTCGCGCAGGTAGTTCACGGCGTAGTCTTCGATGTGCAGGTCGTCGCCGGTGAGGCCGGCGCGCAGCAGCTTGGCCAGGCCCAGGAAGGAGTTCGGGTCATATTCGATATGCCCGCCGTCCTGGTCGGTGCCGACCACGAACTCCTCGTAGCCCAGGAAGGTAAAGTGGTTGTCCACCAGCCACTCCAGGAAGCTCTTGATCTCGGACTTCTCGTCGGCGGCGATGGCGAACTGGCTGTTGTCGATGCTCTGGATCAGTTCCTGGACCTTGGCCTTCATCGGCTCGAAGTCGGCCACGGCGACACGCACCTCGCCCAGCACCTGCTCCAGCTCCTTGCCCAGCACGCTCAGTTCGGCGGCGTTGGCGCAGCGGTCGATCTCCAGGTACATCAGCGACTCTTTCTGCACGCCTTCGCCCTGGGTGCCCTTGGGCAGGATCTCCAGGAGCTCGCCCTTGCTGCCGCGGCGCACGCTGAGCACGGCGGTCTGCAGGGTGTGGATGCTGTAGCCGCGACGGTTGAGCTCGGTGCGGACCGAGTCCACCAGGAAAGGCAGGTCATGGTGCAGGACTTCCACCGCGGTGTGGGTCGACTGCCAGCCATGACGTTCGTAATCGGGGTTGTAGACGCGCACTTGCGGTTGCGCGTGATCGAAGCGCTCAAGCAGGCGCCAGGCAGAGAGGGTGCAGCCCGCCAGGTCGGACATGCGACGCTGGGTGAGTTCGTCCAGGGAAATGATGCCGAAGAATTGTTCAGCGAACAGCGCCACTTGTGGCAGTGCCTGTTCACTGATGTGCTGCGCCAGTGCCGCTTGCAGTTGGTGCTGGAAGTCGGCCTTGCTGGCTGCGGTGAAGAACGCCATCTGTGGTACTCCGCTTGAGCTTGTTATTGATGGTAGCGTCGCGTGTGGCCCCTTGAGGGGCGCCGGGGCATCCTGCTCCTGAATCTCGGGCAGAGGTTGCAGGGTGCCAGGTGAATGAAGCTGGACGAGGCGTGCAGGTCACATTCACTTCTTCCCGGGATGGGCATCTGCCAAGGCGAACGGGGCCATGCCTTGGCCGGTGATCATCACAAAACAGACGCAACCCATTGCACTTGAGAACAAATTGTCCGCTGCGCAGCTTAACGAGTGCGATGCGACAGCTGCTTGCGATGCTGCGACATATTCGGTCAACGGCACGCAACCGGCTGCTCACGCCCAGAACAACACTAGCAGCCACTGGAGAAAAACCTTGGGTTTTCCCCGCTTTCACGGGACTTGCGTACCAAAAATGACCGAGGCACCGATTGCGTTCACAACCTGTCCACTGGCAGACAGATCAGCAGAAATTCCCCGGCGCTGGCAGAATTGCCTCTTTTGCCCTGCCCCAGGAATACCTCCATGCAGATGACCACCGCCCACCTGATCGCCAACCCCTGCGATGACGAAGAAGACAACATGGCCATGCTCTGCTGCCACAGCACCCAGGGCGAGATGTTCCTGATGAGCCGCTATCCGGACGAGGATGAGCTGGAAATCACCCTCGACGGCGAGCCCTCGACCCTGGACGGGGTCAAGGTGACCCTCAGCCCCACCACCCTGCTGATCGAGATCGCCGCGACCGACGCCGATGCCCTCAACGGCTCGGACCACCTGCAAATCCACCACGCCACCAGCGCCGCCGACCTGGCCGAAGTGGAGCTGACCCTCAAGAACATCCTCAAGGGCACCGGCACCTACATCAGCCAACTGTCCTGAGCCTGTGGCAGCAGGCGCCAGTTCCTAGGGTGCCGTGGGCATCGTGTAGCCACTACCGCAAGCTGCACATGCCCCCATAGCGGGCACCAGGCTCCGGTCGTGCCAGGCGCCTTGCGAAAAAGTCGGGATTTTTTCGAAATCACTCTTTCCCCGTTAGTCGGCGGGGCCTGCTATGGATTAAAGTATCGCCCCCGGCCCGGGCGTTATCACAACGTCCGGGCGCACCCTCTCCAGGAACACTCATCGATGGAACATCGTGAAGCGCTCTTAGCGCTGCGAACCTTTCTTTCAACGCAGATTCTCGGCCAGGAAAAACTCATCGAGCGCTTGCTCATCGCCCTGCTCGCCGACGGCCACATGCTGGTCGAGGGCGCTCCGGGCCTGGCCAAGACCAAGGCCATCAAGGAGTTGGCCGACGGCGTCGAAGCACAGTTCCATCGAATCCAGTTCACCCCCGACCTGCTGCCCGCCGACATCACCGGCACCGAGATCTATCGCCCGGAAACCGGCAGCTTCGTGTTCCAGCAAGGCCCGATCTTCCACAACCTGGTGCTGGCGGACGAGATCAACCGGGCCCCGGCCAAGGTCCAGTCGGCGCTGCTGGAGGCCATGGCCGAGCGCCAGGTCAGCGTCGGTCGCAGCACCTATGAACTGTCGCCGCTGTTCCTGGTGATGGCGACCCAGAACCCCATCGAGCAGGAGGGCACCTACCCGCTGCCCGAAGCCCAGCTCGACCGCTTCCTGATGCACGTCAAGATCGGTTTCCCGGATGCCGCCGTTGAGCGGCGCATCCTCCAGCAGGCCCGGGGCGAAGCGCTGAACGGCGAGACCATGCCGGAGCGACGGGTCAGCCAGCAGGCGATCTTCGCCGCCCGCAAGGAAATCCTCGGCCTGTACATGGCCGATGCGGTGGAGGAATACCTGGTGCAACTGGTCATGGCCACCCGCACCCCGGGCAAGTTCGACCCGGAACTGGCCGAGTGGATCGCCTACGGCGCCAGCCCCCGCGGCTCCATCGCCCTGGATCGCTGCGCGCGCGCCCATGCCTGGCTGGCCGGACGCGACTTCGTCAGCCCCGAGGACATCCAGGCGGTGCTGTTCGACGTGTTGCGCCATCGCATCATCCTGTCCTTCGAAGCAGAAGCGGCAGGCATCGACCAGGACCGTGTGGTACAGCGCATCCTCGACGTCGTTGCCGTCGCCTGACCTCCATGACCCACGCCAGCGCCGAACCCGGCATCCGCATCACCCTCGGTGAACTGATCGAGATGCGCCACCGCGTGCGCGAGGTGCAGCTGTTCTCCACGCCCAGCCAGCGCAGCCCGCTGGTGGGGCTGCACCATTCCAAGCTGCGCGGGCGTGGGGTGGACTTCGACCAGGTACGGGTCTACCAGGCCGGCGACGACGTGCGCACCATCGATTGGCGCGTCACCGCGCGGACCCAGGAACCCCATACCAAGTTGTTCCACGAAGAGCGCGAGCGGCCAATCTTCATCATGGTCGAGCAGAGCCGCCAGCTGTTCTTCGGCTCCGGGCTGATGTTCAAGTCGGTGCTCGCCGCCCAGGCCGCGAGCCTGATCGGCTGGGCCGCCCTGGGCCACAACGACCGGGTCGGTGGCCTGGTCTTTGGCGACGACGAGCACTACGAGATCAAGCCCCGGCGCAGCAAGCAGAGCCTGCTGCAATTGCTCAACCGCCTGGTGCGGGTCAACCAGTCGCTGCACGCCGAAGCCCAGCCCCAGCGCGACGCCCTCGGCACCGCCCTGCTGCGCGGCCGCGAAGTGCTGCGCCCTGGCAGCCTGGTGATCGTGATCTGCGACGAGCGCGCCCTGAGCGATGCCGCCGAGCAACAACTGAGCCTGCTGTCGCGTCATTGCGACCTGCTACTGATGCCGCTCTCCGATCCCCTGGACCACGCCCTGCCCGCCGCCGGCCTGATGCGCTTCGCCGAGCGCGGCGCACAGCTGGAACTCGATACCCTGAGCTATGAGCTGCGCCAGGCCTACCGTGCCCAGAGCGAAGCACGCATCGCCCGTTGGGAGCGCCTGGCGCAAAAACTGCGGGTATTGCTGATGCCCTTGAGTACCCAGAGCGAGATGGTCGAGCAACTGCGCGAGTACCTCAACCCGCAGCGTCCGGGAGCCGGCCGATGAGCAGCCTGGAGCAACTGCAACCCCTGCTGCCACCGCCGCCAGTCGGCCTGTGGCCACCAGCGCCAGGCTGGTGGTTGCTGGCCGTATTGCTACCGGCATTGGCTTTCGCGGCCTGGCATTGGCGGCACCTGTGGCCACGCAAGAAAGCACCGACCCGGGCCGAGCAACCCCTGGACCCGGTGCGCCTGGCCGCCCTGGCGGAACTGGCGCTGCTGCCCAAGCCCTATGACGGCGCCCCGGCCGGCGCCTGGCTGCAGGCGCTCAACGCGCTGCTCAAGCGCCTGTGCCGCAACCACTACCCCAATAGCCAGAGCCATACCCTCAACGGTCGCAAGTGGCTGGCGTTCCTCGACAACCGCTGCCCGGCCGCCGGGCTGACCCGCTGGATGGTCTTGGTCGAAGGCGCCTACAAGCCCGAGTGCAAGCTCGACGACAAAGCCATCGCCGGCCTGACCCAGGCGGTGGATACCTGGATTCGCAAGCATGTTTGAGTTCGCCTGGCCATGGGTCTTCGCCCTGCTGCCCCTGCCCTGGTTGTTGCGCCTGGTATTGCCAGTGGCCGATAGCGGCGAACCGGCGCTCAAGGTCAGCTTCCTCAGCGACCTGGAAAGCCTGTCGCGCAGGCGCGCCCGGGCGCACCTGCCCACCTGGCGCCAGCAGGCCCGCTTCATCCTGCTGTGGGTCCTGCTCCTGCTGGCGGCGGCACGCCCACAATGGCTGGGGGAACCGCTGCCGGTGGCCGCCAGCGGCCGCGACCTGCTGGTGGCGGTGGATGTTTCCGGCTCCATGGACTTCCCCGACATGCAGTGGCAAGACGAGGACGTCAGCCGCCTGAGCCTGGTCAAGCACCTCTTGGGAGACTTTCTCGAACATCGCGAAGGCGACCGGGTGGGCTTGATCCTGTTCGGCAGCAAGGCCTACCTGCAAGCGCCCCTGACCTTCGACCGGCATACAGTGCGGGTCTGGCTGGATGAGGCGAAGATCGGCATCGCCGGCAAGAACACCGCCATCGGCGACGCCATTGGCCTGGCCCTGAAACGCCTGCGCCTGCGCCCGGCCCAGAGCCGGGTGCTGATCCTGGTGACCGATGGCGCCAACAATGGCGGCGAGATCGCCCCCATCACCGCCGCGCGTTTGGCCGCCGAGGAAGGCGTGAAGATCTATCCGATCGGCATCGGTGCCGATCCCGAACAGAGCGCCACCCTGGGCGTACTGGGGATCAACCCCAGCCTGGACCTGGACGAACCGGCGCTCAAGGAGCTGGCCGAGGTCACCGGCGGGCGCTACTTCCGTGCCCGCGACGGCCAGGAGCTGGCGACGATCAAGGACACCCTCGACCAGTTGGAGCCGGTGGCCCAGCAACCGACCCAGGCCCGTCCGGCCCAGGCCCTGTATAGCTGGCCACTGGCGGCGGCGCTGCTGCTCAGCGTACTGCTGGTGGTGCGCGAGCGCTGGCCGCACAACCCCCTGCAACGATTCCTCACCCAGGAGCACTTTCTGCAACCCTTGCCCGACTGGCGACAACGCCTCAAGCGCCTGCGCCTGCGGAGGCGTCGATGATCAGCCTCTGGCCTCACTGGTTCCGACCCTGGTGGCTGCTGGTGCTACCGCTGCTGGCATTGCTGCTATGGAAGCTCTGGCACCGGCAGAAACGTGCCGGACGCTGGCAACTGATCCTGCCACCGGCCTTTCATGCCGCCCTGCTCAGCGGCGGCAGTGGTCGCGAAAGCAAGCTGCCATGGATCGCCCTGGGCCTGGCCTGGTTGCTGGCGGTGCTGGCCCTGATGGGCCCCAGCTGGCAGCGCGTGGAACAGACCAGCCAGAAGCCCGCCGATCCGCTGGTGGTGCTGCTGGAACTGACCCCGCAGATGCTGGCCGGCGATGTGCCGCCCAATCGCCTGGACCAGGCCCGGCACAAACTGCTGGACCTCTTGGCCCTGCGCAGCGATGCCCAGACCGCCATCGTGGTCTATGCCGGCAGCGCCCACACCCTGGTGCCGCTGTCCGACGACCTGGCGACCAGTCGCAACCTGCTGGACGCCCTCAAGCCGTCGATCATGCCCGAGGCCGGCCAGCGCGCCGACCTGGCCTTGCTCAAGGCGCTCAAGCTGCTGGACCAGGGTGCCCTGGGCCAGGGCCGGGTACTGCTGATGGCCTCCTCCCTCAGCGAACAGGAGCGCCAGGGCATCCGCCAGGCCCTGGACGGCGATGGCCCACAGTTGCTGATGCTGGGTATCGGCAGTCGCGACGGGGCCCCGGTGCCTCTGGATGATGGCAGTTACCTCAAGGATGACCTGGGGGCGATCCTGGTATCGCGCCTGGACAGCCCGAGCCTCAAGCAATTCATCGGCGAGGTCGACGGCCGTTATCGCCAGGCACGCCTGGATGACAGCGACCTGCGAGGCCTGGGCCTGCTAGGCAACCCCCAAGGCGTGCGCAACGACGGCCAGACCCTGCGCCTGGATACCTGGGCCGACCAGGGTTATTGGCTGCTGCTACCGTTGCTGCTCCTGGCCGCCTGCGCCGGTCGCCGAGGCTGGCTGTTCTGCCTGCCGCTGCTGTTGCTCGGCGCACCACAACCCAGCTACGCCTTCGACTTCAACGATCTCTGGCTGCGCCCCGACCAACAGGGCCAGCGCCTGTTGCAGCAACAGCGCCCAGCCGAAGCCGCGCGGCACTTCCAGGACCGGCAGTGGCAAGGCATGGCGTTGTACGAAGCCGGCAACTACACTGCCGCCGCCGAGCGCTTTGCCGAAGGCAACGATGCCCGCGCCCATTACAATCGCGCCAATGCCCTGGCCCGCAGCGGCGAGCTGGAGGCGGCTGTCGACGCCTACGAACAGGCGCTGGACCTGGAGCCCGACCTGCAACCGGCACAGCAGAACCTGGCCCTGGTGCAAAGCCTGCTGCAGCAACAGGCTGCCGAGCCGCCAGCGCCACAGACGGCCGACCCCGAGGCCGAGGACAGCGCCCGCTCCGAGGCCAATGGCGCGGCCACCACCCCGGTGCCCGGCAGCGAGACTCCAGTCGAGCCTCCTCCGGCAACGCCAGGTACAGGTGAAACCACGCAACCGGACCCGCAGGCCCCAGGGCACAGCGAGGTCCCCGGCAGCGAACTGGACGACGAACACACAACCACCCCGCTGCGCCCGGCGGTAGACAGCCTGGATGCTGAACACCAACAGGCACTGGAGCAGTGGCTGCGCAAGATCCCGGACGATCCGGGGGAACTGCTCAGGCGCAAGTTCTGGTACGAACAGCAAACCCATCAGGATCAGGGAAAAACTCGATGAGCCGCTGCACCGCCCTTCTGCTTGCCCTTGTGCTCTGGTGCTCACAGTCCCAAGCCGCCGGGCTGCTCGCCAGCCTGGACCGCAGCCAGGTGAACGCCGGGGAAACCGTCGAGCTGACCCTGGAGTCCAGTGATGTCACCCAGTTCGGCAAGCCGGACCTGACCCCTCTGCAGGCGCAGTTCGAAGTACGCGGCACGCGCCAGGTCAACCAGCTCAACAGCCTCGGGGACAGCCACGCCAGTACCCGCTGGATCATCACCCTGCTGCCGCTGCACACCGGCACCCTGGCCATCGAGCCACTGCAACTGGGCGAGATGCGCAGCCAGGCCCTGACCCTGCAGGTCAACGCCACCCCTGCGCAGGAGCAGCAAACGCACCTGGAGCCGGTGTTCATCGATGCCGAGCTGGACCAGCCCAAGGTCTATGTCCAGGCCCAGGCCCTGCTGACCCTGCACATCTACCATTCGGTGCCGTTGTTCGATGACAGTAACCTGAGCCCCTTGCAACTGAGCGATGCCCGGGTCGAACAGCTGGGAGAACCGCGCACCTACGAGAAGCTCATCAATGGCGTGCGCCACGGGGTGATCGAGATGCGCTATGCCATCTACCCCCAGCGCAGCGGCGTGCTCAAGATCCCATCGCTGACGTTCAGCGCCACCCTGGCGACTCCCGGCAACCCCCAGGACAACTCGCCCCAAGCCTCCAGGTCCGGCAAGCTGATCCATGTCAGCTCGGCGCCAATGGAGCTTGCGGTCATGGCCAAGCCGGCCACCTACCCTGCCGACGAGCCCTGGCTGCCGGCCCGCAGCCTGAGCCTGAGCGAGAGCTGGAGCCCCGAGCCTGAGCAGCCCCAGGTCGGCGACTCCCTGACCCGCAGCCTGACCCTGCGCGCCGAGGGCTTATCCAGCGCCCAGTTGCCGCCGCTACCGACCACCGAGGTCAGTGGCCTGCGCAGCTACCCGGATCAGCCGCAACTGAGCAACCAGCCGGTCGAGCAAGGTGTGCTGGGCATCCGCGAAGAGCGCCAGGCCCTGGTGCCGAGCCGGACCGGCAACATCGAGCTGCCGGCCATGGAAGTCACCTGGTGGAACACCCAGCAAGACCGCCTGGAACACGCCAGCCTGCCGGCACGAACCCTGCAGGTGGCAAGCAACCCGAACCTGATGGTGGACACTCCGGCCAGCACCCCACAGGCCAGCAACACCGCCGAAGGCCTGTGGCTCTGGCAACTCAGTACGCTGCTGCTGGCCTGTACCACCCTGCTGGGCTTCGGCCTGTGGTGGCGCGCCCGCTCGCAACCGGCGGTAGCACGGGTGGCCCAGAGCGGCCCTAGCCCGCGCTCGCTGCTGGACGACCTCAAGCGTGCCTGCCAGGCCAACGATCCCCAAGCCACGCGCCAGGCCCTGGATGCCTGGGCCCGCCAGCAACCCGAGACCCTGGCCGAAATGGCTGCGCGTTTTGTCCTGCTCTCCGACGCCCTGGACGGACTCAACGGCGCCCTCTACAGCGAAAGCGGCCAGTACTGGCAAGGCGAGGAGCTATGGCGAGCAGTCGGCACCCTCCCCGTAGCCGAGCGGACCCAGGCCCCGCAAGCCGACACCACGAGCCTGCCACCGCTCTACCCCAAGTAACCCGCCCCCAGGAGCCGGCCTGCCCGCGAAGGTGATCTCGCGGGCCTCTTCGCGGGCAGCGCCCCTCCTGCATTCAGCGATGGCGGCCGTGCACCAGAACGCAAAAAGCCCTGCACCCGGCGACAAGCCAGGGGCGCATGCCTGCGCGTAACTTAAGGCCGTGGGCGCAACAGCCGTCGCGCACCACCTCGAGAACAACAAGAACTCAGGTGAGCCATGAGCACAGTAGATCCGATCACCCTCGCCGTGGTGCGAGGGGCGCTGGAGACCGCCCAGCGTGAAATGACCCTGACCCTGGAGAAAACCGGCCGTTCCAGCGTCTTCAACCTGGCCCACGACTACTCCAATGCGTTGTTCGACCACCTCCCGGAAATGGTCCTCCAGGGCCAGGACATCCCGATCCACCTCGGCTCGCTGATCCCGGCCATGAAATGCGTGGCCGGGTTCTTCGGCGACGACATCCACGAAGGGGACGTGATCTACCACAACGACCCGGCCTACCAGGGCAGCCATATCCTCGACTGCTGCATGTACAAACCGGTGTTCTACCAGGGCGAACTGGTGTTCTGGACCGTGTGCAAGGGCCACCTCACCGACATCGGCGGCCCGGTGCCCGCCGGCTACAACCCGGATGCCAGGGAAATCTACGCCGAGGGCCTGCGGATTCCTCCGGTCAAGCTCTGGTCCCGGGGCCAGCGCCGCGAGGATGTGATCAACCTGCTGCTGACCAACATGCGCGCCCGGGTCTACCAGGAAGGCGACCTGAATGCCCAGTACGGCGCCTGCAGCGTCGGCGAGCGGCACCTGCTGCAACTCCTGGAGCGCTACGGCGTGGAGCAGGTGCGCGCCTGCATTGGCGAGCTCAAGGACATGGCCGACCGGCACATGCGCGCGCTGCTGCGCGAGGTGCCGGATGGCCTCTACCATGGCAGCGCGGTGCTGGAGGACTCGGGCCACGGCCTGGGCCAGCTGACCATCACCGCCCAGGTGCAGATCAGCGGCGATCAGGCCCGGGTGCGCATCGACAGCCCGCCCCAGGTGCCCTACTTCATCAACTCCTACGCCGGCAACTCGGTGTCCGGGGTGTACCTTGGGCTGATGATGTTCGCCCAGGTGCCGCCGCCCTATAACGAGGGTCTGTATCGCTGCATCAGCGTCGACCTGGGGGAGCCAGGAACCCTGTGCAACGCCAGCGAACCCGCGCCCCACGTCAACAGCACCACCACCCCCATGGAAACCCTCGCCGACGCGGTGCGCCAAGCCCTGGAACAGGCCGCGCCGGAACGGGTCACCGCGTCCTGGGGCCATGCCAGCGGAATCAACATCGCCGGCCACGACCCGCGCAACGACAACGCCGAATACGTGACCATGGTCCTGGCCTCGATCATCTCCGGGGCCGGGGCCAACCAGGCCATGGACGGCTGGCCGGCCTGCGGCCCGCTGTGCTGCTTCGGCGCGCTGATGTCCGGCGACATCGAACTGCTGGAATACGCCTACCCGATCCTCATCCACCGCTACAGCCTGATCACCGACAGCGGCGGCGCCGGGCAGTTTCGCGGCGGCTCGGGCACCTGCATCGAGATCGAACCCTTGCAGCACCCCATGACCGTGGTGGGTTTCGGCGAAGGCCGGCAACTGCCCACCGCCGGGGCCGCCGGGGCGCGCAACGGCTTGCTGGCGCCCAAGCTCGGACGCCTGACCCATCGCCGCGCCGACGGCCAGGAACAGGCCTACCAGCACAACGCCCAGTTGATCGCGCAACCGGGGGAGCGGGTGATCAACCTCAATCCCGGCGGTGGCGGCTATGGCGACCCCTTCCTGCGACCCCTGGAGCGAGTGGCCGAAGACCTGCGCAACGGCCTGATCTCCCTCGAAGGTGCGCGCCTGGACTACGGCGTGGTGTTCGACACCGAGCAGCGCCTGGACCACGACGCCACCCGCGCCCTGCGCGCCCGCCCCTGACCCCACGGAGCATCTCCCATGAGCAAGCAACACTATCGCCTGGGCATCGACGCCGGCGGCACCTTTACCGACTTCATCCTCGCCGACCAACTCGGCAATGTGCAGCTGTTCAAGGCCCCCTCGACCCCGCAGGACGGCACCCTGGCCATCCGCAACGGCCTGGCGCAAATGGCCGACGCCCTCGGGCGCAGCCCGGCACAGATCATCGGCGACTGCGACCTGTGCATCAACGGCACCACCGTGGCCCTCAACGCCCTGATCGAAAAGACCGGGGTCAAGGTCGGCCTACTGTGCACCGACGGCCACGAAGACAGCCTGGAGATCCGCCTGGGGCACAAGGAAGACGGCCACCGCTACGACGCCAGCTACCCCCAGGCGCACATGCTGGTGCCACGCCATCTGCGCCGGCCCATCGGCGGGCGCATGCGCAGCGACGGCCAGGAGCACGCCCCCCTGGACGAGGCGGCGATCCTGCGGGCCATCGAGTACTTTCGCGAGCAGGAGGTCCAGGCGGTGGCCATCTCCTTTGTCTGGTCGGTCCGCAACCCGGCCCACGAGCAGCGCGCCGCACAACTGGTACGCGCAGCCCTGCCCGGGGTCTTCGTCTGTACCGGCAATGAAGTGTTCCCGCAGATCCGCGAATACACCCGCACCTCCAGCACCGTGGTCAACGCCTACCTGAGCCCGGTGATGCAACGCTACGTGGAACGCATCGACAACCTGTTCGAAGAACTGGGGGCCCAGCAACCGACCCGCTACTTCCAGTCCAACGGCGGCCTGGCCCCCGGCGCGATCATGAGCACCCGGGCGGTCAATGCGATCAATTCCGGCCCGGCCTCGGCACCCCAGGCCGGGCTGTGCGTGGCCCGGCCGTTCGGCATCGACAACGTGATCACCGTGGACATGGGCGGCACCTCCTTCGACATCACCCTGAGCCAGGGCGGGCGCACCAACTTCAGCAAGGACAGCGACTTTTTGCGCTATCGCATCGGCGTGCCGATGATCCAGGTGGAGACCCTGGGTGCCGGCGGCGGCTCCATCGCCCACCTGGACCCCTTCGGCATGCTCCAGGTCGGCCCGCGCAGCGCCGGGGCCAACCCCGGGCCGGTGTGCTACGGCAAGGGCGGCAGCGAGCCGACGGTGACCGATGCCAACCTGGCGCTGGGCTACCTGGCAGACGGCGCCTTGCTCGGCGGCAGCATCCGCCTGTCACGCCAGGCGGCGCTGGAGGCCATCGGCAGCCGGATCGCCGAGCCCCTGGGCATCAGCCTCGAGCGCGCGGCACTGGGAATCATCACCCTGGTCAACCTGAACATGGTCAGCGGCATCCGCCGGGTCTCGGTGGAACGCGGCTACGACCCACGCCAGTTTGCCCTGATCGGCGCCGGCGGCGCGGCGGGCATGCACGTGATCCGCCTGGCCGAGGAAATCGGCAGCCAGGTGGTGCTGATTCCCAAGGTGGCCTCAGGGCTATGTGCCTTCGGACAGATCCTCTCGGACATCCGCTACGACCAGTTGACCACCCTGCCCATGCGCCTGGACGACCAGCACGTGGACCTGGCGCTACTCAACCGGACCCTGGCCCGGCTGCGCGAACAGGGCCTGGAGAACCTGCGCCAGGACGGCTTCAGCACCGGCAACCGGATCGACACCCAGTACCACCTGGAAATCCGCTACCTGGGGCAGATCCACGAATGCAGCGTTGAGCTGGCCAGCAGCGAGCTGGACCCGGCCGGCCTCGCGGCCCTGCGCGAGGCCTTCCACAGGCGGCACGAGGCGCTGTTCTCCTACAGCGAGCCGCAGAGCCCGATCGAACTGGTCAACCTTGAATGCTCGGTGATCGCCCGGCTGCAACACCCACCGATGCCAGAACTGCCGATCCCCGAGCGACAGGTGCCGGCAACGCCCCGAGAACAGCGCTCGATGCTGTTCGACGAGGCTGGCGGCTGGCAACCGACACCGGTCTACCAGGGCGAGCAGTTGCAGGCCGGACAGACCCTCAAGGGTCCCTGCGTGATCGAGGAAGCCACCACCAACATCGTGGTGCCGCCGGGCTGGCAGGCGACGCTCGCGCCCTCGGCCTGCTACCGACTGACGCCTGCCGATTGACCGACCCGCGCTTTTACCCAAATATCACCGGCACCGTGGCTGACCACCCGGTGCTGTCCTGACTAAAAACACAAAAAAGCAGGAGTGATGATGGTTCAGCAACTTTCCACCCGTTACTGGCCCGAACACCAATGCCAGCCCCGCTGGGCCGAAGCCATTGGCAACGCCTACTTTCCCCTGTCCCTTGAATTCAGCAGCGACGGCCCCTTCCAGGGCAACCTGCAGATCTGGGAAACCCCCAGCAGCGCCGTCGCCCTGTCGCGCCTGCGCTCCAGCCGCCTGGGCTATTCCCGAAGCAAGGCGCAGGTCAGCAACGACACCCAGGCCTGCTACCTGGTGACCATTCCCCGGCGCCACGAAGTGCTGTTCGAACAGGACGGCCGCGAACTGCACTGCCGCCCCGGCAGCTTCATCTTCGAACGGGGCGATGCGCCCTACCGCTTCGGCTACGCCAGCGACAACGACCTGTGGGTGTTCAAGCTGCCGGAACAGGCCCTGCACGGCCAGTTGCGCGGCGCCGAGCGCTACACCCGTTTCTGTTTCGATGCCCGGCGCGGCCTGGGGCGGATCTTCGCCGACCAGTTGGCCATGTGCGCCGCGCGCTTCGACGAATGCGCCCCGGCGGCGCGGCATATGCTGCTGGAACAGGCCCTGGCGACCCTGTTGCTGACCCTGCGCCAGGACGAACGGGTGCTCAGCAGCGAAAGCTCCAGCCTGGCTGCCCTGCACCTGCAACGCATCGAAAGCTACGTGGACCAGCACCTGGGCTCGGCAGAGCTCAACCCCAGGCAGATCGCCAGCGCCTGCGGCATTTCCCTGCGCTACCTGCACAAGCTGTTTGCCGACAGCCCCTTCAGCCTGGGCGAATGGATCCGCCAGCAGCGCCTTTACGCGGTGCACCGCCAACTGCGCGACGCCCATTGCCGCCTGTCGATCGGCGAGCTGGCCGCGCGCTGGGGGTTTGCCGACCAGGCCCAGTTCGCCCGGCACTTTCGCCAGCAGTTCGGGTGCACCGCCAGCGAAGCGCGCGCCGCCCAGAGCACCGCCGCACCCCGCCACTGAACGCCGCCCCACACACAGAGGCGCCGGGGAATTTGCCACGGCGCCGGGCATGAACACGCATTTGCCAGTAAACTCCCTGCCCTTTCGCCGCGATCATTTGCCGTGCGGCCAAGCCTTTTGCATGCGGAGCCTGCCTTGCGTCTGTTTCACACCTCCGACTGGCACCTGGGCCAGAACCTCCATGGCCAGGAGCGCGACTTCGAACACGCCTGCTTCCTCGAGTGGCTGCTGCGCCAGCTCAAGCACGAGCAGCCCGACGCGCTGCTGATCGCCGGCGATATCTTCGACACCGTCAACCCACCGGTCAAAGCCCAGGAACGGCTCTACGACTTCATCGTCAGCGCCCACGAGCAGCAACCGGGCCTGAGCATCGTGATGATCGCCGGCAACCACGATTCCGGTTCGCGTATCGAACTGCCTGCGCCATTGATGCGGCGCCTGCACGCCCATGCCCTGGGTCGGGTGCTGTGGCTCGATGACGGCCAACTGGATACCGAGCGCCTGCTGCTGCCCCTGCCCGATGCCAGCGGCAAGGTCGCGGCCTGGTGCCTGGCCTTGCCCTTCCTGCGACCGGCGGAAGTCACCGGCCGACACCTGGGCGAGGACTACCTCCAGGGCATCGCCCAGGTCCATGAGTGGTTGATTGCCGCCGCCGAGGAACGCCGCCAACCGGGCCAGGCCCTGATTGCCGTAAGCCACGCGCACATGGCCGGCGGCTCAGTCTCCGAGGACTCCGAACGCAGCCTGGTGATCGGCAACGCCGAGGCCCTGCCCGCCAGCCTGTTCGGCCCGCAGATCAGCTACGTGGCCCTGGGGCACCTGCACAAGCCACAGAAGGTCAACGGCGAGGAACGCATCCGCTACAGCGGCTCGCCGATCCCGCTGTCGTTCTCCGAGATCGACTACAAGCACCAGGTCCTGGACATCCGCCTGGACGGCGAGCGGTTGCTCAGCGTCGAGCCGCGGCTGATCCCGCGGGCGGTCAACCTGCAACGTGTCGGTCCCGCTCCCCTGGGCGAAGTCCTGAGCCAACTCGGCACGCTGCCGGACATCGACCTGCTGGCCGAAGAACAACGCCAGCCCTGGCTGGAAGTGCGGGTACGCCTGGACGAACCGCAACCGGACTTGCGCCAGCAACTGGAAAGCGCCCTGCAAGGCAAGGCCGTGCGCCTGGTGAGGATCGCGGCCGAATACGCCGGCCAGGGTGCGCACGACACCCAAGACAGTGGCGGCCAGCTGATCGAACTGGATCAACTGAGCCCCGAAGAACTGTTCCGCCGGGCCTGGCGCGACGCCTACGCCAATGAAGCGGATGAACAGACCCTCAAGGATTTCGCCCTGCTGTTGCAGGACGTCCAGCACGAAGGTGAGCAGCCATGAAGATCCTGGCCATCCGCCTGAAGAACCTGGCCTCCCTGGCCGGCCCGTTCGAGATCGACTTCACCGCCGAACCCCTGGCCAGCGCCGGCTTGTTCGCCATCACCGGCCCCACCGGTGCCGGCAAGAGCACCCTACTCGATGCCCTGTGCCTGGCGTTGTTCGGCGCCGTGCCACGGCTGAACAATATCGGCCGGGAAACCAAGGTCCCGGAAGTCGACAGCGAAATTCTCACCAGCGATCCCCGCACCTTGTTGCGCCGGGGCACCGGCAGCGGTTTTGCCGAGGTGGACTTCGTCGGCATCGACGGCCGCCGCTACCGCGCCCGCTGGGAAACCAACCGCGCCCGAGACAAGGCCAACGGCAAGCTGCAGGGCAGCCGCCAGAGCCTCACCGACCTGGACGATGCGCAACTGCTGAGCAACCAGAGCAAGGCCGAATACAAGCAGTTGATCGAAGCACGCCTGGGGCTCAACTTCGAACAGTTCACCCGCGCGGTGATGCTGGCCCAGAGCGAGTTCAGCGCCTTCCTCAAGGCCGACGACAAAGAGCGCAGCGAGCTGTTGGAAAAGCTCACCAATACGGCGATCTACAGCCAGTTGGGCAAGCGCGCCTTCAGCAAGGCCAAGGAAGCCGACGAAGCGCACAAGGCCCTCACCACCCAGGCCAGCGGCGTTGCCCCGCTGCCAGACGAAGAACGTGCCGAACTGGACCAGCAGCTGGGCGCCGCCCGTGACCAGCTCAAGGGCCGGCAACTGCAACTCAAGCAGCTGGAGGCCCAGCACGGCTGGCTCAAGGAATTGCGCCAGTGGCAGGAGGCCCGGCACAGCGCCGCCGAACAGTTGCAGGAAGCCGAGGCAGAGGCAAAGGTCCTGGCCCCCGAGCGCCTGCGCCTGGAGCGCCTGGAACAACTGGCGCCCCAACGCCATCAGTTCCTGCGCCAGGTCGAACTGAGCGCAACCCTCGAGCCCCTGCGGCAACAGATCGAGCAACAGCAGGCACGACACACGCAGTTGCAACAACAGCAGGCAACGCACCAGCAACAGGTCCAGGACAGTACCGCCAGCCTGGCCCAGGCCCAGGAACAGTCCAACGACAAGGCCCCATTGCTGCGCGAAGCCTTTGCCGAACAAGGCAACCTGCAACGCCTGGAGCAAGAGCTGGCCCAGGCCACCCAGGCCCAGGAGCGCGCCGAGCAGGCCAACACCCAGGGCCAGCAGGACATCCAGCACTTGCAGGAGCAGCAACGCCTGGTGGCCGAGCGCCTGGAACGGATCGCCGGGCAACTGCAGCACAGCGCCGCCCTTGCGCCTCTGAGCGAGGCCTGGGATGCCCATCGCGGGCGCCTGCAGCAACTGGTGCAGATCGGCAATCGCCTGAACCAGGGCCAGGCGGAACTGCCGGGCCTTGAGCAGCGTGCCGAAACCGCCGCTCGCCAGTTGAGCGAGCAACGCTCACAGCTGGAGCTGCTGTACCGCGAGGCCGGCGCCGAGCCCCAGGCCGTGGCGGAGCAGATCCAATTGCTGGGCACCCTGCTCCAGGACAACCGCAAGCAGCAACGTTCGTTCGAGGACCTGGCCCGGCTCTGGGCCCAGCAGCAAGAGCTGGAGCAGCGCACCCAGGCCCTGCAGGACAAGCAACAAACGGCGGCCATCGAGCGCGATGCGTTGACCAAGGCCGGTATCCAGGCCAAGGCCGACCTGGCGGTAGCCGAGCAGACCCTGAGCGTGACCCAGGCCCTGCTGGAGCGCCAGCGCCTGGCCCGCAGCGCCAGCGTGGAAGAGTTGCGCGCGCAATTGCAGGACGATCAGCCGTGCCCGGTGTGCGGCAGCGTCGAGCATCCGTATCACCAACCCGAGGCCCTGTTGCAAAGCCTTGGGCGCCATGACGAAAACGAAGAAGCCGCCGCCCGGAAAGTCGTGGATGGGCTCAAGGAGCAACTGGCCGAACTGCGCGCCCAGGTCCAGGGCCTGATCGCCCAGCAGAAAGACTTGCTACAGCAACAGGAACAACTGGCCACCCAACAAGAGGCCCTGGCTCCGAGCCTGCAAGCCCACCCCTTGGGCGCCCAGTTGCTGGACCAGGACCCGCCCCAGCGCGATGCCTGGTTGCAACGGCAGTTGGAGCAGTTGCAACAGAGCATCACCCAGGACGAGCAGCGCCAGGACGCCCTGCTGACCCTGCAAAAGGATGCCGCGCGCCTGCAAGGCCAGTTGCAGGCCGCCGTCGATGCCAGCCAGCAGGCCGCCCAGCAACTGGAGAAGCAGCGCGAGCAGCTGGACGCCGATCGCCAGCGCCTGGACGAAGAGCTTGGCGGCTTCAGCCAATGGCTGCCCAGCGAGCAGCTCGACGGCCTGCGCCGCGACCCGGCGGCGAGCTTCATGCAACTGGACCAGCAAGTGCTGCAACGCATCGAGCAACTGCGCGAACAGCAGGATGAAACCCAAGAACAACAGCAGCGCCAGCTGGCCCTGGACAAGGAGCAGGACCGCCAGCAGACCCGCCAGCAGCAACTGCACGACGCCCGGCAGCAGGCCGAGGCCCTGCACCAGCAGCAACAGGCGCGCCAGCAGCGGTTGGCCGAATTGCTGGGAGCCCACGACAGTGCCGAGCACTGGCAACAACAACTGGAACAAAGTGTCGAGCAGGCCCGCTCGGCCCAGGCCACGGCCCAGCAGCAGGCGCAGGAACTGCAGCAGCAACTGATCCAGCTGGCCGCCGAGCTCAAGGCCGGCCAAGAGCGCTGCCAGGCCCTGGAAGCCGAGCAACAGCAACTGGCCGCCAGCATCGAGCAGTGGCGCGCCCAGCACCCGCAACTCGACGATGCCGGTTTGCAAGCGCTGCTGGAACTGGACGACAGCCAGGTCCGCCAACTGCGCGAGCGCCTGCAGGCCAACGACAAGGCCATCGAACAGGCCCGGGTACTGCTCGAGGAACGCCAGCAGCGCCTGGAACAGCACCAGGCCCAGCACAACGGCAACCTGGAAGCCGAGGAACTGGCCCAGGCCCTGGAAACCACCCAGCAACAGGCATTGGCCGACGAACAGCAAGTGGCCGAACTGCGTGCCCGGCAGAGCGAAGACCAACGTCGCCAGGAGGCCAACCAGGCCCTGGCCCAGGGCATCGCCCAGGCATACGAGCAATGGCAGCGCTGGGCCCGGCTCAGCGCCCTGATCGGCTCGGCCGAAGGCGACAAGTTCCGCAAGATCGCCCAGGCCTACAACCTCGACCTGCTGGTGCACCACGCCAACGCGCAACTGCGCCAGTTGGTGCGGCGTTATCGCCTCAAGCGCGGCGGCAGCATGCTCGGCCTGCTGGTGCTGGACACCGAGATGGGCGACGAACTGCGTTCGGTGCATTCGCTGTCCGGTGGCGAGACCTTCCTGGTGTCCCTGGCGCTAGCCCTGGGGTTGGCGTCCATGGCCTCGAGTACCTTGAAGATCGAGTCGCTGTTCATCGACGAAGGCTTCGGCAGCCTCGACCCCGAGTCGCTGCAGCTGGCCATGGACGCCCTCGACGGTCTCCAGGCCCAGGGCCGCAAGGTGGCGGTGATTTCCCATGTACAGGAAATGCACGAGCGGATCCCGGTACAGATCCAGGTCAGCCGCCAGGGCAACGGCCTGAGCACCCTGGAGGTGAAATGAACGACGCCCAGGCCACCCTCTACTCGTTCCGCCGCTGCCCCTATGCCATGCGTGCCCGGCTGGCCCTGCTCTATGCCGGGGTGAGACCACGAATGGTCGAGGTCAGCCTCAAGGCCAAGCCACCCGAAATGCTGGCGCTGTCGCCCAAGGGCACGGTGCCGGTGCTCAGCGTCGGCGAGCGGGTGATCGATGAAAGCCTGCAGATCATGCTCTGGGCCCTGGAGCAGAATGACCCCGGGGACTGGCGCCTGCTGGGCGAGCCCCAGGCCCGGGTGCAGATGGCGGGGCTGATCGAGGAGAACGACCAGGTGTTCAAGGTCCACCTCAATCGCTACAAGTACGCCGAGCGTTACCCCGAGGCACCGATGGAGCATTACCGGGCCCAGGGCGAGCTGTTCCTGGCGCGCCTGGAGCGGCTACTGAGCCAGCAGCGCTATCTGCTGGGCGGCCATCCAAGCCTGGCGGACGCGGCCCTGCTGCCCTTCGTCCGCCAGTTCGCCCACGTGGATCGCGACTGGTTCGCCCAGGCGTCCTACCCGGCGCTGCAAGCCTGGTTGCAGGGCTGGCTGGAGTCCGAGCTGTTCAGCGCGATCATGGCCAAGCCCGCCTGACACCAAATTGCGCTTGCCTGGCCGAACGCCGAGGGTCCTGCGCGGCTGCCGCCAGGCGAAATCGGCAAAACTGCCGTGCTAAGGTTCAGCACCTGTCCTGCAACGGCGAGCCGCCATGTCCATCGTGATCCGTACCCATCCCCGCCTGACCTTCGGTGTCCTGGCCGGCTGCATCGCCGGCTTGCTGGTGCCGGCCCAGACCCTCACCGGCAAGATCCTCATCGGCTGGAACGTGGCGGTCTGGACCTACCTGGCGTTGATGTTCTGGCTCACGGTCCGGGCCCGGGCCGACCAGGTCAAGCGCATCGCCGAGGCCGAGGACGAAAACGCCGGGCTGGTTCTGCTGATCGTCTGCGTCGCCGCCATCGCCAGCCTGGTGGCCATCACCCTGGAACTGGTGGGCAGCAAGGACCTGGACACCACCCGACGCCTGCTGCACTACGGTTTCACCGGCCTGACGGTGATCGGCTCCTGGCTGCTGGTGGGGGTGATCTTCAGCGTCCACTACGCCCGCCTCTACTACACCTGGGACGGCCCGGAGCCGGCCCTGCGCTTCGCCGAGAACCTGAAGGACCCCGACTACTGGGACTTCCTGTACTTCTCCTTCACCATTGGCGTGGCCGTGCAGACCTCGGACGTCGGCGTGGCCACCCGCGAACTGCGCAGGATCGTCCTCGCCCAGTCGCTGATCGGCTTTTTGTTCAACACCGCGATCCTGGGCTTTTCCATCAATATCGCCGCCGGACTGTTCAGCTGAACTGCACGAAACTTCTAGACGCCCGTCCAGCCCGGTCGTTGAATGCCCAGGTGAAATCCACCGGCAGCCCAGCATGAGTACGCACAACTGGATCGACCTGGCCCAGGACGCCGACACCGGCATCGAGACCCTGCGCGCCCATTTCACTGGCCACGCCTACGACCCGCACTGGCACGACAGCTACCTGGTGGGGGTCACCGAGCAAGGTGTACAGCAGTTCAACTGCCGTCGCACCCGGCACCAGAGCACACCCGGCAAGGTGTTTCTGCTCGAACCCGGGGAAATCCACGACGGCGAGGCGCCCACCGCCGGTGGCTTCACCTACCGCATGCTGTACCTGGACCCGCAATGGCTGACGCGCGAACTGGGGGCGCTGTTCGCCGAAGCGCCGATCGATAGCCAACTGGGGTTCGACAGCACCCTGGCCTGCGATCCACGGCTGGCCCAGGCCACCAGCGCGGCATTTCACAGCCTGCACCACGGCGAATTGCGCATCGTGCGCCAGAGCGCCATGGATCGCCTGCTCGAGCAATTGACCGGGCACCTGCAGTGGCGCCAGCGCTATGGCCACGACCCGCGCCTGCCCCGGGTGGCGCAACGGGCTCGCGACTACCTGCACGCCCACCTCTACCAGGACCTGAGCCTGGAAGCCCTGAGCAGCGCCTGCGGCGTCGACCGTTTCCGCCTGAGCCGGGCCTTCAAGGCCGCCTTCGGCCTGCCGCCCCACGCCTATCCGGTGCAATTGCGCCTGAGCCACGCCCGACGCTTGCTGGCCGGCGGTGCGGCACCGGCCGAGGTGGCCAGCGCCCTGGGCTTTGCCGACCAGAGCCATCTCGGGCGCTGGTTCATGCGGGCTTACGGCCTGAGCCCGGCGCTGTACCGCAAGCGCTGCACAAAGCTTCCAGACGCCTGAGGCGCGGGCCGCGAAGATCAGCTCTTCGATCTTCACTGGAGCGCCCCATCATGTTGCCCGCCCTGCCCAGCCTGCTGCCCTTCGTCATGTTCGCCATCGTCGCCTCCATCACCCCGGGGCCGACCAATCTCCTGGTGCTGAGCAACAGTGCCCGTTATGGCCTGCGGGCCGCACTGCCGATCATTTTCGGCGCTGGCGGCGCCGCGGCTGGCATGGTCTGGCTGGTGGGCGGCGGGCTGGGGGACAAGCTGGCCCACCTGCCCGAGGTGCAACTGGCCATGCAAGTGGTCGGCCTGCTGTGGCTCAGCGGCCTGGCCTGGCAGATCTGGCGCGCCCCGACCCACACCGCACACACCGCCGCGCGAGGACGCTTGGGGTTCGTTGGCGCGGCGGCCCTGCAACTGGTGAACCCCAAGACCTGGCTGATGGCGTTGGCGGTGGTCAGCGTGTTCGCCGGGCCTGCGGATGATCGCCAGGGTCGGGTGCTGTGCCTGTCGCTGGTGTTCCTGCTCGTCGCCCTGCCCTGCCTGGGCGCCTGGGCCCTGCTGGGGGCTGGCTCGGCCCGCTGGCTGGGCTCGCCCCGGGCGATGCAGCGGTTCAACCGGGGCATGGCGCTGCTGTTGCTGGCCGCCACCTGGCTGAGCCTGTGGGCCTGAGAGACCACCGGTCGCCACAGGCCCCAGGCCAATCACCCGGGGCCTGGGCCGGAATGCACCATTGGTCAGCCAGTAGCTGGATGTGCGTTGATTTACCCCCAAACCGCTCTTGACGGCGCAACCGATTCTGCGGTTTCCTGAAACCGGTTTCAGGCCAACCTCACAGATCCTGCGAACCGATAATTCCAAGAACAAGGTCATCGCCCGTGAATCAGTTTTCCGCCGCCCAGCGCAGCCGCGTCACCATGCTCGATGTCGCCCACCGTGCCGGAGTCTCCAAGGCCAGTGTGTCGCGCTTCATCGGCGAAGACCGCGCCCTGCTTTCCGACGCCATCGCCCTGCGCATCGAGCAAGCCATCAGCGAACTGGGCTATCGCCCGAACCAGATGGCCCGCGGCCTGAAGCGCGGGCGCACGCGCCTGATCGGCATGCTGGTGGCCGATATCCGCAACCCGTATTCGATTGCCGTGATGCACGGCGTGGAAACCGCCTGCCGCCTGCACGGCTACAGCCTGGTGGTGTGCAACACCGACCGCGACGACCAGCAGGAAGCCCGGCACCTGGCCAACCTGCGGGCCTACAACATCGAAGGCCTGATCGTGAATACCCTGGGCCACCACCTGGACCAATTGCAGCAATTGCAGGAGGAAATGCCCATGGTGCTGGTGGATCGCAAGCTGGCGCAGTTGCAGGCTGACCTGGTGGGCCTGGACAACCCGGCGGCAGTGCACCTGGCCATCGAGCACCTGGAACAACAGGGCTACCGCGACCTGCTGCTGGTCAGCGAACCCCATGACGGCACCAGCTCGCGCCTGGAGCGCAGCACCAGCTTCCACGCCGAGATCGTCCGGCACCCGGCCCTGCGTGGCCAGGTGCTGGTAACCGGCAGCGGGCTCAACGCCGGCCTGCAAACCTTCCTCGACAGCCCGGGCCCAGGCCCCAAGGCGCTGTTCTGCGCCAACGGCGTGGCTGCCCTGGCAGCCACCAATGCCCTGCGCCAGCTCGACCGGCCGCTGTTCGGCGAGCTGGGCCTGATCGCCCTGGACGACCTGGACTGGTACCCGCTGGTGGGCAACGGTATCACCGCCCTGGCCCAACCCACGGCGGCCATCGGCGCCAGCGCCTTCGAATGCCTGCTCAAGCGCCTGCGCGGCGATAGCGGCCCGGCCCGGGTGCTGGACTTTCCCGCACAACTGATCGTCCGCGGCTCGACCCGCCAGGCCCGAGAGTAAGGCTATGGAAGGCCGTGCGAGCCTGGGCGCATCGCGGGTAGCCGCTGCCGCAGGCTGCGCATGGACGCGCAGCAGCCACAAGGTGCGGCGAGCACAGGGATAGACAGCAATACGGCATTTATTCGAACAAAAATGAAACCGGTTTCAGAGGTAGGTAACATGAACAGATCACCCGTTTCCATCAGCCTGTCCAGCTACGGCGCGGACCTGGTGCGCCAGCATGGCCAGGGGTATTTCATCCCCTTGGTGGCCGCCGCCGGGGCGTCGTGCATCGAATGGCGCGAAGAACTGCTGACCGGCGAGCACCCCGCCGAGCTGGCCCGGAGCGCCCGTGAACACGGGCTGGACAGCGTGTATTCCTCGCCCCTGGAACTGTGGCAACCCGGGCGCTGCGAACCGGCCCCGGAACTGTCCGCCACTTTGCAGCGGGCCCGGGAGTTCGGCGCCCGGCAGCTCAAGGTGTCCCTTGGTCACTTCAACGAACACCACGACCTGCGCTGCCTGGCCAGCCTGCTGTTCCGCCAGCCGCTGCAGCTATTGGTAGAGAACGACCAGACCACCCATGGCGGGCGCATCGAGCCGTTCCAGCGTTTCTTCAGCGCCGTGGAAGCCCTCAACCTGCCGCTGCGCATGACCTTCGACATCGGTAACTGGCAGTGGCAGGAGCAATCGGCGGTCAACGCCGCGCGAGTGCTGGGCCGGCATGTCGGCTACGTGCACTGCAAGGCGGTACGCCAGCGGGTGGACGGCAAGTTGGTGGCGATACCGCCCGGCAGCCCGGAACTGCATCAGTGGGAACAACTGCTGCGGCACATGACCCAAGGTATTACCCGGGCCGTGGAATACCCGCTGCAAGGCAACGACCTGGTGCAGGTGACTGCCGGGCAGGTCGAGTTGTTGGCCCGCCTGGGCCAGTCGCGACTGGAGAACGCCAATGCCTGAGATCGATATCCTGTCTTTCGGCGAGACCATGGCCATGTTCGTCGCCGAACACAGCGGCGACCTGGCCCAGGTCGAGCACTTCCACAAACGTATCGCCGGAGCCGACAGCAACGTGGCCATCGGCCTGTCGCGCCTGGGCTTCAAGGTCGCCTGGCTGAGCCGGGTCGGCAACGACTCCCTGGGGCGCTTCGTGCTCGACACCCTCAAGGCCGAGGGCCTGGACTGCCGCTTCGTGCGTTGCGACCCGCTGCACCCCACCGGCTTCCAGCTCAAGTCCCGGGAAGACAACGGCGATGACCCCAAGGTGGAGTATTTCCGCCGTGGCTCAGCGGCCAGCCACTTGGGCATCAGTGACGTCGCGCCGCCGCTGCTGCAGGCCCGGCACCTGCATGCCACGGGCATTCCCGCAGCGTTGTCGGAGTCGGCCCGGGAACTCACCACATACCTGATGCGGACCCAGCGCACCACCGGGCGCAGCGTGTCCTTCGATCCCAACCTGCGCCCCGCACTATGGCCCAGCGAGAGCGTGATGATCCGTGAGATCAACCGCCTGGCGGCCCTGGCCCATTGGGTGCTGCCGGGGCTCGGCGAAGGCCGGCTGCTGACCGGCCACGAGGACCCGGCGGACATCGCCGCCTTCTACCTGGACCAGGGTGCCGAGGCGGTGGTGATCAAGCTCGGTGCCCATGGCGCCTACTACCGCACCCACCAGGATGCCGGCTTCGTCGAGGGCGTACCGGTGCCCCAGGTGGTGGACACCGTGGGTGCCGGCGACGCCTTCGCCGTCGGCCTGGTCAGCGCCCTGCTGGAAAGCTGCGGCATGGCCGAGGCCGTGCAGCGGGCCAACTGGACCGGCAGCCGCGCGGTACAGAGCCGGGGCGACATGGAGGGCCTGCCTTATCGCCATGAGTTGCCCACGGAGCCGCCGTGCCTCAAGGCGGCGCTGTAGCGGCTGGCCAAACGCCCCAAGAACCACCTGTTGCGACAAAAACAACAAGCTCAGGAGAACGCCCATGGATACGCTCAAACTCGCCGCCCGCCGCTGGTGGTACATCATGCCCATCGTCTTCATCACCTACAGCCTGGCCTACCTGGACCGCGCCAACTACGGTTTCGCCGCTGCCTCGGGCATGGCCGCCGACCTGAACATCACCCCGGGCCTGTCGTCGCTGTTGGGCGCCCTGTTTTTCCTCGGTTACTTCTTCTTCCAGGTGCCCGGAGCGATCTATGCGCAAAAGCGCAGCGTGAAGAAGCTGATCTTCGTCAGCCTGATCCTCTGGGGCGGCCTGGCCACGCTCACCGGCATTGTCGCCAACGCCTATACGCTGATCGCCATCCGCTTCATGCTCGGCGTGGTGGAAGCCGCGGTGATGCCAGCGATGCTGGTGTATTTGTGCCATTGGTTCACCCGGGCCGAACGCTCGCGGGCCAATACCTTCCTGATCCTCGGCAACCCGGTGACCATGCTGTGGATGTCGGTGGTCTCGGGTTATCTGGTGGAGCACTTCAGCTGGCGCTGGATGTTCATCATCGAAGGCCTGCCGGCAGTGCTCTGGGCCTTTATCTGGTGGCGCCTGGCCGATGACCGGCCGAGCCAGGCCAAATGGCTGGGCGAGCAGGAAAAACAAGACCTGGAAAACGCCCTGGCCGCCGAGCAGCAAGGCATCAAGGCGGTGAAAAACTACGCCGAGGCGTTCCGCTCGCCCAAGGTGATCCTCCTGGCCCTGCAGTTCTTCTGCTGGAGCATCGGCGTCTACGGATTCGTCCTCTGGTTGCCATCGATCCTCAAGCAAGGCGCGCAGATGGACATGGTCGAGGCCGGTTGGCTCTCGGCCCTGCCCTACCTGGCGGCGGTGATCGCCATGCTCGCGGTGTCCTGGGGCTCGGACCGGACCCAGAAGCGCAAGCGCTTCGTCTGGCCACCGCTGCTGGTGGCCGCCTTCGCCTTCTACGGCTCGTACCTGCTGGGGGCGGAGCACTTCTGGTGGTCCTACGCCCTGCTGGTGCTCGCCGGGGCCTGCATGTACGCGCCCTACGGGCCGTTCTTCGCCATCGTCCCGGAAATCCTGCCGGCCAACGTCGCCGGTGGCGCCATGGCGCTGATCAACAGCATGGGCGCCCTGGGCTCCTTCGGCGGCTCCTACCTGGTGGGCTACCTGAACAGCGCCACCGGTTCGCCGGCCGCCTCCTACCTGCTGATGAGCGGCGCGCTGCTGCTCTCGGTGCTGCTCACCCTGTTGCTCAAGCCCGGCGCCAGCACGCCGCAGGCCAAACCCCTGGCGCTGCGCCGGCGCCTGGCCCATTCCTGAATCGCCACAGAGACTTTCATGAAAAAACATCTGCTGCTGTACAAAAAACTCTCGCCGTCGCTGATGGCACGCCTGCAGGAACAGGTGGCGGTCACCCTGATCGAAAACCTCGACGATACCGGCCTGGAGCGCTTGCGCCAGGCCCTGCCCGAGGCCCATGGCCTACTGGGTGCAAGCCTGCGCCTGGATGCGGCATTGCTGGATCGGGCGCCACGGCTGGAGGCGGTGGCCAGCGTCTCGGTGGGGGTCGACAACTACGATATCGACTACCTGACCCGGCGCGGCATCCTCCTGAGCAACACCCCCGACGTGCTCACCGAGACCACCGCCGACACCGGCTTTGCGTTGATCCTGGCCAGTGCCCGGCGCGTGGTGGAGCTGGCCGGCATGGTTCGCGCCGGGCAGTGGAACCGTAATATCGGCCCGGCGCATTTTGGCAGCGACGTACACGGCAAGACCCTGGGCATCATCGGCATGGGCCGTATCGGCGAGGCCCTGGCCCAGCGTGGGCACTTCGGCTTCGGCATGCCGGTGATCTACCACAGCAACCACCCCAAGCCTGCGGTGGAGCAACGCTTCGGGGCCCGCTATCGCAGCCTCGAGCAACTGCTGCAAGAAGCCGACTTCATCTGCCTGACCCTGCCCCTGACCCCGCAAACCCAAGGCCTGATCGGCGCCCGGGAGTTCGCCCTGATGCGCCCCGAAAGCATCTTCATCAATATTTCCCGGGGCAAGGTAGTGGACGAGGCGGCGCTGATCCACGCGCTGCAGGAGCGGCGCATCCGTGGCGCAGGCCTGGACGTGTTCGAGCGCGAGCCGCTGGACCACCATTCGCCGCTGCTGCAACTGTCCAACGTGGTCGCCACCCCGCACATCGGCTCGGCCACCTTCGAAACCCGCGAGGCCATGGCCCGCTGCGCGGTGGACAACATCCTCGCGGCGCTCGCAGGCCAGCGTCCGCCGAACCTGGTCAACCCGGCGGCCTGGAACCGCCCATGACCCGGTGCCTGGTAGCCGCAGTCGAACCTGCCAAGTGGCGGCCGCTATGCGCCCGTGCGGCAGCGGCTACACCAGTGCGCCATCTTTAAGGCGAGGCTGTGACAAGGCCCTCAGGGCACATTGGCCACGTCACAGCAGCGAGGCGGTGAAACGGGTAATGCGCCGACAGGCCTCGGCCAGGCGTTCACAATCCACCACCAGCGCGATACGGATATGCCCGACCACACTGGGGCCAAAGGCATCGCCGGCCAGCACTGAAACACCCTGGCCCTCCAGCAGGCCTTCGGCATAGGCCTGGGCCCCCAGGCCCGTCTTGCGGATATCGACCATGACGAACATGCCGCCGTCGGGCCGCACCGGATGCAACCCGGGGCACTGCTCCAGCATGGCGCACACCAGGTCCCGGCGTCGGCGATACTCCTCACGCATGCTCACCAGTTCCGGCAAGTCGCTGGACAACGCCACCACCGCGGCATTCTGGATGAAATCCGGCAAGCCATAGAGCATGCACAGGGCCAGGTTACCCAGGTGCCCGGCCAGCACCGTGGGGGCTATGACCCAGCCGATCCGCCAGCCGCTCATGGCATGGGACTTGGACAGGCTGTTGATGGTCGCCGTGCGCTCGCCCATCCGTGGCAGGCTGGCCGGGCTCAGGTGCTGCCCCTCGTACAACAGGTCGCTGTAGACCTCATCGGAAATCAGCCACAGGTCGTGCTTAAGGCACAAGCGCGCCAGGGCCTGCCAATCATCCAGGGACAGGCTGGCACCCGAGGGATTGTTCGGGCTGTTGAGCAGCATCGCGCGGGTGTTCGGGCCGATCCGCGCCGCAACGTCCTGTGGGTCGACGCAAAAGCCCCGCTCGGCCCGCACCGGTACCGGCACCACCGTGGCCCCGCATGCACCAATCACCCCTTCGTAGGTGACGTACATGGGTTCGGCCACCAGCACTTCGTCCCCCGGCCCCAGCAGGCACTGGGCGACCGAGAACACCGCGCATTGCGCTCCTGGCAGCACCACCACATGTTCGGCATCGACCACCTGGCCGCTGCGTTGGTGATGGCAGCGGGCGATGCAGCTGCGCAGCGCCAGGTTGCCGCGTACCTCCGAGTAGTGCGTATCACCGGCCAACAGGCTGTCGATGGCCGCCTGGACCACCGGTCCCGGGGTATCGAAATCCGGGTCGCCAATGGTCAGCAGCAGTACGTCACGCCCTTGATCGCGCAGGACCAGGGCCCGGTAGTGGATATTCCAGGCCGCAGAGCCTTCGCCGGCGATCCGTTGGGTCAGGGCTGAGTAGCGCATGGCTTTCTCCTTGAAAGACGCCTCAGCCCAAACCCTAGGTGCTGTAACCGGACTCGTCGAGCGGCCCGGTGCAGGTCAAACCACGAAACGCGCGACCATGGCGTTGAGGTCCACCGCCAGGCGCGACAGCTCATGGCTGGCAGCGCTGGTCTGCTGGGCCCCGGCCGTCGACTGGGTGGCCAGGTCACGGATGTTCACCAGGTTGCGATCGACTTCCCGTGATACCTGGGCCTGCTCCTCCGAGGCGCTGGCGATCACCAGGTTGCGTTCGTTGATCTGATTGATGGACTCGGCAATCTGTTCCAAGGCCTCACCGGCGGCGCGGGCCAGCTCCAGGGTGCTCTGGCTGCGCTGGTTGCTCTGCTGCATGGACTCCACGGCCTGGCCCGTACCGTTCTGGATCCCGGCCACCATTTTCTCGATTTCCTGGGTCGACTGGGCCGTGCGATGGGCCAGGGCCCGTACCTCATCGGCCACCACGGCAAAACCACGCCCGGCCTCACCGGCCCGGGCGGCTTCGATTGCAGCGTTCAATGCCAGCAGGTTGGTCTGCTCGGCAATCGCGCGGATCACATCCAGCACCTTGCCGATGTCCCGCCCCTGGGTCGCCAGGCCCTCGATCATCACCGAAGTGCTCTGTACGTCATGGGCCATGGTCTGGATCGCATCGACGGTCTGCACCACCCGATCGCGACCGTCACGGGCGGCCTGGGTCGATTGTTGCGAAGCCTCGGAAGTGGACACCGCGTTGCGCGCCACCTCCTCCACCGCGGCCGTCATCTCATTGACCGCCGTGGCGGCCTGCTCGATCTCGGAGTTTTGCTGCTGCACTCCGCGGGAGGCTTCCTCGGTGACCGCACTGAGTTGTTCCGAGGCCGAAGCCAGCTGGGTCGCCGAACCGGCGATCTGCTCGATGGTGCGGCGCAGGCTGGCCTGCATTTCGGCCAATGCCCGCAGCAGCCGCGCCGGTTCGTCCCGGCCATCGATCTCGATGCTCTGGCGCAGGTTGCCACCGGCGATCACTTCGGCGACGTTCAAGGCCTTGTTCAACGGGGTGACGATGCTGCGGGTCAGCAGCAGCGCCAGGACAATGGTCAATGCCGCGGCGATCAGCGCCACCACGACGATCCCGGCGATCGCACTGCTGTAATGCTCGCCGGCGGCCTTGGAGGCGGCAGTGGCATCGGCAGCGTTGATGGCGATCAGCTGGTTCAGTTGCTCGCCCATCTGGTCGGTGCCGTCCTTGATCCGGGTGTTGATCAACTGGCGCATCTCATCGAGCTTGTCCTGGCGCGACAGCTCGAGCATCTCCTTCTGTGCCTGCAGGTAGTTCTCCAGGGTGGTGGAGAAGGTCTTGTACAACGCCGCCTCCTGGGGCCCTGCCGGCAGCGCAGCGTAGCTGGCCTGGGCCTGGCGCACCTTGTCCACCAGCACGCCGATGCGCGTCTGGGCCTCGGCCAGGCCTGCCGGCTCACGGTTGACCAGTACCCGGAACGAGAGGATCCGCAGGCGCAGGACGTTCTCCGTCAGGTTGCCGAGGAAACCGACGCTGGGTAGCTGGTTGCTCTCCATGTCGACCGACGCTTCGCGGATGATCGACATGCGATTGACCGCAAACACCCCCAGCACGACGACCAGCAGGGCGATAAAGGCAAAACCGAGGAAAGCTCGAGGGGCGATATTCAGGTTACGCAGGGTCATAGGGCGACTCTCGAAGGAGAACGGGGTGATGTGCATCCATGCCATTGGACCACCGGTGCATCAGGGGCTGTACCGGCGAGGAACACTGCGGCGCCAACGTCCGTGGGCCTATTGTGGATATCGGCCGGAGTTGCGCTTTCATCTGGCTGATTTGCAAAAAAAATCCTGAAAATGACCCATGATTCAGGACAACAACGACATAACGTGAAGTGAATCGATAAAGCACCGACGACCCGTCCAGGTGCAGGCCAAAAAACGCTGCTCAAGCGTTTTTGCCCCGGTTCGCGGCAGTTCCCGGCAACCCCATGGAAAGTGCAAGCCGTTCACCGAAAAAGCCATTTCGCCCCTACCCGCCGCTGCCCATCATGGTCCCGGTCAATAAAAACAACGCCGAGACTGGATATGAAACCCGAAGACTTTCGTGCCTCCCCCGATCGCCCGCTGACCGGTGCCGAATACCTGGCCAGCCTGCGTGACGACCGTGAAATCTATATCTATGGCGACCGGGTCAAGGACGTCACCACCCACCCGGCCTTTCGCAACTCGGCCGCGTCCATGGCCCGCCTGTACGATGCCCTGCACGACCCGGCCACCCACGAGCAACTGTGCTGGCCCACCGACACCGGCAATGCTGGCTACACCCACAAGTTCTTCCGCTCGGCCAGGAGCTCCGACGAGTTGCGCCAGCAGCGCGACGCCATCGCCGACTGGTCGCGCCTGACCTACGGCTGGATGGGCCGCAGCCCCGACTACAAGGCGGCCTTCGGCAGCGTGCTGGGGGCCAACGCCGAGTTCTACGGGCCCTTCGCCGACAACGCGCGGACCTGGTACAAGCGCATCCAGGAGGCCTGCCTCTACCTCAACCACGCCATCGTCAACCCGCCCATCGACCGCGACAAACCGGTGGACCAGGTCAAGGATGTGTTCATCTCGGTGGACGAGGAAGTCGAAGGCGGGATCATCGTCAGCGGCGCCAAGGTGGTGGCCACCAACTCGGCGCTGACCCACTACAACTTCGTCGGCCAGGGCTCGGCCCAGTTGCTGGGGGACAACACCGATTTCGCCCTGATGTTCATCGCGCCGATGAACACCCGGGGCATGAAGCTGATCTGCCGCCCCTCCTACGAACTCCAGGCCGGCATGAGCGGTTCGCCCTTCGACTACCCGCTGTCCAGCCGCTTCGACGAGAACGACGCGATCCTGATCATGGACAAGGTGTTCATCCCCTGGGAGAACGTGCTGATCTACCGCGACTTCGAGCGTTGCCGACAGTGGTTCCCCCAGGGCGGCTTCGGCCGGTTGTTCCCGATGCAGGGCTGTACCCGGCTGGCGGTCAAGCTGGACTTCATCAGTGGCCTGCTGGTCAAGGCCCTGCAATGCACCGGTGCCCTGGAGTTTCGCGGGGTCCAGGCCCAGGTCGGCGAGGTGGTGGCCTGGCGCAACCTGTTCTGGTCCCTGACCGACGCCATGCACGGCAATGCCAGCGAGTGGCAAAACGGCGTCTACCTGCCCAGCGCCCAGGCCCTGCAGGCCTACCGGGTGCTGGCGCCCCAGGCCTATACCGAGATCAAGAAGATCATCGAGCAGGTGGTGGCCAGCGGCCTGATCTACCTGCCCTCCGGTTCCCGGGACCTCAAGGACCCCGTGCTCAACCAGTACCTGGGCACCTATTGCCGCGGTTCGGGAGGCATGGGTCACGAGGAGCGGATCAAGATCCTCAAGCTGTTGTGGGATGCCATCGGCACCGAGTTCGGCGGCCGCCACGAGCTGTACGAGATCAACTACGCCGGCAGCCAGGACGAGATCCGCATGCAGTGCCTGCGCCACGCCCAGGCCAGCGGCTCGATGCAAGCCATGACCGCCCTGGTGGACAAGTGCCTGAGCGACTACGACCTCGATGGCTGGACCGTGCCGCACCTGAGCAACCCCGACGACATCAACATGCTCGACCGCATCCGCCAGTAGTCGTGTGCAGCGAGGGCCACGAGCCCTCGCCACCCAGGCCTTCGGAGAACCCTCATGTCCGTACTCGACCCCAAGCAACTCGCCTTTCGCAACGCCATGGCGCACATGACCGCAGCGGTCAACGTCATCACCAGCAATGGCCCGGCCGGCCGTTGCGGCATCACCGCCACGGCGGTGTGCTCGATCACCGACAGCCCACCGACGCTGATGGTCTGCGTCAACCGCAACAGCGCCCTGAACCCGGTGTTCAAGGGCAATGGCCGGCTGTGCGTGAACATCCTCAGCGGCGCCCATGAAGACCTGGCCCGGCACTTCGCCGGCATGACCGGCGTAGCCATGGACCAGCGCTTCGGCCTGCACCCCTGGCGCGACGGCCTGCAGGCCCTGCCGGTGCTGGAGGATGCCCTGGCCAGCCTGCAGGGACGGATCACCGAGGTCCAGGAAATCGGCACCCACTCGCTGATGCTGGTGGAGCTGGACGAGATCAGCGTGCAGGAGCGCGGTGATTCGCTGGTGTACTTCAGCCGCAGCTTCCACCGCCTACCCCGGCCCTGCCAGGCCGCCTGAACCCCGCCCTCTCGGCCCGGGCCCCGTGCCACCTCCTGCATTTGTAGGATGGCGGCCAGCGGTCCAGGCGCCGATACTCGACCCAGGCCCTGCCCACGCCTGCCCTGGCGTACCGGCCGTCGATCCTTCAGTGACGAAAACAATAACAACGTCGCCCCGAGGTACCGCGCCATGAGTCGATCCCAGCCTCCTTCGCCCGGCCGCTTGCAGGCCTTCAGCGAACTGGTCCTGGCCTTGCAGCAACTGGCCCATAACAAGGACATCGAACACCTGCACCAGCACGCCCTGGCCCGCATCGCCAGGTTGCTGCCCTTCGACAGCGCCTGGTGGGGCCGCTCGGCCCTGGTGGACGGCGTGCCGGACGAACACAGCTGCTACCTGTACCGCCTGCCCCCCAGCTACCTGCCGGACTGGCAATCGATCCGCCATGTCGATGTCACCGTGAGCCGGGTTCACCAGGTACCGGGCCGGTCGGTGATCGTCGACATGGCCGACCCGGACAACGGCGCCGGCCTGAACTGGCTGGGGCGCCTGTACAACATCGGCGAGCTGCTGTGCGTGGTGCACATCGATCCCCATACCCAGCTGAGCAGCCACCTGGCCCTGTACCGCCAACCCGGCGCAGCGCGTTTCACCACGGAGGATTGCGAGCTGCTGGACAACCTGATGCTGCACCTGGTGGCGGCGGTCTCGGCCAACCAGATCCGCACCCTGGTGGCCACCCGCGAGCAACTCACCCGGCCGCGCAACCTGGCCCTGGCGGTCTGCGACCAGCGCGGCGTGTTGCACTGCGCCGAGAGTGGTTTCGTCGAACTGCTGCTCAACGAATGGCCGCACTGGAGCGGCCCGCAGCTGCCGCAACCCTTGGAGCTGGGCAACTACGAAGGCAAGTGCCTGCAAGTGGAGTCCCAGGCGGTGGGCGACCTGTTCCTGCTGGCGGCCCGCAGCCGCACCTTGCTGCCCCAGCTCAGCCCCCGGGAAAACGAGGTCGCGCAGAGCTTCGGCGACGGCAAGACCTACAAGGAAGTGGCGCGCGACCTGGGCATGTCGCCCAACACCGTGCGACATCACATCCGCGCCATCTACAGCAAGCTCGGGGTCAAGGACAAGGCGCGCATCGCCCAACTGCTGCACGCCCCGCCCGACTGACCCTCGTCGCGCCTTCCCACGCTGATTCGCGCCGTCGCCTGTGACGGCCACGGGCAGCCTTTGCCCTGTTTCCAGTCCCTGCCGCCTGCCGGCAAGCCCTGCGCCGAACAACAACGCCAACAAGAGACGCATCGCCCATGACCAGGAACCTTATCCGTACCGCGCTTGCCGTGGCCAGCACCCTGGCCAGCCTGTCGCCCCAGGCCGCCGATCTCAACGCCCGGGACTTCTTCGCCGCCCCGGTGGGCACCAACCTGGGCGTGCTGTACCTGCCCGCCACCCGCGCCGACAGCTTCCATGGCCCGGCCGACACCACCGGCAAGGCCGACCTGCGGGTCAATGCCATGGCCTATCGCCAGGTATTCTTCAGCGACCTGTGCGGCACCCTGTGCACGCCGCAGTTCATCGTGCCCTTCGTCGACACCGATGCGCGCCTGCCGGGCGCCGCGGGCCGTAGTCGCCAGAGCGGTTTTGGCGATCCCCAGGTGGGCGGCACACTGTTCTTCATCAACCAGCCGCAAAGCCGCACCTACAGCGGCTTGCTGACCCTGATCACGCTGCCGGTGGGCGAGTACCACAGCCGCGAGCCCGGGGTCTCGCCAGGGGCCAACCGCTGGGGCGCGACCTTCGTCTACAACTACACCCAGGGCCTGGGCGAGAAGTGGGTCCTGGAGGCCAACCTCGAAGCCCAGTTCTACGCCACCAACGATGACTACCTGGGCAGCGACCTCAAGCAGGACCCGCTGTACCGCCTGCAAGCCTTCGCGTCCTACGACTTCACCCCCAGCACCTACGGCGTCCTACGACTTCACCCCCAGCACCTACGGCGCCCTGCGGCTGATCCAGGCCGATGGCGGCGAACTGCGCATCGACGACCGACGCATCGACGACACCCACCGGCGCTACACCCAGGTCGGATTCGAGCTGGGCCACTGGCTGGATTCGCGCAACCAACTGATGTTCAGCCTGTCGCGCAATGTCGCCACCGACAACGGTTTCGCCGGCACCGACGCCCTGTTGCGCCTGGTCCACGTGTTCTGACCCCCGTCCGAGGAAGCCCGTCCATGCATAGTCACACCCCTGCCCTGAGCGACACCGCGCCATCGGCCCGCCAACCCCTGGGGCTCCTGGCGGCGATCGTGCTGTTCGCCGCCATCACCCCCGCGGTGCTGCTGATGGCCCCGGCCATCGCCGCGCAACTGGCCAGCCAGTGGCAACTGAGCCCAACCCAGATCGGCGACCTGTTCAGCGCCGAGCTGGGAGCCATGAGCCTGGCCACCCTGCCTGCCATCTGGTGGCTCAAGCACCTGGACTGGCGCCGCGCAGCCTTGTGCAGCGCCGTGCTGTTCATCGCCGCCAACCTGCTGTCGATGCTGGTCCATGACTATTGGCTGTTGCTGGTGGCGCGTTTTTGCAGCGCCCTGGCCGGCGGCTCGCTGATGATCATCTGCCTGGTCAGCGCCGCTGCCAGCCCCAACCCCAGTCGCGCCTACGGCTTCTGGGTGATGGGCCAGCTGGTGCTGGGGGCCATTGGCCTGAGCCTGCTACCGCTGCTGTTCGAGCACTTCGGCCTCGGCGCCTGCTACCTGATCCTGGCGCTGCTGATGGTGCTCTGCCTGCCCCTGGCCCGGTGCTTTCCCGTCGGCGCCGAACAGTCACTGGACGCCGCCACGCCCGCCCCACCGATCTCCTGGTTCAAGGCCGGCCTGGGCATCCTCGGCATCCTCACCTTCTACATCAGCCTGAGCGGGGTCTGGACCTTCATCGGCGCCATTGGCAGCCAGGCGGGGCTCTCGGCCCAGGCCAGCGGCGACATCCTGGCCATCGCCACCCTGATGGGCATCGTCGGTGCCCTGTGCGCCACCTTGTTCGGCGACCGCCTGCCCGGCAGCGGCCTGCTGTGGCTGGGCTACGGCCTGATGGCCGGCTCGGTGCTGGTGCTGTACGGCCAACCGCAACTGGCGCGCTTCGCCCTGGCGGCCCTGGTGTTCAAGTTCACCTGGACCTTCATCCTGCCCCTGGTGTTGGCGCGCATGGCGCAGATGGATCGCAGCGGACGGTTGATGAACGCCTCCAACCTGGTGATCAGCGTCGGCCTGGCCATCGGCCCGGCCCTGGCCGGACGCCTGATCGAAAGCAGCGGCGGCTTCCACAGCCTGTTGCTGGCCGGCGCCGCCCTCACCCTGCTGTCCCTGGCCCTGGTCCTGGGCTGCCGCCCCACCCGCTCGTAACCGTTTTCTTGAACGATGGATGTCACCATGACCTGCAAAACCGCGTTTTTCTTCGATGAGCTGTGCCTGTGGCACAGCGCCAGCCCCCACAGCCTGACCCTGCCGGTAGGCGGTTGGGTGCAGCCACCGGCAGCCGCCGGACATGCCGAGTCGCCGGAAACCAAGCGCCGGCTGAAGAGCCTGATGGATGTCAGCGGGCTGACTCGGCAACTGCAACTGCGCAGCGCCGAACCGGCCAGCGACCAGGACCTGCTGCGGGTCCATGGCGCCGCCTACCTGCAGCGCTTCAAGGCCCTGAGCGATGCCGGCGGCGGTGACCTGGGCGACCAGGCGCCAGTAGGGCCCGGCAGCTATGAAATCGCCAAATTGTCTGCCGGGCTGGCCATCGCCGCGGTGGATGCGGTGCTCAGCGGCGAGGCTGACAACGCCTACGCCCTGTCCCGGCCACCGGGGCACCACTGCCTGGCCGACCAGGCCATGGGGTTCTGCTTCCTGGCCAACATCGCCATCGCCATCGAGGCGGCCAAGGCCCGCCACGGCCTGGGCAAAGTAGCGGTGATCGACTGGGACGTGCACCACGGCAACGGCACCCAGGCGATCTTCGAGGAGCGCGCCGACGTACTGACCCTGTCCCTGCACCAGGACGGCTGCTTCCCGGCCGGCTACGGCGGCGAGCAAGACCGTGGGCGCGGCCCGGGCCTGGGCTACAACATCAACGTTCCGCTGCTGCCCGGCGGCGGGCACGACGCCTACCTGCAAGCCATGCAGCGCATCGTGGTGCCGGCGCTGGAGCGCTTCGAGCCGCAACTGATCATCGTCGCCTGCGGCTACGACGCCAACGCTGTGGACCCGCTGGCGCGGATGCTGTTGCACAGCGACTCGTTCCGCGAGATGACCCAGTGCCTGCGCGACACCGCCGCGCGCCTGTGTGGCGGGCGCCTGGTGCTGGTGCATGAAGGCGGCTACTCCGAGGCCTATGTGCCGTTCTGTGGCCTGGCGACCCTGGAGGCACTGTCAGGCATCCGCACTGCGGTCACCGACCCGATGCTGGAGTTCGTGCGCCTGCAGCAGCCCAAGGAACCGGTGCTGGCCCTGCAACGCCAGCTGCTGGAGCGCCAGGCCCAGGCGCTGGAGGCCTTCGCGCCCTGAGCCCTGCGGCGCCCGGTCGCTCAAGGGCACCTCTAAAAACTACCTGCGTTGTCATCGCTGCGTTAAAACCGACTGGTGCGCCAGCCCGGTCAAAATGCTCATTGACCCCTTGTAAACTGCGCTTTTTCACCGGTTTTTGCCTTGCGCTGGCTGCCTCGCCTACGTTTTTATAGGCGCCCTCAAGCTGGCGTGGGGCCGTGGCGCCGCGCCTCACTGGGCGTGCGTTGGTAGCGGGCCTTGAAGGCCCGGGCGAAGTGCGCCTGGCTGGCAAAGCCATGGCGATAGGCGATCTCACTGATATCCAGCGCAGCCCCCTGGGGGCTGCACAGCAGTTGGTGAGCCTGTTGCAGGCGCTTCTCCAGGATGAAGCGGCTGGGCACCCACTCCTCCAGGGCGAACAACCGGGCCAGGTGGCGCGGCGACACGCCGACCTGCGCCGCCACCCGCTCGCAACTCAACTCCGGGTCCGCCAGGTGCTCCTGGATGTACTGCTTGGCCGCCAGCAGGTAGGAGGCGCTCAGGGCGTTGATCGGCCGTTGCCCCACTTGCCCGGCGATCAGGCTGGCCAGCAGTTCGAAGGCCTGCTCCTGGTAGTCCTCGGCCGCACCGCACAAGGGCTGCTGGAAAAAAACCCGGGTGCGCTCGGCCAGGGTACGCAACAACAGGCGCTGGCCACCGCCCTGCCCGCCGATCTTCAACGGCTGGTCGAAGCGCCGCAGGCAACGGCGGGCGAACTGCTCCTGGGGAATATCGAAGATGAACTGGCGCATGGCGGCGGAAAAACCGAACAGGTAGGGCTTGTCGGTGCGATACACCACCAGCTCGCCCGGCTGCAGCAACTGGCAGGTGCCACCCTGGTAGAAGAACGAACCGCTGTCGGTGACCAGGGAGACGAAGATCGATTCCTTGGGCGCGCCACGGATCATCGAACGGTCACGCTCCACGACATGTTCATTGCCGACGATCCGCGCCAGGCGCATGGCGCTCAAGTGCAGGTTGTCCTGGCGGGCGGCGAAACCGCTCTCGGCGTAGGAGTTGCATTTGAGCCCCACCAGGGTGCTGGCGTTGTAGTCCTCCCAGAATGCCAGGCGCAGGTCCCGGTCGATGGCCTGGGTGCTGGCGTGGCGGGTTTCGAGCAAGGCGCATGGAGACATTGTTGTTCTTCTCATGGCAGCGGGATGTTTCCCGGACGGCAAGGCTCCGTCCAGGTACCTGAAGCCACGGAACCCGTGGCCTGCGGCCATTCATTAATATCTGAATGATTTGCCCTGTCAACTTCCCCCGCCCACTGGCAGCAGCCAGGGCGCAACCGTCCGAAACCGACAACAAAGCGGTCCGATCCGGACAAACCACCCGCCCCCGGCCGGCCTAGAGTCGTGCCGTCAGCCCCGCTGGCATTGCACCGACGACTCCACGACAACAAGAGAGACCGACCATGCCTGAAGCCGCCACCCGAGAGTTCTGGAAAGACCTGCAGCCCATCGCCAACTGCTTCAAGCCCGACGCCAAGCCCGAGGTCTACCTGCCCGACGCCGCCAGCGACGACCTGAGCCTGTACGTGCCCTTCACCGAGACCGTGTCTTCGCGCCCGCTGTGGATCTCCCCCAGCGAGAACCGCTGGTGCGACATCCTGATGGCCCGCAGCGCCGGGCTGGTCAACCGTCACTACCACCCCCACGAGGTCTTCGCCTACACCCTGTCCGGCAAGTGGGGCTACCTGGAGCACGATTGGACCGCCACCGCCGGCGACTTCGTCTACGAGACCCCAGGCGAAGGCCACACCCTGGTGGCCTACGAACACGAGCAGCCGATGCGGGTGTTCTTCATCGTCAAGGGCCCGCTGATCTGGCTCGACGAACAGGGCGAGCCCGACGGCTACTTCGACGTGCACTCCTACATCGCCCTGTGCCGTGCGCACTACGAAAAGAACGGCCTGGGCGCGGCCCATATCGACACCCTGTTTCGCTGATCACGGCCTCAACCTGCGTGCGGAGAATCACCATGGCTTATAAAAACAACAAGGCCAGCTACGAGAACACCTTGCTGGGGGTGCTGTTCCTGACCTTCGGCTTCGTATTTTTCGACCGCCTGGCGCTGTCCTTCCTGTTCCCCTTCATGGCCGACGAGTTGCAACTGGGCAACCGCCACCTGGGCTTGCTGTCCTCGGTGCTGGCCCTGGCCTGGGCAGTATCCGGGGCGCTGGTAGGGGCCTGGTCGGACCGCCGGGGCCGGCGCAAGCCGCTCTTGATCGTCGCGGTGTTGCTGTTCTCGCTGTGTTCGGCGCTGTCGGGGCTGGTCACCGGCTTCCTCAGCCTGCTGCTGTTTCGCGCCATCATGGGCCTGGCCGAAGGGCCGATCCTGCCACTGTCGCAATCGCTGATGGTGGAAGCTTCCTCACCCCACCGCCGGGGCCTGAACATGGGCCTGCTGCAAGGCTCGGCCGCCGGTTTGCTGGGGGCGGTGATCGGCCCGCCGGTCCTGGTGGCCCTGGCCGAGGCCTACGGCTGGCGCCATGCGTTCATCATCTCGCTGGTGCCCGGCTTGCTGATCGCCCTGCTGATCTGGCGCTACGTCCAGCCGGATGCGCCCAGCCGCGCAGCGCCCATGCAGGGCCCGAGCGGCAACGGCGTCAGCCGGCTGGCGCTGCTCAAGAGCCGCAACATCCTGCTGTGCACCCTGATCAGCTGCTTCTTCCTGACCTGGTTCATCGTGTTGATCTCCTTCACCCCGACCTTTCTGGTCAAGGTCCGCGACTACAGCCCGGCCAGCATGGGCACGGTGATGAGCTGCCTGGGCGGTGCCTGGGTGCTCTGGGGGTTTGGCGTACCGGCGATTTCCGACCGCATCGGCCGGCGCCCGACCCTGGTGCTGTTCTCGCTGGTGGCGGCCTGCTGTCCCTTGGCCCTGCTCTTTGCGCCCACGCCGTGGCTGCTGGGCGTGCTGATGCTGCTGACCTACACCGGGCTGGGCTGCTTCACCCTGTTCATGGCCACCATTCCGGCGGAGACCGTGCCCCGGGAAGTCATGGCCACGGCCCTGGGGCTGATCATGGGCATCGGTGAGCTGGTGGGCGGTTTCGTCGCCCCGACCCTCGCCGGTTTCGCCGCCGACCGCTTCGGTTTGTCGATCGTCATGTGGATGTCCTGCGCCGGCGCGCTGCTGGCCGCGGCCCTGGCCCTGCTGCTCAAGGAGACCGCGCCGGCGGTGCTGGCCCGGCGCCAGGCCGCGAACCTCCACTCACCGACCCTGCAAGGAGACCGCCCATGAAAGCACTGCGTTGGCATGCTGCCCGCGACCTGCGCCTGAGCCAGGTACAACTGCGCCAGCCCGGCCTTGGCCAGGTGCTGCTGCAAGTCGCCTATTGCGGCATCTGCGGCAGCGACCTGCACGAATACGCCAATGGCCCGCATTCCATCCCCCAGCAGCAGGCGCATCCGCTGTCCGGTTGCCGGGCCCCCTTGACCCTGGGCCACGAGTTCTGCGGCCAGGTGCTGGCCCTGGGCCCCGGAGTCGATCCCGGGCTGCTCGGCCAGCGGGTGGCGGTGGAGCCGGAATACCGTTGCGGCCAATGCCAGTATTGCCAGGCGGGCCAGTACAACCTCTGTGAGTCCATGGGTTTCATCGGCCTGATGGGCGACGGCGGTTTTGCCGAACAGGCGCTGGTGCCGGCCTACATGCTGCACCGGCTGCCCGATAGCGTCAGTTTCCGCCAGGCGGCGTTGCTGGAACCGGCGGCCGTGGCCTGCCATGCCTTGAACCAGAGCAGCCTGCAACCCGGCGCCAGTTGCGCGGTGTTCGGCCTGGGGCCCATCGGCCTGCTACTGGTACTGCTGGCCCGGCTCCGGGGGGTGGAGCGCATCTATGCCGTAGACCTGGACCCCGGGCGCCGGCAATTGGCCCTGGAACTGGGCGCCACCCAGGCCCTGGATGGCGCGGCGCCCGACTTGCGCCAGCGCCTGCGGCAGTTGAGCGATGGCGGGCTGGACAGCGCCTTCGAGGCGGCCGGTAGCCAGCAGACCCTGGACCATGCCCTGCACAGCCTGCGCAAAGGCGGCGAAGCGGTGCTGGTGGGGCTGATGGGCCAGGTGCAATTCGATGCCTTCCACCTGGTCAACAACGAGCTGCGCCTGCTGGGCAGCGTCGGCTACCGCGACGTCTATCCGCAGTTGCTGGAGCTGCTGGCCAGCAAGGACCTGGACCTGTCGCGACTGTTCAGCCGCTGCCTGTCCCTGGAGCAGGCGGTAACGGAGGGTTTCGAGGTCCTGCTGCAGGACAAGCGCCAGATCAAGGTGCTGGTCAACCCCAGCCCGGCCCTGGCCGAAGCCTGATCGAGGCGCTGTTCATCACTCACCACAAAAACAACAAACGAGTACCCGACATGAATGCCACCCATGCACTCGGCCCGCTGCTGGCCGCCCTGCTGTTGCCCCTGCCCGGCCTTGCCGCTACCGCCAGCGAGCCGCGCAGCGGACCGCTGGCCGGCCTGGGCGACTACCTGGCCGGACAGGGCATCACCCCGCATATCCAGTTCCTCAGCCTGTCGATGAAAAACCTCGACACCGGCCCCCGGCCCCACAGTTTCGGCAACAGCGGCGACCTGTTCGTCGGGGCCGATATCGACCTTGCAACCTTCGCCGGCCTGGACGGGGCGGCCCTGCATGTCGAGCAGACGCTGTTCATCCTCGACCAGGGGACCGGCGTGCCCACCTCGCGCAACTGGCAAGGGGCCGCCGGCAGCTACTTCGGCGGCGCGCCGATCCACAACGACCTGACCAGCAACCAGTTGAGCCTGTTGACCTACCAGCAGACCTGGCTCGACGGCCAGGTCGACCTGAGCCTGGGGCGGACCAACGCCCGGCGCTACTTCTACATCTACAACTGCGAGAGCACGGTGACCTGCAACGACCCGATCATCGAGGCCTCCACCGGTATCCTGCCGCCACCCTACGGGGCCTGGGGCGGCTACTTGAAGTACCAGGTGACGCCGCAGTGGTACCTGCATGGCGGCGCCTTCGAATCCAACCCGGTGGACTACCTCAAGCATCGCCAGGGCCTGGACTTCAGTACCGACGATGCCAGCGGCACCAGCCTGCTGCTGGGCGTGGGCAGCCAGCGGCAGGACGGCTATGGCTTTCACTACGAGCTCAACGGCTACTACAACACCTCCAAGCAGGAAGATCCGCTGACCGGCGCCACCGCCTTCGGCAGCGCTGGTGCCTTCTTCAAGTTCCAGCAGACTGTGTGGCGCGCCGACGGCGGATCAGGCAGTGCGCCACAGGCCTTGCTGCTGTTCGGCTCGCTGTCGGCGGCGGCCGATGCCAAGCAACCTTTCAGCCACTTCGCCGAGGCCGGCCTGACCTATCTCGCGCCCTTCGACCGCCCGCAAGACAAGCTCAACTTCAAGGCCAGCTACCTGCGCCTGAACGATCACCAGCTGCGCTTCCAACAGCAGGCACGGATCGCCAACGACGGCGACCCGCGCCTGGGCCGGCGCAATGTCTATGCCCTGGAAGCCAACGCGAACATCGCCCTGACCCGGCAGCTGACCCTGGAGCCGAGCGTCCAGTACTTGATCAACCCGGACAATTTCTACAACCCCGAAGCCCGCGAGCTGAGCGGCAACGGCTTTGTCGTCGGCCTGCAAGTGAGCCTGGACGTCGGCTCGCTGCTGGGGTTGTGAAATGGATTTCCCCGACTGCCCACGAGGTTACCGCCATGCCTGAAACTCCACCCCACAGCTACGACTACATCGTGGTCGGCGCCGGCTCCGCCGGTTGCGTGCTGGCCAACCGACTGTCCGCCGACCCCAGCCTCAAGGTGTGCCTGATCGAAGCCGGCCCCAGCGACCGCAGCCTGCTGCCGGGCGCCTACATACGCACGCCGGCGGGCATCATCCGCCTGATCGCCAACCCGCGCTGGAACTGGATGCATGCCTTCAGCGCCCAGGCCACCAGCGGCGGGCGCCCGATCCCCTGCCCCCGGGGCCGGGTCTGGGGCGGGTCCAGCGCCATCAACGGCATGATCTACATCCGTGGCCATCGCCACGACTACGACCAGTGGGCCGCCGCCGGCAACCAGGGCTGGAGTCATGACGAGCTGCTGCCCTACTTCAAGCGCTCGGAACACTTCGAGCCAGGGGATGCGCCCTGGCATGGCCGCGGCGGCGAACTCAACGTCGCCGAGCAACGCAGCCCCAGTCCGGTGAACCGGGTGTTCTTCGAAGCCGCCACGGAATTGGGCTGGAGCTATAACCCGGACTTCAACGGACCGGAACAGGAGGGTTTCGGTCCTTTTCACGTTACCCAGGTCAACGGCGAACGCTGCAGCTCGGCCCGCGCATTCCTGCACCCGATTCTGCAGCGGCCGAACCTGACCGTGCTCAGTTCCACCCTGACCCACCGTGTAGTACTGGAGGGTAAACGCGCCAACGGCGTGGAAGTCAGCCAGGATGGCCAGGCACGCCAGCTATTGGCGCGGCGCGAGGTGATTCTCTGCGCCGGCGCGATCAACTCGCCGCAACTGTTGTTGCTCTCGGGGATCGGGCCTGCCGAGGAACTGCAGCGCCATGGCATCGCCCAGCGCCATGCCCTGCCCGGGGTCGGTCATAACCTGCAGGACCACCAGGACATCGTGTTGATGTACCGCTGCCGTCCCGAGCTGAGCTACGGCCTGTCGCCCCGGGGCTTGCTGCCCCTGGCCCGCTCGCCCTGGCAGTACCTGACCCGGCGCCGGGGGCCGTTGACGTCCAACACCGTGGAGTCCGGGGCCTTCTTGCGCCTGGACCCGGACTCGCCGGTGCCGGAGCTGGGCCTGATCGTCGCCCCGGCATTGAAGAACCAGCCCCAACGCCTGGTGCCGGTCGGCCATGGCATCAGCCTGCACGTGGCGGTAATGCACCCACAGAGCCGTGGCCGGGTGCGCCTCAACTCGGCCGACCCGCAGGCCAAGCCGCTGATCGAGGCCAACTTCCTCAGCCACCCGGAGGACATGCACAAGCTGGTGGAGGGCCTGCGCCTGGTGCGCCGGCTGGCGGCGACCCGGGCCTTCGCCCAACACCTGCAGGACGAGCTGGTGCCCGGCCCGCAGGTGCAGAGCCAGGAACAGGTCGAACAATGGATCCGCCACAACCTGGGCACGGTGTTCCACCCGGTGGGCAGCTGCAAGATGGGCCATGACGAGTGGGCGGTGGTGGACGACCAGTTGCGGGTCCATGGCCTGCAAGGGCTGCGGGTGGCGGATGCCTCGATCATGCCGCTGCTGATCACTGGCAACACCAACGCCGCGGCAATCATGATCGGGGAAAAAGCCGCGGACCTTTTGCTGGGAGCGGCGCAGGCGCTACCTTGCGCTCCTACCCAGCACGAGGCCTGTGCCTGATGCAGGGTTCAAGGGCGCTTGGGCGCCTCGGCGCTCCACAGCACCGGCCAGTTGTCGTAGCCCAGGCCGCTGCAGTTGGGCATGCGGCGGTAGTCGGTGAGCTGGAAAGCCTGGCCGTCGAAGTGCCAGCTGGCCATCTCACCGCAATCACCTATCCCGCGCCCCATCAGGAAGCTGCTGAGCTCGCCGGTCTCGGGGTAATAATTGATGCCGCCCACATGATCGACGCTGCCGGCTGGGAGCGCCTGCATCTGCAGGGTTTGAAGCCCATGGGGCGCGGTCCGCGAACGACTGCTGATATCGAACTGGCAGATGTAGGCGCCACAGTCGGAGAACTCGAACACCAGCGCCTGCTGCTCGGTCAGGGGATAGACCTCGATCCTCGGCGGCATGACGTAGTCATCGTCTTGCGCGGCCTTCGGCGCCGGCAATGCCGCCTGCACCGCCGCCAGCAGCCCGGCCCGTTCCTGAGCGCCAAGGGGCGTCACCCCCGGATAGGGACGCAATGCCCGGGGCGGCTGGACCCTGGGCACCGAGCTCGCTGGCTGCTCGCCGGGCACCGCCAGGGCACTGACCGTGTCCTGGCGGTGCTGGACCTGGTCCACCCGGTGCAGCAAGTGCGGCAGAGCCGTCAGGAGCACCTGGGCCGGTTCCTCGCCCGGCAGCTCCAGCACGTGGCCGGCCTGCAGCCGCGCCAGCCACTGACGGGCCAGGGCCTGATCGTCAACCCGGTAGTACTGCTGCTCGCGGGTGCTGTCGGGGGCTTCCGGCTCCAGGACCAGGGCTGCCAACAAGCCGGGCTCCAGCGGCTGGCCATCCAGGCGCAGCGTCTGCAGATCGAATGGCGCCCCCTGGTGTTCCAGTTGCAGTTGCACCCGCCCCTCGGGGCCGGCCTGGCTGCGGATGATCAGCGTCAGGTGGTTGACCTGCTCGGCAAACTCGATGTTCGGCACATAGAGCAGTTGGCAATCGCGGCGGTTGTCGCACGCGCTGATCCAGCCCTTCTGCTGCTGCCACAACGGCGTCAGCTCGGGCAGCTCCCGGGCCTGGCAGGCCATGGCGCCAAGCATCAGCAGGGACAACGCAACGGGACGCAGCATGACGACGCTCCTTGTCGGAAAAGGCGCGGATTCTGCCACGCTCGCCAGGTTTCGAATACCACTGGCAAGGCCTGCGGGCGGCGCCTGCCCACCCAGCCCGGCGGCTGTACTCAGTGACCCGGCACAGGCGACGTGACCAGCCCCTGGCGCGCCCGATACTCGCCCGGAGCGGCCTTGGCATAACGCTGGAAGAACCGGCTGAAATAGGCCGGATCCTTGAACCCCAGTTGGTAGCAGATTTCGTTGGCCGAATTGCCGGTGAACAACAACAGGCGCTTGGCTTCCTGCATCAGGCGTTCGTACACCAAGTGCTTGGACGGCAAGTCGGCGATGCGCCGGCAGACATCGTTGAGCCGCGCCTCGGTCACCCCGATCTGCCCGGCATAGCGCCCCAGGGGCCAGTGTTCCAGGTAGTGCGCCTCGATCAGTTCGTTGAAGCGATGGAAGATCTGCAGGTCTTCGTGGCGCGCCGGGCGGGCTTCCAGGGAGTTGGCCGAGAGCCGCAGCAGGCTGATCAGCAGCAACCGGGTCAAGGCTTGCAGCGCCGGCTCGCGCCCGGCCCCCTGCCCGTCGATCTCCTGCTGCAACTCATGGAACAGGCACTCCAGGCGCCGCACCTCGCCAGCGAACCCGGCACCGAGCCGGCCCAGGGCCACGCACGCCGGCGGCACCTGGGGAGCCGGGGCCAGAGCCGGGTCCGCGCCGATCAACTCCCATACCAGTTGTTGGCGCACCGTGAGTACATGGCCCTCGGCATCGGCCTCGGTAACGAAGGCGTGGGCGATGGTCGGCGGCGTGAGGAAGAACATCGGCCCGGACTCCAGGTATTGCCGGTCGTCCAGGTAGACCCGCACCGCGCCACTTTGCACGTAGTGCACCTGGAAGAATCGGTCATGGCGGTGCACCGGCATGTTGCGGCCGAAAAAACCGGCCAGGTTGCTCAGCTTGTCGTAGTGCACCTGGGCATCGGCGTAACGCTGGTCGTGGACCTGGCCGATGTTGATGTTGGGGATCGGTTGGCGTGGGTGCATGGTGCCCCTCTCTTGTTGTTTTCAGCACGCGGGCCTGGGCCATCCTGGGTGATTCGCCACTTGCCCGCCAGGGTGCGGCACAACAGGCAAGACAGCTGCTTGACGATCGTTAACATATTAAATATAACGTTAACACATTAACGAATTCACCCCGCGACCGGCAAGTGCCGCACGGGCCCCGAGACCCGCAACCAGGAGACGCTCGATGAGCCGAGCCTTGAACGACCACGCTGGCGGCACCCTGTTCGGCGTGGCGCTGAACTACCAGGGGTTGCTGCACGAGCACCTAGAGCGCTTCAGCCAGCCGCCCTACCAGAAGCCACCGGTGAAGCCGGTGCTGTTCATCAAGACCCCTAACACCCGCAACCAGCACGACGGTGCTGTCGAGCATCCGGCCGGCGAACGCCTGCAACCGGGCCCGGCCCTGGCCGTGGTAATCGGCAAGCGCGCCAGCCGGGTCAGCGAGGCCCAGGCTCTGGAGCACGTGGCCGGTTACACCATCGCCAACGAATTCAGCCTGCCGGAGGACAGCTACTACCGCCCGGCGGTCAAGGCCAAGTGCCGCGATGGCTTCTGCGCCCTGGGCCCGGTCCTGGTGCCGGTCGCCGAGGTCGCCGACCCGCAGGCGCTGACCATCAAGCTGCTGGTCAATGGCCAGGTGGTGCAGGAAAACACCACCGCCAACCAGGTCCGCAGCGTAGCCCGGCTGATCGCCGAGCTCAGCGAATTCATGACCCTGGACGTCGGCGATGTGCTGCTCACCGGTACCCCCGAAGGCCGGGTCGACGTGCAGCCCGGTGATCGGGTCGATATCGAGATCAGCGGCCTGGGCCGCCTCACCAACCACATCGTCGCGCCACAGGAGGCCCGCCCATGAAACACGCCCGCATCCTGTTCGAAGGAAAGGCTCACAAGGTCCAGGTCGACGACCAGCACAACGTGCGCCTGGCCGATGGCCGCGTGCTGGGTGAGCAACAGGTCACCTGGCTGCCGCCCGCCACCGGCAACATGTTCGCCCTGGGCCTGAACTATGCCGACCACGCCCGCGAACTGGCCTTCACCCCGCCCACCGAGCCCCTGGCGTTCATCAAGTCGCCGGGCACCTACACCGGCCACAACCAGCGGACCTGGCGCCCGGATGGCGTGGCCTACATGCACTACGAGTGCGAGCTGGTGGCGGTCATCGGCAAGCCGGCGAAGAACGTCAAGCGCGAGGATGCCCTCGACTACCTGGCCGGCTACACGGTGTGCAACGACTACGCCATCCGCGACTACCTGGAAAACTACTACCGCCCCAACCTGCGGGTGAAGAACCGCGATGCCACCACCCCGGTGGGCCCCTGGATCGTCGACGTCAGCGACGTACCCGACCCCGGCAACCTGAAGCTGCGCACCTGGATCAACGGCGAGCTGAAGCAGGAAGGCACCACTGCGGACATGATCTTCGACATTCCCTACCTGATCGAATACTTCTCCAGCTTCATGACCCTGCAACCGGGCGACATGATCGCCACCGGCACCCCCGAGGGCCTGGCCGACGTGGTGCCCGGCGATGAAGTGGTGGTGGAAGTGCAAGGCGTGGGGCGCCTGGTCAACCGAATCGTCAGCGAAGCCGAGTTCTTCGCCCATCCAGCACAAGGGGCAACAGCATGATCAAGCATTGGATCGACGGCCGCGAAGTCGCAAGCCGCGACACCTTCGTCAACTACAACCCGGCCACCGGCGAGGCCATCGGCGAAGTCGCCAGCGGTGGCGCCGAGGAAGTGGCCCGTGCAGTGGCCGCGGCCAAGGAAGCGTTCCCGAAATGGGCCAACACCCCGGCCAAGGAGCGCGCACGCCTGATGCGCCGCCTGGGAGAGCTGATCGACCAGAACGTGCCGCAACTGGCGGAGCTGGAGACCCTGGACACCGGCCTGCCGATCCACCAGACGCGCAACGTGCTGATTCCCCGGGCCTCGCACAACTTCGACTTCTTCGCCGAGGTCTGCACCCGCATGGATGGCCACAGCTACCCGGTGGACGACCAGATGCTCAACTACACCCTGTACCAGCCGGTGGGGGTCTGCGCCCTGGTGTCGCCGTGGAACGTGCCGTTCATGACCGCCACCTGGAAGACCGCGCCCTGCCTGGCCCTGGGCAACACTGCGGTGCTGAAGATGAGCGAACTGTCGCCGCTGACCGCCAATGAACTGGGACGCCTGGCAGTCGAGGCCGGAATCCCCAATGGCGTGCTCAACGTGATCCAGGGCTATGGCGCCACCGCCGGCGATGCCCTGGTGCGCCACCCGGATGTGCGCGCCATTTCCTTCACTGGCGGCACTGCCACCGGCAAGAAGATCATGCAGACCGCGGGCCTGAAGAAGTACTCCATGGAACTGGGGGGCAAATCGCCGGTGCTGATCTTCGAGGATGCCGACCTGGAACGGGCCCTGGACGCCGCGCTGTTCACCATCTTCTCGCTCAATGGCGAGCGCTGCACCGCCGGCAGCCGGATCTTCATCCAGCAAAGCGTGTACCCGCAGTTCGTCAAGGAGTTCGCGGCCCGGGCCAAGCGCCTGATCGTCGGTGACCCGACGGACCCCAAGACCCAGGTCGGCTCGATGATCACCCAGCAGCACTACGACAAGGTCACCGGCTACATCCGCATCGGCATCGAGGAAGGCGCGACCCTGCTGGCCGGTGGCCTGGAGCGGCCGGCCGGCCTGCCGGCGCACCTGTCGCGCGGGCAGTTCATCCAGCCCACGGTGTTTGCCGACGTGGACAACAAGATGCGCATCGCCCAGGAAGAGATCTTCGGCCCGGTGGTGTGCCTGATCCCGTTCAAGGACGAAGCCGAGGCCCTGGCCCTGGCCAACGACACCGAGTACGGCCTGGCGTCCTACATCTGGACCCAGGACATCGGCAAGGCCCACCGCCTGGCCCGGGGCATCGAGGCCGGCATGGTGTTCATCAACAGCCAGAACGTGCGCGACCTGCGCCAGCCATTCGGCGGCGTCAAAGGCTCGGGCACCGGGCGCGAAGGGGGTGAATACAGCTTCGAGGTGTTCGCCGAGATCAAGAACGTCTGCCTCTCCATGGGCAGCCACCACATCCCGCGCTGGGGCGTGTAAGGTTCAGGACCGTCCCGGATCCCCCCAACAATAAGATGTTTCAGGAGAAGCACCATGGGCGAAGTCGTCATGGCCGCCAAGGTCTGCCACGTTCCATCGATGTACCTGTCCGAGTTGCCGGGCAAGCACCACGGCTGCCGCGAGGCGGCCATCGCCGGGCACAAGGAAATCGCTCGCCGGGCCCGGGCCCTGGGCGCCGACACCGCGGTGGTGTTCGATGTGCACTGGCTGGTCAACAGCGGCTACCACATCAATTGCGGCGAGGTGTTCAACGGCACCTACACCAGCAACGAACTGCCGCACTTCATCAAGAACATGACCTACGACTACCCGGGCTGCCCGGCGCTGGGGGAGTTGATCGCCGCCGAGGCCAACGCCGCCGACGTGCGCACCCTGGCCCATAACATCCCCAGCCTGGAGCTGGAGTACGGGACCCTGGTGCCCATGCGCTACATGCACATGGACGTGCCCGCCGCCGAGCATTTCCAGGTGGTGTCCATCGCCGCCTGGTGCGCCTGGCACAAGCTGGCCGACAGCTTCACCTTCGGCGCCGCCGTGCGCCGGGCCATCGAGAAGAGCGACCGCAAGGTCCTGGTGCTGGCCTCCGGCTCCCTGTCCCACCGGTTTTCCGATGACCGCGAGGCCGAGGCCAACATCCACAACTGGACCCGGGAATTCGACAAACAGGTCGACCAGCGCGTGGTGGAGTTGTGGCAGCAGGGCCGCTTCCGCGAGTTCTGCGCGATGCTCCCCGACTACGCCGAGCACTGCTATGGCGAAGGCAAGATGCACGACACGGCGATGCTCCTCGGGCTGCTGGGCGGCCCCGAGTACAACCGCCCGGCCGAGATCGTCACGCCGCTGTTCGGCAGCTCCGGCACCGGCCAGATCAACGCCATTTTTCCGTTGTGAAGGCAGCGACAAGCTTCTAGCTACGAGCTGCAAGAAAACGCCAAGAGCAGCGGTGAGCCGCGAGCCCCAGCCACAGGAGATCCCTCTTGCAGCTTGCGGCTTGCCACTTGCCGCTGCCCACAAAGGAGGTTCCCGTGCCGCATTTCATCGCTGAATACACCGACAACATCGAAGCCCAGGCCGATCTGCCGGGGCTGTTCGAAAAGGTCCACGACTACCTGGGCGCCAGTGGCGTGTTCCCCCTGGGTGGCATCCGCAGCCGCGGGGTGCGCCTGGACACCTGGCGCATGGCCGACGGCAAGCATGACTACGCCTTCGTCCATATGCGCCTGCAAGTGGGGGCCGGGCGCGACCTTGAAACCCGGCGCCAGGTGGCCGAGGGCCTGTTCGAGATCATCAAGGCGCACTTCGCCCAATTGCAGGCCCAGCGCTTGCTGGCCCTGTCGTTCGAGATGAGCGAGCTGGAGGCCGAGCTCAACTTCAAGCACAACAACGTCCACGCCTTCCTCAAGTCGCTGTAGCCGCCGTAACCCACGGCTTGCGCAACCTACAAGAACAACAACGAGGCCACGCCCATGTCCCGCCCTGCCATTGCCCAGGCCCCGCTGGCCGAGGCCAACGATTGCTATCGCAAGATCACCTGGCGCCTGATGCCATTGCTGTTCGTCTGCTACATCTTCGCCCACCTGGACCGGATCAACATCGGCTTTGCCAAGTTGCAGATGACCCAGGACCTGGGCTTCAGCGACAGCGTCTACGGCCTGGGCGCCGGGTTGTTCTTCATCGCCTACGCGCTGTTCGGCGTGCCCAGCAACCTGGCCCTGGAGCGGGTCGGGCCACGGCGCTGGATCGCCCTGCTGATGCTGGTCTGGGGCCTGTTGTCCAGCGCGCTGATGCTGGTTCAGGACGCCTGGGGCTTCTATGTACTGCGCTTCTTGCTGGGGGTGGCCGAGGCCGGCTTCTTTCCCGGCATCCTGGTGCTGCTCAACCGCTGGTTCCCGGCCGACCGCCGTGGCCAGGCCACCGCGCTATTCGCCATCGCCGTGCCCATGGCCGGGGTCCTGGGCGGCCCGCTGTCGGGCTGGATCCTGGAGAACTTCCATGACCGGGGCGGCTTGCGCGGCTGGCAATGGATGTTTTTGATCGAGGGCCTGCCGGTGGTGCTGCTCGGGCTGCTGGTGCTCAAGGCATTGCCGGACAGCATCGACCAGGCCACATGGCTCAGCGCCGCGCAAAAGGCCTGGTTGCACACGGCCCAGCAGCAAGAGGAGCAGCGCAAATCCATCAACCGCTTCAGCGACATTCTCAAGGACCGCCACGCCTGGCTGCTGGTGGGCATCTATTTCGCGGTGATGCTGGCGGTCAACACCATCGCCTTCTGGATGCCGACCCTGATCCACCACTCCGGTGTGGCCGGGGACAGCGACGTCGGCCTGCTCAGCGCCCTGCCCTACCTGGCTGGCTGCCTGTTCATGCTGGCGGTCGGCCGCTCCTCGGACCACCTGCGCGAACGCCGCTGGCACCTGGCCGTGCCACTGCTGATGGCCTGCCTGGGTTTGGCGCTGACCGCCCTGGCGCCACAGAACCCCTGGCTGGTGATGTTCGGCCTGGTGGTGGCGGGCATGGGCGCCAGCGCCGCATTGCCGATGTTCTGGCAACTGCCACCGGCCTTTCTGGCCAGCAATACCCAGGCGGCGGGCATCGCCCTGATCAGTTCCTTCGGCAGCGTCGCGGCCTTCCTCGCGCCTTACCTGATCGGCGTGGTGCGTGACGCCACCCAAAGCGCCAGCCTGGCGCTGTATGCCCTGGCTCTGCTGATCGCCCTGGGCGCCTGGCTGGTGCTCTGGGTACCGGCCCCTATCGTCAATCCACAAGAGAAATGAACATGCTCAGCCCCTCCGACATCCAACAGGCCGCGGCGCGCCTCGACGCCGCCGAACGCAGCCGCGAACAGATCGGCCAGCTGTCCCTGGAATACCCGGACATCCGCATCGAGGATGCCTATGCGATCCAGCGCAGCTGGGTGGAACGCAAGATCCGCGACGGCCGCCGGCTGGTGGGCCACAAGATCGGCCTCACCTCCCGGGCAATGCAAGTGTCGTCGAACATCAGCGAGCCGGACTTCGGCGCCCTGCTGGACGACATGCTGTTCGAGGAAGGCAGTGACATTCCCTTCCAGCGCTTCATCGTGCCGCGGGTCGAGGTGGAGCTGGCGTTCATCCTCGGCAAGCCCCTCAAGGGCCCCGGCTGCACCCTGTTCGATGTACTGGAAGCCACCGACTGGGTGATCCCGGCGCTGGAGATCATCGACGCGCGCATCCAGCAGGTAGACCCGCAGACCCAGGCCACGCGCAAGGTCTTCGATACCATTTCCGACAACGCCGCCAACGCCGGGGTGGTGATGGGTGGCCGGGCCGTGCGCCCCGGCGACGTGGACCTGCGCAAGGTGCCGGCGGTGCTGTACCGCAACGGTGTGATCGAAGAGTCCGGGGTCTCGGCCGCGGTGCTCAACCACCCGGCCAAGGGCGTGGCCTGGCTGGCCAACAAGCTGGCAGCCTACGACGTCGGCCTGGAAGCCGGGCAGATCATCCTTGGCGGCTCGTTCACCCGTCCGGTGGCCGCACGCCCGGGGGATGTATTCCACGTCGACTACGACCAACTGGGCAGCATCGCCTGCCGTTTCGTCTGAGGAGAACGCCATGGACATGCCGCAGAACCTGTTCAAGCAACGCCTGCAAGGCAGCGAGCCACAGATCGGCCTGTGGCTGGGTCTGGCCAATGCCTACTGCGCCGAGCTGGCGGCCAATGCCGGTTTCGACTGGCTGCTGCTGGACGGCGAGCACGCCCCCAACGACCTGCGCAGCTTGCTGGGGCAATTGCAGGCCATCGCCCCCTACGGCGCCCACGGCATCGTCCGCCCGCCGATCGGCGATACCGCGCTGATCAAGCAGTTGCTGGATATCGGTGCCCAGACCCTGTTGGTGCCCATGCTCGAAAGCGCGGCCCAGGCGCGCCAGCTGGTCAGCGCCATGCGTTATCCGCCCCAGGGCATTCGCGGGGTCGGCAGCGCCCTGGCCCGGGCCTCACGCTGGAACAGCATCCCCGGCTACCTGGACCAGGCCGACGAACACATGTGCCTGCTGGTGCAGATCGAGAACCTGGAGGGCTTGCGCAACCTGGACGAGATCGTCCGGGTGGAGGGGGTCGACGGGGTCTTCATCGGCCCGGCCGACCTGTCGGCGGCCATGGGTCATCGCGGCAATCCCGGACATCCCCAGGTGGTCGCGGCGATCGAGGACGCCATCCTGCGGGTGCGCCAGGCCGGCAAGGCCGCGGGCATCCTCAGTGCCGACCAGGGCCTGGCCCGGCGCTGCATCGAGCTGGGGGCCAACTTCGTCGCGGTGGGGGTCGATACCACGGTGCTGATGAAGGGCTTGCAGAACCTGGCCGGGCAGTACAAGGCCCAGGACGCCCCCAGCAGCGAGGGTGGGGTCTACTGAGCGGGGCTTGCGCTAGCAGACCGTTGAAAATCTACCTGCGTTGCCATCGCTGCGTTGAAAACAGGCTGGTGCGCCAGCCCGGTCAAAATGCTC
>MCNE01000017.1_pt1 | contig 99497 bp, 99 predicted proteins | sample 778201 | NCBI WGS metagenome assembly MCNE01 (sample SAMN04296813, study PRJNA304217) | bioreactor metagenome | isolation source: sewage enriched with benzalkonium chloride | place: Turkey: Istanbul urban wastewater treatment plant | reverse complement strand
CTACTCCTGCAGTAAGCCTTAGGCCTTTCAGATTTTTCAGATCCAATGCAAAAAGCCATAGGGTTCCGCCCTATGGCTTTGTGCTTTGTGGAACGCGTAATTTTAGTCGGGTCGATAACAACTGTAGGCCGCGCAAGGATTGCAGCCGCCAACTGCGACGGCGAACGAGCTGCTCGCGTTGTATCCAGCGGGGCAACTGCAGGAGCCGGTATATGGATTTGAGCCGGCGCAACCACCAGACGCCCAGGAGGCAGTCCAAAACGAACCACCCCAGCGGTCTTTGCCGCCGGATCCTTTCCACACACCGGATTGGCAAAAAGGAAACTAATTAAACTTTGCACAAAGAGTCGAGATAAAGTTACCAGTCCCATAGAAAGGACTTGGTGTTTTTCCGGACGTGCGACCGGCACCGCCGCCTTTATCCATATCCCACCCTCCGATTGACCGCCATTGTCCTGGTGCTGACCCCGTGCAAACAGCCGCACAAGTCGCATCATCGGCAACATCGCCGCCAGCACTGATGTTGCAAAGGTCTGTAACCCCACCACCTCCGCTCGACCTCCACACACCGGATTGGCAATGCCCGGTTAGCTAAAGGCCGAACCAACCGAGCGTGTGGCTGCATCCCTACTAACACTCCTTCGCTAATAAAGTGTTAAACCACACTCCACAGCATAGAGTCATTGGTCACCAACGGATCAAGCATAATCACGTCGAGTTCATCGACTTCGTCTAGATATTGATCGGGTTGAGGGATCGGGCGCTTGTCCCGAATGGACAACATCAGCTGGCGTAGGAGAGCGTCTTGAGCACTCTGCAGAGCGGTCTCGTGACAGACCCCACGGCCCACGACATCGTCGAAATCAAGAAGCTGTATCTCAACGCCTGTCTCGCTAGGAATAACCCGAGCCGGGTACGGCACCAAATGCTTGATGATCAGTTGTTGACCTCGATGCTTATTACCTTCCAGCTTTTTCACCAACCGTGCCGCACGTAAATGCGTGTAGCGCTTGAGCATGGAAAGCGATTTGTGACCACTGATCGCTGCGACTTCCATGACGTCGAGGGTGCCTAGCTCGAAGAGTTTGGAACACGCCTCGTGACGTAAGTCATGAAAATGAAGGTCTTCTATCTCCAACCTGATCAACATGTATCTCCACGATGATTTCAGTCCATTCGACGTGTAACTGAACACGAAACCTTTGGTTTTTGGGCCTAAACGCACAAGTGCGTCCCGTGCTTTTTGACTGAGCGGGACGTCTCGCTTGGTTCCGTTCTTCGTCTCTGGCAGATGCGCAACACCGCTTTTAAAGTTAATGTGCTCCCAAGTCAGCTTCAAAATTTCACCTTGTCGCATGGCGGTCTCAAGAGCGAGAACTACGATCGAGTAGAGCTCTGGGTTTGGGTACTGGTGGCAATGTCGCAGGATCTTTCTCTCTTCGCGGGGTAGCAACCGCCTGTCCCTACCCGGCGGCGATTTCGGCTTTCTTACGTTCGCGACCGGATTCAATTCAGTAACTCCCCATTCAATGCGGGCGACATCGAACAGGTTACTCAGAAGTGACATTTCCAATCGCACTGTCGCAGCCGAGATTGTTTTTCCAGTTCTAGGATTCACCTGGATCAATCTCTGGTCACGGTAGGCCGCAATATCCGGACTGGCGATTTCATGCAACCGCTTTTGAGCGAGACTGCATCGGCCGATCTGATCGATGCGGTAGCTTTCCTGCACGTAGCCCTTTTTAAGGATGGAAACCTTCTCGCGATAACGCTGCAAGCCTTCGCTTAAGGTCAAATCACTGCTCATCTACACACTCCAACAGGGCCCCGGGCTGCATGGCCAAGTAGCTGACAGGAGTCGACCCTGCATGACCGAGGCTAAACGATGATTCGGCGGCGTCGTGCCACTCGTTGACCAATATCTAAGTGAAACCAACTATATATTTCCCCATGACACCCAGGTGCAAAGCTGGACAAACTCATGCTCGACCACGACGAGATGCAGACCATGACATTCTATGGGGTAGTGCTCACCATTTTGATCATCGCCACTGGACTTTTTACGGACACGCAGTATCAGACGCAGCGTGTTTCTGACTACGCGACACTGGATTCGCTGAGCCGCAGTTTTCTGGTTTACCGATCCGCAGCCGCCGAGTTCGCCCAGTCCAACCAGGGCTTCAGCGGAACACCTAACGATTCAGCACTCAATCTTCCTGCATGGTTTGTCAAACCGGTGGGTGTTGCGTCCTACATTACGGCAGGTACAACCTACACCTACTTCAACGGCGTCGCGCCCGCTGGCATGCCTTCGACACTGGTCGAGTTGACCCAGTCGACCGTCGTGGGAGTGAAGCGATCTGGGGTACTGATTTCACCGGTGAGCGGCGCTACAGGCATTACCATCCCTCCAGCCGTACCCGAAGGCGCAATCGTCGCCGTCAACTAAGCCGAATATAGGCGACTTGAAGGCGCTGGGTTGCATATACCTGACGCTATCAACATAATGCCAGCAACAAAGTTTCCACCCCGTTGGCTACTGGCGGTCATCAGTAGCGCCCGGTGATGCGGCTTGCCCTCATCACCAACCCAAAGCACGCATAGCTCCGGGAAGGGCGTGCGGACCTGGTCGAGGATCCTCCCTGTGTCTCCCTGTTCGAAGCCAGACACGCAGCCGTCTAACTCGTGAATAGCGAGTTCATAGGCACATAGGGTTCTCTTGAGGTTCGAAGCACCGTAGTCCAAGGGCCACACTGGTGTTGTGGCCTACACTTTTTAAAGCTCACACAAAGGGTAGCCTGATGATCTTGCGAAGGATCATCAGGCTACCCTTTGGTAGCTGCTTTTCCCTGCCGGTGGCCCGCCGGCGAAACGCAGGGCTCCTTTTGTGCGCGGATGCGTGCCTTATGTTTGCTGGCCTCAGCCACGATAATCGGCCAGGTGAAGAAAATGAGACGTTCAGATCACTGCCCAGGGATCGATGACGCTTCAACCTCTCACAGGTGGCACTCTTCTCTTTCTAAGTAACGCTCCTGACTACAGCCGAGGGTGACTGCTGACCCGGTTGCTCTTGGTCGCTTCTCCCTGCGATTGAATACTTGCGTCTGCCCGCCTGCCATTGCGCCTTCCTACCCCCCCCCCTGCTTGACAATCTCTTTTCAGTACCCCGAAGATAAGCACGTGTCCCGCTGACGTCGTCAGCAACATGCCCCGCAATCACGATCCTTCAGATTGCAACGCGTCCAACGCGCGGATCAGCCCCAAGTTCGCCAAGCACTCGGTAGCGCGAACGCATCCTCTCATGAGGGTGGAGTGCATCTTCCTCACCCACAACGGAAATCACCTTCCGTTTGGGATCAGGTGTTTTCCGTTGACCCCGTCAAAGGAGCTCACCGCCCCGCCATACTCTCAGCCAGTTGAACCGGCCATTTTTTTAAGCGAAAACGCCGCCCTATTGCCATACAGGCCAATAGACGACGCTCATTAACCTGCAAGGAACAACCCTATGGCACCGCATGACAATGCCTACAAGTTGATCTTTTCACATGCCGACATGGTACGCGACCTGCTGCAAGGGTTCGTACCTGAGGACTGGGTCAAGCGCCTCAACTTCAACACGCTGGAAAAGGTCGACGGCCAGTATGTGTCCGAAGATCTTCTCACCCGATCCAATGATGTCGTCTGGCGTTTGCGCCTAAATGATGGCGAATGGATCTACCTCTACGTTCTGCTCGAATTTCAGAGCCGCAATGACCACTGGATGGCCCTGCGTCTGATGACCTACATCGGTCTGCTGTATCAGAACTTGATTGCCCACCAACAACTCGATCCCGGTAACCGCCTTCCATCGATTTTCCCCATTGTGATCTACAACGGAGAACGTCGCTGGACTGCGCCCCTGGACCTCAGCCAGTTGATTACACCACCGTCAGGCTCACTTAGTGCCTACTCGCCGCAGTTACGCTATTTTTTGCTCGACGAAAAACGAGTGGCCAAACAGCCCCTGCCCCCAGATAACAATCTGGTCACAACCCTGGTCCGCCTGGAAAACAGCCAGCACCCCAAGGATGTGCAACGCAGCGTCGATCAACTGCTCCATCACCTACAAAGTCCTGCCCATGACAGCCTTCGACGCGCCTTTACCATTTGGATTCGGCGTATCATAATAAACAGAATCTCGTCAACAAACGATGTCATCCCTGAAACAGTGACCCTAGAGGAGATCAATACCATGCTGGAAGAACGTATGGGCCAATGGGCCAACGACTGGAAACAGCAAGGTCTTCAGCAAGGTCGCCTTGAAGGTCTTCAAGAAGGCCGTCAAGAAGGCCAAATCAAGCTCTTGACTCATCTGCTTGAACAGCGCTTCGGTGCTTTGCTGCCAGCTCACACGCAACGACTTGAAACAGCCTCTCAAGCCCAGCTCGATGCTTGGGGCAAGGCTGTATTGACCGCACAGAGTCTGGAGGAGTTTTTCTCCATTCACTGATCTGACCCTATGACGCCGCAGTACCCTTCGCCAGCCCCTCTACAGGGGCTGGCCTCATTTTGAGTCTTGACGCCAATCTGGCACCGAGACATTCTAGAACCGTGTACCGCTAACGTCGTTAGCGACATGCCCAGACAGTCAGGATCTTAAAGACTGCGACACGCAAGCCGTGCCTGATCCGCCCAAGACCGCTGAGCTTCTGGAAGCGCGGTCGGTCGACAAACGTCGATAGAAGCACCTGATGCAACTCACCTCGCGGGGAATCACTTCCCCGACAGGGCCTGTGTTTTCTCCGCATTCAACCTGCAGGAGATTCACTATGTCCAAACTCACTTATGGCCTCGGTTTCGCACTGGGCACTGTCACTCGGGAATTCCTGCGTGCGGTGACCAAACCCCGCGTAGCCAGCACAGCTGTCCACCCGCAAGCCACCCCACAGGGAGTGCTGCCACCGCCCTGCGTTCCAGATCACCTCCTGCGTGAGATGGATCATCAGCCAGCAATGGCTCGTAAAGGCGTCGACCTGAAACTTTGGTATGCAGCCAACACAAGAGCGGTCGAAAAGCCTGCTCGCAAACCACGTACGAAGGCACCAGCACGCTCAATGAGTACCGCAGCTTGCTGAATCAGTACCACTCTCCCCTGTACGGAGCCTTCCCTTTGGGAAGGTCTCCCTCAGAGTTTTTGAGCAAGGGGCTTGACAATTGATAACTGTATTTCCATGATCTGCACATGTATCGCTGACGTCGTCAGCAACATGCCCATGTAGTCTGGATCCGCAGGACTACGGTGCGGTTTTACCGCATTGATCCACTCCCAAGATCGCCATAGCTTCCGGTAGCGCGATCAGTCGACTTAGTCGATGGAAGCACCTTTCCCACCCATGACGGGCCTACCCCGTCAGGGCAGGCCTCTCAATTTTTTGGAGGTCTGATGAAAACCGAACTGGCTCTCTACCAAGCGTTGATCTCAATTAACGTCCCGGAACAGAAAGCTAACGCTGTCATTGAAGCTTTGGAGACCGACATGTTTTCACGTTTGGCTACCAAATCTGATATCGCAGCCCTTCGTACCGATCTTGTCGCTGAGTTGAAAACTGATATTTCTCAGCTCGAGGTCAAACTCACTATCCGTATGGGCGTCATGATGTCATTTACTGCCGGTGTAATTATTACCGCAGTGAAGCTCATGCTGCACTAACCAAAACCTTAGCTCTACCCACCCTCGCGGGGAATACTTTCCCCCAAGGGCGAAGTGTTTCTCCGCTTTCTGCTATTTCGAAATTGGAGAATCATCATGAGCACTACTCAAACCAACGAAGCCAAATTCTTCGACCTGCATACCACTGGTATTGGTTATCTCAACCGTATCCGTGAAGTGAAACCTCGCGGCAAAGGCAAGCCATTCATGGCTGTCGCCGTTGCTGCATTGCGCGGTTCATCTGATGACACCGAGTACTCCTACATCGATTGCAATGTCGTCGGCGCTGAGGCTGAAAAGCTGATTCGTCGTAGCCAAGCAGCGGTTGATGCAGGAAAGAAGGTCCTTGTGAACTTCCGTATTGGTGACATCTGGGCCGACTCGTTTACCTACGAAAAAGGCGATAAACAAGGCCAACCTGGCGCAAGCCTCAAGGGACGTCTGTTGTTTATCGGCTGGATCAAGGTAGATGGCGAAACAGTCTATCAAGCCAAACCGAAAGACTCTGCTGAGCCCCTTCCATCTCAGGAAGGTGACGCTGCAGGTGATTCGGATGATGGTCAACAACAGCCTGATGCTGAGCTTCGTCAATCTGCATGATTGAAATCAAGGCGCCCTCCGGGGTGCCTTTCACCACTTTCAATACCCGAAGGGAACACCTCCCTCCGGGCATGGTGATTTCCAAACTATGGAGACTCACCGTGATGCACAACACAGAACGCCTCAATATGGGCACGATATTTACACAAGCTCTCGATATACGCGTTGCTTATGCAAAGGCAGATATCTTTGGAGATGAAAGTACCAAATTTGAGTCTGAGATCGACGCTCATATTCTAGGCGCCGACGCGCACCGCGCCGGCCTTCCAGACGTACCCGGGCTGTTCGAGTCCGTTCCCGCGCTCTATCAAGCTTGGGATGAAGGAGTGAACTCGGCCGTGGCGGTTGGTCACGAGTTAATTAATGCAGGAGAAGACATGCAACTACAGACACCGAACCCGACACTCACTGCGTCGGATTTGGCATACGGGAAACTCGCGTTCGACGAATGCGGTATCAAGTACCCACTGCAAATACTGAAGAGCGCTGCAGGCTATTACATCGGAACCATTGAAGGGTTTGAACCCGTATCCAGGGAGTCCGAAGAATACTACCGCAGCGTAGATGCCGCGAAACAAGCTTTTGAACTCAACCTTTGGACACAACGCCGCGTGTGCTGGTCCTGACATAACGTAAACATACCTAACCGGGAAACCACTTCCCGGACGGGCCAGGTGGTTTCTCACACCTGGAGTTAAACATGCAAAACACCACTAGCCTCCTGTCGTCTGACCTGCTCAAGCTCCCGGTCGTTTTAACTCCGCGGGCCTGGCAAGAAGCTGTTCACATAGAGCACCCGCACGACGCAGCCGTTATCAGTAGCCGACTGGGCGATGTCGTCCTGGAGGCCTACAGAGAACTGCATATGCAGCCCGATTGCACCCAAATCCATTTCGGCCTCTATCGATTGCTGCCTGCCGGCGACAACCCTGATCGAGTCTGGTTGGACCTAAAACTTGACCGCATAGAATCGCCACCAGGTGTTTTCTATCTGTACATCTCACTCAAGGAAGAAACCCACACCTCCTGCCCATAAACCTTCCTCAACTCACTGCACCACCCCAAGCCCGACACTGTCGGGCTTTTTTCTTTGTCGCGATCGATGACTTCGCGGCTATATCCCAACGCAGTGTGGAGCTGCTCATGATCAACATCCCTGGCCAACTGGCCATCCGAACCATCAGCGGCCGCAACGGCGAGTTCAACGTCGGACGGCTTTCAACCTCAATCGGTGAATTCGTCATCAAAGACGCACTCCTCGATCAGTACGATGAAGGCAAGTACCGTGGCGACTTCCTCATCACGGAAATCCGTCCCTCGTACTACTCAACAGCAGGTCGGCTTGTGGTCGAGATTCGTGCAAAGCTCGAAAGCATGAGCCTCGACGACGTAGACAACTTGACGGCGGAGGACGCTGCCAAGCTCTCACCAAGCGAGCCTGATCCTATAGATGAAGAGCCGTCTTCAACTCAAACAAAGCCTGCGCGACAGCGCAAAACGCTGACCGCCACAGCGGCTGTAAGCAACGTCGACAAACCGTCATCACCAGAAGACGCACCCTTTGGGATGCCATTACCCAGCTCAACGAACAGCGCAGAGCAAGACGCAGCACTGTTTGGCACGATCTGGCCACTGGGCGATGCGGTCAAACTTGACACCACCGTTGACCGGCAGCGCTTACGTCAGCAATGCACTCGCCTCGGCGAGCTTGGCTATGTGCTGGACTTCAAACTTCAGGTCTGGACGCTATCCATTATCTAACCACCCAAACCCACCCTTGAGGGGCTCCCTCATGGGCGCTCCTTCACATATTCGGAGCATCACATGAACCCAATCTTCAATAATCTGACCACCGCGATCCTGGACAACATCGAGGATCAACTCGCCAACAACGAGGTGTCCACCGATGAGGAAATGTGGGACTTTTTCATAGAAGAACTTGACCTAACGGCTGAGCAAGCCGATGTCGCGGTTGCTCTTCGCCCTCATTACCTGGGACAGATATTCCTGGTAGGGCAAAGCCCGCTGTTTCAAGAAAAACCCGTCTCGTTCGACCCAAGGGACAAAGTGTTCAAACAACACTTGCCCATGATTAACCTAGCCCACGACGCGCTCAGTTCTGAGGAAATCAACGATCTAAGTGACGCTGTCGCTAACCAGATACAAGACATTTGGGACTACTGTCGAAATGAAGAAGGCACAGGAGAGAGGGTTGAGCGCCTTGAAGCGCTCAACACAAAACTCCACGCACTTCAGGCCCAGAGACGCTAAACACCTAGTTCCCGCAACGCATCACATACCCACGAGGGGCATTACCGCCTCTCAGGGCGGGATCCCCTCCATTCAGGAGGTTCATATGCCCAGCCCTACCCCACTCTTTGAGATCAAGGAGTGCCCTGACCTATACGTCGACGCCTGCGCGTGCGATGAACAACGCAACCTAGTGTTTCTATCCGCCTGGGGCCGTGACACGGCACTGCAGGAATTCCTGGCCAGGCTGACACTAGGTTCTGCCGAGAACGGTTTGGACACCTTTCACATCGTCGTCGACGGCCGGAGCCTTCCGGTCTTTCCTAACGTCGACTTGCTGGAAAAACGCACGACCCGGCAATTTCGCGGGACGCTGTTCGGCAGCCTAGTTCATCTATGGCTGTTTGACCGACGCTGTGCGCAGCCAGACCGAGCGAACCACTTCGCGTATGCCCTTCTTGAGCATGGGCACTCACATCACCAACGGCTCTGGCCGCTGATCATGGACACCTGCCCATTACCGCTCCTACCGCATTGGCATGAGCCGGTATTGGACGTGCTGACCCAACATCACATGTTGCAGCCCCTGCCAGGGACGTTTGGCGCAATCACGGCCTGGCGCTTGTCATTGCAACTGGACGTGCTTGAACCCGCTCTGGGTGACCTCATCCGCCAGGGGCAACTTTCTACCCACGCTCATTCTTGAGCCTTTGACCAAGGAGCCCGATCATGGCTTTGATGTTTCCGCGCCTAGCGCGCAACTTCGCCCGCAACGGCTATTACCCTACCGACGAAACGACACTGGAGCGGACACTGCAAGCACTGGCACCCTCCCCAACCGGCAAGATGCGGATCTTCGATCCTTGTGCCGGCGAAGGGGTTGCCCTGGCCGAAACCGCCCATTTTCTTGGGCGGGACCGCGCAGACACTTTCGCGGTTGAATACGACCAAGAACGTGCCGAGCATTGCAGAACGCTGCTGGATCGCGTGCTGCACAGCGACCTCATGGACACCATGATCAGTCGTCAGGCCTTCGGTCTACTCTGGCTCAACCCACCTTACGGCGATCTAGTCTCCGATCACTCTGGCGCTTCGCAGTACCAGGGCTCCGGCCGTCGACGCCTGGAGAAGATGTTCTATCAACGAGCACTTCCTTTGCTGCAGTACGGCGGGGTGCTGGTGTTCATCGTTCCGCACTATGTACTGGACGACGAACTGTGCAGTTGGTTGTGCAATCACTTCACTGAACTGCGGATTTATAGCGCAGCGGATCCGACCTTCAAACAGGTGGTGATCTTCGGTATTCGTATCCGGCGCCAGGACCTGGCTCGACCACGAGACATAGCACAAGTACGTGAGCGCCTACTGGCAATCGGCTCAGGCGTACAAAATGCTGAAGTGTTGCCAATCAGCTGGCCATTCGAGCCCTACAGGGTTCTGCCAGCCACCACTGACCTGGAACACTTCTACCGTATCAGCCTGGAGCCTGCACAGCTCAGCGATGAGGTCAAACGGCTTCGCGGCATGTGGCCCGACTTTACCCTGCACTTCGGTCAAACCGGCGTTCAACCGCGACCGCCTGTACGCGCGTTATCACGTTGGCACCTGGCTTTAGCGTTGGCTGCCGGCGCGATATCAGGCGTGGTGACCTCGAAAACCGGTCGTGTACTGGCGGTCAAGGGCGACACTTACAAAGATAAGGTCCGCAAGACTGAGTTCACCGAGGACCAGGATGGCAACGTCTCTGAGGTAAGGATTCTGACCGATCGTTTCGTGCCCATTATTCGGGCATGGGACATTACGCCAGACTCCATCCATCGGGGACGAGTGATCACCATCAGCTCATCGGCGGATCCACAGCCTGAAGCTGATGAACCCGCTGTATCGGTGACCGAAAGCACTGCCACTCAAGGGACCTTTGAACCTGGAAGCTTGGTACTGACCCAGTCTGTGCATCATCTGGTGGAGCATGGGTCTCTGGACCCTACACCCTACCTGCGCCGGCACTTTTCCGGCGACTGGGGGGAGTTACCCCAGGAGGACTGGAGCAGTAACCAGCGAGCCTTGACTACCGGAGAGCGTCTGTTCTCCAGCTATGACATCAGCGCCGGGGATGAAAACCGGCTATGGATCATCACCGAAGCCGACCGAAGCGTAACAACCTTGTTGCTGCCATCGGACTACTAACCCACTACCAGCCTGTAAGGCATTCCCTTAACCAACCCTCAGGGTATTCACCATACCCGTCAGGGTGTCGTGCATGCCCTGTTTCATCCTTTAGGAGAAACACCCATGAACGACCTCTCCCAAACCCCACTTGCACCTTTGGCCATCGGCCTGACCGAGTTCATCGACGAGTTCGGTGACGAGTTGCTGGACTCACTCAACCACTCCAATCCCCCGGTTTACACGGGTCTCATTAACTCAGCCCACCAGCAGGTAATGGACGGACTCAAACGTCAGCCATTCCCAGCACAGGCCGAGGTGGTGCAAGCCGTTGCCGCCTTGTTGCTGGATCGAAACGAGCAGGCGGCGGTTATCAACGCTGAGATGGGCACCGGTAAAACCATGATGGCCATCGCCGTGGCGGCCGTCATGCACAACGCTGGTTATCGTCGCACTATGGTCGTTTCACCTCCGCACCTGGTCTACAAGTGGCGGCGGGAGATTCTCGAAACCATCCCGGACGCTCGCGTCTGGGTTCTCAATGGACCTGACACCCTGGTCAAGTTGCTCAAGCTGCGCGACCAACTGGGAGAGCCTCATGATGGACGGCAAGAGTTCTTCATCCTCGGGCGCGTGCGCATGCGGATGGGATTTCATTGGCGCTCGGTGTGCTGGCCTCGTCGCTCAGGCGGCGGGCAGCACCTTGCCAGCTGTCCAGACTGCGGGCGCCTACTGGAAGACCCAGACGGCAACCGGATCACCGTCGAAGAATTTCACCAAGAAGAACGCCGCCGAAGCTGTCCTCACTGCCACGGCCAACTCTGGACGCTGATGCGCCCTGGCAAGGCTGAAAACGGCACCCGCCGGGCAACCATACTGAAGTCAATGTGCCGGATTCCGACCATTGGCCCAGTACGCGCTGACCGATTATTGAACGACTTCGGGGAGGATTTTCTCGCCTCGATGCTGATCGATAATGTCAGTGAGTTCATCAACTTGATGGATGCTAAAGGCAACTTCATCTTCAGCGACCGCCAGGCCAAGCGCATGGAGCGCGCTATGGCCAACATCGAGTTTGGTTTTGGTGAAGGCGGGTACCAACCCACGGAGTTCATCAAGCGCTACTTGCCTGATGGGTATTTCGACCTGCTGGTGGTGGACGAAGGACATGAGTATAAAAACAGTGGTTCGGCCCAAGGCCAGGCCATGGGCGTACTGGCAGCTAAAGCACGCAAATGCGTGTTGCTGACCGGCACGCTCATGGGCGGCTACGCCGACGACTTGTTTTATCTTTTGTTCAGAATCCTTACCCGTCGCATGATCGAGGACGGTTATCGACCAAACGCACGTGGCAGCATGGCCCCAGCGGCCATGTCGTTCATGCGCGACCACGGCGTGTTGAAGGACATCTACACTGAGCGGGATAACGAGTCACACAAAACCGCCAAGGGCAAAAAGCTCTCAGTGCGAACGGTAAAAGCCCCAGGCTTTGGCCCAAAAGGCATTCACCGTTTCGTACTGCCATTCACAGTGTTTCTGAAACTCAAAGATATCGGTGGCAACGTGTTACCGGCGTACCAGGAAGAGTTCATCGACATCGCCATGTCTGCAGAACAGGCTTTGGCCTATCAACAATTGGCGGGAAAACTGACTCAGGAGCTTCGCCAGGCACTGGCACGCCGGGATACGACTCTTCTGGGGGTCGTACTCAACGTGTTGTTGGCTTGGCCGGACTGCTGCTTTCGACCCGAGATCGTAAAACACCCACGTAGCAAGGATACGCTGGCCTTCGTGCCGTCGATCTTTGCAGATGAACAACGCATGCCCAAGGAGCAGGCGCTACTCGATCTGTGTCTCACGGAAAAAGCCAAAGGCCGCAAGGTCCTGGCCTATACCGTGTACAGCGGCACTCGTGATACCACTTCACGCCTGAAACGGTTGCTGGAACAGGCCGGTTTGAAGGTGGCGGTGCTGAGGGCGTCAGTCGATACTGCCAGGCGTGAGGATTGGATTCTGGACCAGGTAGATCGTGGGGTCGACGTACTGATCACCAATCCGGAGTTGGTGAAAACCGGACTGGATCTGCTCGATTTTCCGACCATCGCGTTCCTGCAGACGGGGTACAACGTGTACACCCTACAACAGGCAGCTCGACGGTCATGGCGGATTGGGCAGAAACATCCTGTACGGGTAATTTTCTTTGGCTATGCCGGCAGCTCGCAGATTACCTGCCTGCAGCTGATGGCCAAGAAGATCGCCGTGGCTCAAAGCACGTCAGGAGATGTTCCAGAATCTGGCCTCGATTCGTTGAACCAGGATGGAGACTCGGTTGAAATGGCACTCGCAAGGCAACTGATTGCAACATGATTTGATGGCCACCTTCGGGTGGCCATTTACATGGTGAGCTAAAAAATTAGCTACATTGTGGGGGGGGGCCAAAGCTGTGACGTGGAGACACGAGCCCTAGCCTATAAAGAAATCGACCTAACGCTGAATAACAATTTTTAGTTCTAATGCGTTGTCATGGCCACTACAATGCCACCCCACTATGGACGTGATCATGGACGCGCAGATGCAATTCCGAAAAAGTATAAACGCATTACGGGCACTGGCGGTCATATCCGTAGTGCTTTTCCACTTCAAGATTAGCGGATTCGATGGAGGGTTTGTAGGGGTCGATATTTTCTTTGTCATCTCCGGCTTCTTGATGACAGGAATTATCTGCAATGGCCTACAAAAGCAGAACTTCTCACTCCTCGGATTTTATGCATCCAGAGCTCGCAGAATCATCCCGGCACTCTTGACGCTATGTGTGGCGTTGCTAATTTTCGGCTTTGTTTACCTGCCCTTGGATGACTATCGGGATGCCATCAAGACTATCAAAAGCAGTTTACTTTTCAGTTCCAACTTCATGTTCGCCAAGGGCGGGAGCTACTTTGACGCACCATTGTACGAAAATTGGCTGCTGCACACTTGGTCTTTGTCGGTCGAATGGCAGTTCTACATGCTCTACCCAGTAGTACTAATGGGGCTCTACAAGTTTTTGGGCATTCAGAAAACCAAAGCCTCGTTGGTATTGTTGGCCTTAGGATCTCTCGGCGCATCTGTCTATTTCACCAATACCAATCCCGTTTTTGCGTTCTATATGCTGCCTACACGCGCTTGGGAGCTTATTGTCGGAGGACTGGTATTCCTATTCCCTCTGCAAATTAGCAAGCGAACGGGTTATGTTGTTGAAGGGGTAGGACTGACCGCTATTCTCGTGAGTATATTCTGTTTATCGGAACAGGATCTTTGGCCAGGATATCTAGCCCTGCTACCTGTACTAGGTACTGCATTGGTGATTTTTGCCAATACCCAGTCAACCTTCAGCAACAGTAGTACTTTGCAGTTTTCTGGAACAATCTCGTACTCTGTGTATCTGTGGCATTGGCCTCTAGTGGTGTTTCTCTACGCATGCGGACTGCTGAATAGCTGGCCACATGTCTGGACAGCAATTGCTCTTTCTTTTTTGCTGGGAGCCCTGTCCTTCTACCTCATTGAATCAAAGACAAAGAAGATCACTTCCACACGCCGAGCCATTTTAAAATATGCTTCACTAGTAGTGGGTACCGTTGGCCTATCAGCCATCACAGCCTCCGTCGTAAAAGACTACCCTGGCACTAGGTTTGCGTACGTTGACTTAGGTCAGCCAGAATACACCAGCAAGCTTTACACACAAGAATGCTACCCGAACACTTACGGAGCAGCCGATTGCAAACTGGGATCAGGAGACGTCTCCGTCATTTTATTCGGCGACAGTCACGCCCAGTCGACTGCTGCGGCAATCCAGGTGGAAAACAAGCAAGCGGCCTTATCCTGGGCTCGTGGTGGTTGCCCAACCCTGCAGCACTTTGAAATGCATGACAAAGAACTAGAAAATAAATGTCAAGGATTTAACAATGAAAAACTGGAAGCACTGAAAAAATACTTACCAGGGCATCCCCGTCGTACTGTTTAGCCGAGCGTCTATGTATATGGATTCGAGCAGGGGAAACAGCTATAAAATTTACTTCCCCGGCCAGAAAGCTCTTACGGGACAGTCATTTGCAGAAACCTACACTGCCGAATACACCAAAACCGTATGTGCAATTGCCGAAAACCATCCGCTTTATATCGTCAAGCCAATTCCCGAAATGCCATTCAGCGTCTACAAAGGCCTCAATCTGCACAAGCGAATCTTCCAACACACTTCAGAAATATCGATTTCATTAGCAGGGTATGAGAAACGTAATCGAGTTGCCATCAATGCAATTGAGGCTGCAGCCAAACAGTGCAATGCAAAGGTAATTGATCCTACGCCGTACTTGTGTCCGAACGGTCAATGCATGGGTTCAAAGAATGGAGTGCCGTTGTACTTTGACGACAACCATCTCGTGGACTCGGGTAACGAGCAACTCAAGGGGCTGTTCAGTGAGGTCATGGAGTAAACGTACCTTCGATACGGACCTGACCTAAAAAGCATACGTCCTGGAAAACCTATTTCCTGCTGCACCTAACAGACAGGTTTGAGAGGGTGTCTTCGCTTTCGCGCGAGGACGCCCATGAACCTACCACGACCTACCCGGACCACTGTGATTCTCAGCCTCTGCCTCGCCGTCCTGGCAGGGATGCTGGGCTATGAACATCACCAGCTTTCCACTCTCAGCAATGGCCTAGCCGCCACCGCTGACAAAGACTCACTCGATGCGATGTTGGCACGTTTGGGCAAAGTCGATGAACGGCTCGATACGGTAGACGGCAAGCACCTGGTGACCAACGAGGACTTCCGCTCCGGACAGCAGGCGCTGTCCAATCGGATCGATGCCGTACAGGCCTATGCAAAACAAGCGACCGAGTCGGTACACGAACTCTCTCGTGATGCCGCATCGTCTGGCGAGTTAATGGTACTAAAGGCCAATGTCGAAACGGTTGAAAACCGCCTTCACGAACTGAGTCAAGCTCAGATCAAACAGCCTCCTGCCGTTGCACCCAGACCGAAGCCAGTTGTTCGCAAACCTCCTCCAGCACCAAAGCCCAGTTCCAGTGCCGTTACCTCGCAGACGCCTCCCTTCACCATCGTCGGTATCGAGTACCGAGGCGGTGAACGTTTTTTGTCCGTGGCCCCGCCTGGCAGCACGCAGTTAAACCAGATCTACCTAATCCGACCGGGTGATGCCGTGGCGGGTACGGCCTGGCGCCTTAATGCTTTGGACGGCAAATCCGCACGTTTCGAGGTGGCCGGAACGCCGCAAACCATAACCGTCGCGCAATAGGATAAATTTTATGTATTTCCCTACCAGTATCTCGAAAAAAAAGATATCTACGAGCGCTGTACGAATTATCGCAGGCTTGGCCACCTTAGCGCTGGCCTATGGCTGTCAGGCTGCTACTGAACACTCAGCGTCCATTACAAACTCTCAGGACACAGGACTTGGCATTCAGAACCCCCAAGGCGCCAGACAAACAGAACTCGCCCACGAGTGGGGACTAACACCCCAAGAGTGGAGCCGCTACAAAACAGTGATGGAAGGTCCCCGCGGCATCTATTCCCCAGGACTGGATCCTCTGACTGCACTGGGTATCGAAGCTAAATCAGCGGAAGAACGCCGACGCTACGCAGAACTGCAAGTGCAAGCCGAACGGCAACGTATCGACAAAGAACTGGCTTATCAAAAAGCCTACGACCAAGCATTTGCTCGCCTCTACCCCAATGAAAAAGTCATCCAAATTTCGTCAGAGCCGTCATCTCTTACGAGTTCTGGCGCGGTAACAGCTCTCAAAGGCTCCGGTCGATTAGCCGTTTTCGTTCAAGACAACTGCACCGCTTGTATCGCGCGTGTCAGCGATCTTCAGGCCCAAAAACAAGCCTTTGACCTGTACTACGTCGGCAGCCAAGGTGACGACGAAAAGATCCGCCGCTGGGCCATTCTCGCGGGTGTCGAACCGACCAGTGTACGCAACCGTCAGATCACGTTGAATCATGACGCTGGCCGCTGGCTTGGCCTTGGACTCGGTGGCGAGCTGCCCGCAGTGGTGCGCGAGGTGAACGGACAATGGCAGCGTCAGTAGTTCGCGCAGTTCTGACCAGCGGTCTTCTGCTCAGCGCGGCACTTGCCAGCGCAGCGGAAGTACCGCCTCCGGCATATCAATTGATTGCCTTGCCTGCCGGCGTTCCGTCCGAAGTGCTGTATTCCGTCGCACTGCAGGAAAGCGGTACCCGGCTTCGTGGCCAACTCGTGCCCTGGCCTTGGACATTAAATGTCGCCGGCGCCGGTTACCGCTTTGCAACCCGTAACGATGCTTGCAAAGCGCTGATGATTGCCATTCAAACCGCTGGACCCAGCCGGGTAGACGTCGGGCTGGGACAAACCAACATAGGCGCGAACGGCCACCGCTATAGCTCACCCTGCGAAGGGCTGGATCCCTACAAGAATCTCTCGGTTACCGCCCAGATCCTGGCAGAGCAAAAATCCAAGGGTGGTGACTGGATCACGGCCGCTGGCCGCTACCACCGCCCGGCCGGGGGTGAGCCTGCCGCTCGCTACCGCCGTGCATTTGCCAAACACCTTAGCCGTGTCACCGGCATCAACCTGATGGCGAATAACCCATGAATAAACCGTTGAGCTTAATGCTTTTGCTGTGTTTGACCTCACCCATTGTGGCGAATGCCAGCTCATTGATTGTGGTTGAGGATCGTGGTGGCGTGTCCGCTCTGCCCTATTACCAAGACCTGGCTCCAGAACCTACCGAGCAATCAGCATCACCGGCAAATTTTGGCGTACGTGGCCAAGGGGCGTTTCCGGTGCGCTCTGACCAACTGACACCCGGGGAATTACAAGGTCGGGTAATCAATGCCCCAGGTCTGCAACCAATGTTTCTAGTTGGTGATGATGAGCTGTCCAGAAACTGGCTCTCGCAACGCCGCGACCAACTGCAGCAACTACACGCAGTCGGCATCGTAGTTAACGTAGCTAGCGCCGAACGATTCGCCGAGGTGCAGCGTTGGGCGGGTGATCTTCAGATGGTCCCGGCGCCGTCGAATGATCTCGCGCAGCGCCTTGGGATTAAGCACTACCCGTCGCTTATCACTGCAACAGCCATTCAGCAGTAGGAGGAAGGGATGCCACCACCTCAGTCACTCACCGTGGTGATCAGACAACCGGAAGACCCGCGCACTTGCCAGCTTATTTTGGAACAAGTGACCTATGTGGTTTGGCTGTATGGCGGCCGTGTGACGTCGACAGAACAGGGAGACGCCATCGCCCTGCGCTTGAAGTTAGCTGATCGACTTCCAGCGCATGAGCTTACACAGGCAAGGCAGGAACTCGCCGAACAGCGCCCCCAAGAACTCAATAAGCTTTAGAGGTACGCAACCATGGCCAGCCCCTTCACTATCGAGTCATTGCTTCGTCCCGCCGTTGAGCTCTATACGGTTTGGGTTTGCGTTGCTGCAGCGCTGCTGTGTATTTTCGCACCCTGGGCGTTTGCTCTGACGCCCTTGTTTGGGGTGGTTGCCGCTGCCGGCTTTTTGGGCCTTGGGGTTGTTCGCCTGAAACAGGCACTGGTGGTACTTCGCTACCGACGCAATATCCGGCGCTTGCCTCACTACACCATGACCAGTAAGGACATTCCGGTCAGCAATGAACGCTTGTTCATCGGTAAGGGGTTCCGCTGGACTCAGAAACACACCCAACGGTTGATGGACACCTATCTGCCCAAATACGCCGAGTATGTCGAGCCGACCTCGATCTATGCCCTGGCGCGGCGCATTGAGGAGAGGCTGGAGTTCGCACCCTTTCCACTCAAGCTGCTGACCAAGGCCACCTCATGGAACGTGGCGATTAACCCGGCGCGGCCACTTCCACCAGTTGGCGGGCTACCGCGCTTGCACGGTATAGAACCGCACGAAAGTGACGTCAGCTTGCCATTGGGTGAACGGGTTGGGCATTCCCTGGTACTGGGTACTACGCGGGTGGGCAAGACCCGTCTGGCAGAACTGTTTATCACCCAAGACATCAGACGCACCCGCAGGCGACCTCGACGCCGTGTCCAGATGGGTCGACGCGTCCAGCCTGTTCATCGAAGCCAGCGCAGCGCGGCACACAATGAAGAGATGAACCTCGATCGCGAGGTGGTGATTGTCTTCGATCCCAAAGGCGATGCCGATCTTCTCAAACGCATGTACATCGAATGCAAGCGAGCCGGCCGGCTGGACGAATTCTATGTGTTCCATCTGGGTTGGCCTGACTACTCCGCACGTTACAACGCCGTGGGCCGCTTTGGCCGTATTTCAGAGGTGGCCACCCGGATTGCCGGCCAGTTGTCGGGGGAAGGCAACTCAGCTGCATTTCGCGAGTTTGCCTGGCGGTTCGTCAATATCATCGCGCGAGCCTTGGTTGCCCTCGGACGTCGGCCGGATTACGAGCAGATCCTCAAACATGTGACCAACATCGATGCGCTTTTCATTGAGTACGCGCAGAAGCACTTCGCAGAACACGACCCTAGAGCCTGGCAAACCATCGTTGAGCTTGAGGGCAAGATCGATCGCAAGAACCTCAGTTTCGCCATGAAGGACCGCCCGCTGCGCGTGGTGGCCTTGGACATGTACCTGACTCAGCAACGCATATCCGACCCTGTGATGGAGGGGCTGAGATCAGCAGTTCGTTATGACAAAACCTATTTCGACAAGATCGTGGCCAGCCTGCTACCACTGCTGGAGAAACTGACCACGGGACGCATTGCAGAGCTGCTGTCTCCCAACTACATGGACCTTGAAGATCCGCGCCCCATCTTCGACTGGATGCAGGTCATTCGTAAACGGGCGGTGGTGTATGTCGGACTGGATGCCCTATCCGACACAGAAGTAGCCGCAGCAGTGGGCAACTCCATGTTCAGCGACCTGGTATCAGTCGCAGGTCACATCTACAAGTTCGGTATCGATGACGGCTTGCCTGGTGCCTCCGGCGCCAAGGTGGCGATCAACGTACATGCCGATGAGTTTAACGAACTGATGGGCGAAGAATTTATCCCGATGATCAACAAAGGCGGCGGCGCCGGCATGCAGGTCACCGCCTATACCCAGACAATGAGTGACATCGAGGCGAAGATCGGTAACCGCGCTAAAGCGGGCCAGGTCATCGGTAACTTCAACAACCTGTTTATGTTGCGTGTGCGCGAAACCGCCACTGCCGAGCTGCTGACCAATCAATTACCCAAGGTCCAGGTGTTCACCAGCACACCGGCCAGCAGTGCCAATGATGCTATCAACGGCAAGGCGGCTTTCACCTCCAACACCCACGACCAGATCCAAAGTGTCAGCGTGCCGATGATCGAACCGGCGCATGTGGTTGCTCTGCCCAAGGGGCAATGCTTTGCCCTGATCGAGGGCGGCAATCTGTGGAAAATTCGTATGCCATTGCCGGCGAGTGATCCCGACGAAGTGATGCCCAAGGATCTGCAGGCTCTGGTCGAGGGAATGCGCAAAGGATCTGGAACCAAAAGCGACTGGTGGCAAGCACCTGGATATCAAGCGTTAAGCGAATCGCTCCCCGATGATCTGGTAGACGACTTCCGTCAGATGGCCAACGACGGAAAAGCCGCGTAGGCCTAAAGGAGCAAGGCAATGGCCGATATCGCGGAAAAAGCCCAACAGCAGCAGGAAGGGCAAAAAACCTTTCTGGGAATGGTGTTTTCAGCGCCCTTTCACTTCCTGGGGGTGATGTTCGGTTCACTGCTGGGCGCCATCCTCGTTGAGTGGCTATGCATGTACGTGTTCTGGCCGGATGCTGGCTGGAAACACGCCCAACAGATGTTTGAGCATGAATTGGGCTGGCTGTCCCAGGATTTGTTACACAGCGTTGTCATCAAAGAACCGGGGCGCACAGCGACCTGGCTGGCAACAACGGCCTACGACTGGCTGATGGTGAAAACAGGCCTGCAAGACAGCATTAACACGCTGACCCAATACGCTCGCTCCACGTCGCCGCAGCAAGCCGGTACTTTCAACCTGCGCTACGAGCTCGGCCGCGTGATGATCAAATTTCAGGATTACGGCTTGGCCGCGCTTTATACCGTGCTGACCTTTTGCGTGCGAATGGTCATCCTGACACTGACGATCCCACTGTTTGCACTGGCGGCGTTCACAGGTCTTGTGGATGGCCTAGTGCGGCGTGATCTGCGCAAATTCGGCTCCGGCCGTGAGTCGAGCTACCTGTATCACAAGGCTCGCGGGACAATTATTCCGCTGACCATCGTGCCATGGACGGTGTATCTGGCCATTCCTATCAGCATCAGCCCCCTGCTGATATTGCTGCCCTGCGCGGTGTTATTGGGCGTGTCCGTTTACATCACTGTCTCAAGTTTCAAAAAATACCTTTAGGAGCTGCCCATGCAGTGGACTCAAGAACAGCAGCCCATCGTCCATTCAACGGCTGAGAAGCTACTGGTCCAGGCTTTCGCCGGCACCGGCAAAACCACCACACTGGTTGGCTATGCCACCCACCATGCTTCGGTGAAAATGCTGTACCTCTGCTACAACAAACCCGTCGAACTCGCGGCCAAGGGACGCTTCCCTCGCAATGTGGTCTGCAAGACAGCGCATGGCCTGGCCTATGCGGTCTATGGCAGCCAGTATGCCGCCAAACAGACCAATAACTTACGCCTCACCGATATCGCCAGGGCCATCAACACCCAGGACTGGGAGCTGGTACGAGATGTACTGAGTACGCTGAACAACTTCATGGCCAGCGCCGATAACGAGCTCGGCCGTGGGCACTTTCCCAGGTTTCAGGGACAACGAATACTCACCAGCGCTCAGGAACGATTTCTGGACAACGCACTGGGTGTCGCTAGAGCTATCTGGAACCGGATGATCGACCTGCAGGACACGGGCATGTCTATCACCCACGATGGTTACCTGAAGCTGTATCAGTTGAGTAAGCCTGACCTGAGCCAGCGGTTTAAGGCCATTCTCCTCGATGAGGGTCAAGACGTGAACCCGGTCATCGCCGACCTGGTAAAAATACAGCGCATCCGCAAGGTGACCGTCGGCGACCCTCACCAGCAGATCTACCGTTTCCGTGGTGCCGAAGACGCCCTCAACAGCGATTGGATGGCCGGTGCAGAGCGTCACTACCTGACCCAGAGCTTTCGCTTCGGCCCAGCGGTAGCGCATGTGGCCAACATCATCCTTTTCTACAAGGGTGAGACCCGAAAGCTGCAAGGGCTAGGCTCCAATACCCAGGTTAAACGGGTGCTGCCTGAAGACCTACCGCATCGCACATATATCCATCGCACCGTTACCGGCGTCATCGAAAACGCACTTAGCTTAGTAGCGAGCAAACCCAAGATCTATTGGGTCGGCGGCATCGACAGTTATTCGCTGCGTGACCTGGAGGATTTATATCTGTTCAGCCGCAACCAAAACCAAGCGGTGCAAAACCGTAAGTTGCTGCGCGATTACCGGGACTTCTCGCAATACGTTGAAATTGCCGAGGTGAGTCAAGACACGGAAATGCTGCGATCGATCAAGATCATCGCAGCCTATCCCGACCTGCCTCAGCGGATCCAGACACTGCGCGCTCGGTCTGTAGACAACGAGTTGGATGCCACGATCACACTGACGACAGGGCATAAGGCCAAGGGGTTAGAGTGGGACTTTGTCAGCCTGTATGACGACTTTAGCGCTGACCCTCTGTCTCCCGATATCGATCAGGGTCGTAAAGATGACGAGCTTAATTTGCTGTATGTGGCTGTGACGCGGGGAATGAAAATTTTGGCGCTGAACTCGATGGTGTTGTCCATCATGCAGCGTTATGTAGATGCCCGGACCTCTCCAACACAACATCAGAAATCACAAGTCTAGTGGCTGACTATTTCCGCTTGATTGCACATCCTCGATACTGAAAATCTGGCAGCTCTGCACACTGAGGGCATAGCCATGAGCCGCCAAGCATTTGAGTACCATACCGAATTCACCCCGCTGCATTACCTCGTCCGAACCAAAAAGCTCCTCATTTTCAAGTCCGAAGAGCCTACCACCGAGCCTGACGTTCAAGGTTTTTTGCAGGATCCGGAACATCAACAGCGCCTTTCCCTGCTGGGCCGAGAAGGTTGGGAATTGATCAGTGTTCAACCTGTGGTCAGAGGCGAGGTCAAAGTCGGCAATCAAAATGCCCAAGGCTGGGCCTACGGCATTGCCTTGCCGACGGGCTACCTGCTGTTCTTCAAACGCGCTATTCAAAGCGATTGATAGGCCCGCTATCGCCTGAAGAAATGCTTACGCCCCTGAATATGGTTTTCTTGCGGCGACCATAGAGTGATCACGGCAAGCTGGCATCAACAGGAATGACTAGAGCCCAGCCGTGATCCAGACACTGCGCCTCACCACACGTACTCGCCGACTTGCCTTGACAGGTTTGATCGCACTTTCAGGATGCGGCCTGCCTATATCCCATGCAACGGCCGCTTCGGCTTCCGAGCAGGCGAACCTGGACGTGATGATCCGCCAGTTGAACGCCCTGGAAGACACCGCACGTCGCAGCGCGCAAATCGCTGACGAACCGGGTAAACGCTACTTCTTCGATTACCAGCGCCTGGCGGGCGATATCGCTCGCATCCGCCTCGGTCTGGAGGCTTACCTGACCCCCAGTCGTGCCCAGCCAAGAGATCCCGTCGAACTATCTGGCCAATACACAACAGAAGGACGCAAGCCATGAGTATGAGCGGTGCTCAGGCCTCAGCCTTTCAAGCCGCAGGCGGGTTTCCAGCGTCCTCTAGCTACCTATTTTTCGTTGGCCTCGCCGTGGCGATCATTTTCTTGTGGGGTGCCTGGGCACTCTGGAGCTGTTACCGAGGGTGGGCCACCGGCAACCTTGACCGCACGATCGCCTCGACGTCGGTTGTTCGCATCCTGCTGCTGTGCATGATCCTCACCACTTTCGTCCTCAGTTGACTCTATTGGAGATTCACCATGTCTTTGCTCTCACCCACACGCGGCTTGCTAATCAGCATACTTGCTCTTCCCCAGTTGGCCATGGCAGCCCTGCCCCAGTCTCAGCCCCCTACACGCGGCGAAGGCTCCAACCTGATGCAAACCATGCAGAACTACGCCTTTGACGGCTTTTCTCTGCTCGGTCTCATCATCTGCGCCGTCATTTTCAGCGGGGTAGCCTGGCATGCCTTCGGCACCTACCACGAGATCCAGCATGGCAAGAAAAAATGGATGGACCTGGGCGCAACGGCCGCTGTCGGCGTCGCCATCCTGGGTGTCGCTATTTTTCTAGTCACCAAGGCTACCAATATTCTCTAACGAGCCTCGGCCATGACAGAACTTTCAGACGATGGAACCCTGATTTTCCTTCCCGTGCGGCTGAACAATCAGCCCGTCATCATGGGCGGCCTCACCGCCGATGAGATGTGGGCAACTCTAGCGATCAGTGCAGGTACAGGGCTGGTTGTTGGCGTTCTGGCAGCAATCCTGACCCATATGTGGGCATTGATTATTGCCGCCGCCATGCTATTTGCGATCCTCGGACTGACTCTTGCCAGTCGCTTTTTACGGCGTTGGAAACGCGGTCGACCTGACACTTGGCTATACCGCCAAATGCAACTGAACGTCGCCCGATATTTCCCAACCTGGAACAAAGCCCACCTGATTACACGCACGGGTGCGTGGACCTGCCATCGGGAGGGCGCATGACCTACCGCAAAAAAGTGGATGCACAGCTGGCTCACATCAACAGTCTGCGCCTGGTCATTGGCCTGCTGATTGCGCTGGGCCTGTACATGGCTTATGGCTGGCAGAGCGCGCCGCGCGATTTGACCATCCATGTACCGCCAGACCTTCGCTCAGGCAGCACCCGTCAGTGGTGGGATATACCACCTGAATCGGTGTATGCCTTTGGACTGTACATCTTTCAACAGATGAACCGCTGGCCCTCTGACGGTGAAACCAACTACGAGGACAACATCATTCGCTTGAGCGGCTACCTGACGCCCAGCTGCAAAGCCTATTTGCAGAAAGATTTCGAGCTGCGCCGCAACAGTGGGGAGCTGCGCAAACGCGAGCGCGGCGTCTTCGAGATTCCAGGGCGAGGCATTGACGATAAAGCACAGCAGCATATTGAACAGCACAGCATCAACGACTGGACCGTCAATCTGGATATCACTGCCGATGAACACTATGGCGGAGAGCGCGTAAAACGGGCACTGGCACGTTATCCCTTGCACATCATTCGATCCGACATTGATCCAGAAAAAAACCCTTTTGGACTCGCCTGGGACTGCTACAGCAGCAATCCACAGCGTATCGACGTCTCGTCAGAACCTATGAAACCTGGAGGCAAATGATGATGCGCCGCCTACTGATCATCGGGCTACTGACCCTGATTTTCTGCGGATCTGCCAGCGCCGTCGAAATTCTGCGCTGGGACCGAATCCCACTGGCATTGCCTTTGATCGTCGGTCAGGAGCGCATTGTTTTTGTGGATCAAAATGTTCGAGTCGGCCTGCCTCGTAACCTGGTCGATAAGTTGCGCGTCCAGAGTACAGGTGGTGCCCTCTATCTGCAGGCCAAAGAGCCGATCGATCCAACCCGTTTGCAACTACAAAACATGAGCACCGGCGAGATTATGCTGGTGGATATCATCGCAACAGCAGGGAAAGCCAATCAGGTCGCGTTCGAGCCGGTGAAGATTGTTGCTGGAGAAAGCCCATCGACCCGCTACGGGCAAGTCAGCCCCAAGCCTGCGAGCAATCATGTTGCGGCTCCCTCTCTCCAATCCAGCTCTCCCAATGCAGATGAGGATCCGCCAGCGCCCCGCCGTGAAACCCCACTGCCGGTGGTACTAACACGTTATGCCGCGCAGATGCTGTATGCCCCCTTACGCACCGTCGAGCCTGTGGACGGGATTACCCAGGTCAATCTCAAGCGGGGTCTGAACCTCACGACTCTGTTGCCGACATTGCCGGTCGAAGCTTCTGCTTTGGGCGCGTGGCGATTAGACGAATACTGGATCACGGCGGTGAAACTGCGTAACACCAGCACCCAACACCTTGCCCTCGACCCTCGGGATCTGATGGGTGATTTCATCACCGCGACCTTCCAGCATCCCTACCTCGGTGCCAAGGGTGATGCCAGCGACACCACAACGGTCTACCTAGTGACCCGCAGCCATGGCTTAGCCGAATCGTTGTTGCCGGCAACCGTCAGCCAGATCGATCCGAAGGGTGGTCGCCGTGAAGAATAATCCACTGATTAAATTCCTGGTCATCCCGTTCGCGATTTTGGCGATTTTTGTCGTGATCAAGTTGTTCAGCGGCAAGGGCATAGAGCAACAGGCTCCGGTAACCGACCCTCAAGCCCTCAGTGCGGGTGAGGCAAAAAAGCTGGGGGTTGACGGTGATACCCCCGGCGATACGTTGCGCACCATCGTCGTGGAGAGCCGCCAGCTAAAGGACCAAGTCTCTAATGCGCTGAAGAACAACGATGAGTTGAAGCAACAGAACATTGAGCTGCAAAAGCGCTTGCAAACTATCGACCAAAACGTCGACAGCAAACTACAAAACGTCCAACAAACACTGAAACAAGAGTCACAGCAACAGAGCCAAACCATCCTGGACACGCTGCAGCAGCAGTACAACACCCTGAGCAACAAAGCCGGAAGCATCAGTTCATCTGGGGCTGATTTGCCGATCGGCTTCGGGGTTCAGCCAGGAGATGGGCAAGACTTCAAAGGATCGCCCGGGCTGGACGTTGTATGGATTGAGCCGCAGGACGCAACCCCTGTCGATATCAACGGAAAACCGATTACGGCCGGATCCAATCAAACCGCCTCAGGGTTTAACTTCCCTACATCCTTTGGCGAGTCCGTAGACCGAGGTCAAAATGCTCTGCGCGCCGGAGCCCAAAACGTCGCCAATGATTTTGCGCCCCAGGACGCCCGTAAACAGGTGCGCAAGGTCTACACGCTCCCGCAAAACTCGACCTTGATGGGATCGGTGGCCATGTCCGCGTTGATCGGCCGGGTGCCGATTGACGGTACTGTCAACGACCCCTACCCGTTCAAGGTGCTGATCGGCCCAGACAACCTCACCGCCAATGGTATCGACTTGCCCGACGTCGCAGGCGCGGTGGCCAGCGGAACAGCTTCTGGCGACTGGACCCTATCTTGCGTACGCGGGCAGATCAAAAGCCTGACCTTTGTCTTCAATGACGGCACAGTGCGTACCCTGCCCCAGCCGCAAGAAGAAACAAACGGCAACCAGAATGGTAACAACCAGAACAATGCCAACCAGACCACCATTCAGGGTGGCCTTGGCTGGATCAGCGATGCCTATGGCATTCCCTGCATCAGTGGTGATCGTAAAAGTAACGCCTCCCAATACATCGGCTCTCAGGTACTGATTACCGCTGCCGGCGCCGGTGCAGCTTCGCTGATCAAATCAGACAGCAATGCCAGTACGTTCACCAATACCCAGACCGGGACGGTGGGAAGCATTGGGATGTCCGGCAGTGAGGCCATGGGCAAAATCATCGGCCAGGGCGTCAACGACGTCTCCAGTTGGGTAAACAAACTCTACGGGCAAGCCTTCGCGGCGGTGTACGTGCAACCCGGGGCGAAGGTCGCCGTCCACCTGGACCAACAGCTGACCATCGATTACGAACTCCAAGGCCGCAAGGTCAACTATCGCTCAGGAGCCCGTCATGCCTCGACTGCGCTTGACTAACAACGGCTTAAAACCAGCTGCGTACCTGGCCATCGCCTCTTTCATCATGCTCGCCTCAGGTTGCTCCACCAGCAAGGACGAGCTGCTCCCCCATGGCGACAACACGATGATGGACGTTTGGGATCAAGGCGCCAGTGGTTCAAGCAACAGCACGAGTAGCCGCCAGTTGCTCGATGCACGTCAAGACCTTCGTCGACCTCTGGAGGCGGGGGGAACAGACAACGCCAAATTCACCCGTACTGCTCAAAACGAGATCTACAGCCAGTTTAAGCGCCTGCCCAATCCCGACCTAGTGATGTACGTGTTCCCTCATCTGGCGGGCTCTGATCCAGCACCCATTCCGGGCTACACCACGGTATTCCCCCTGTACCAGCGCGTGCAGTACGCCATGCCTGGCGAACGCACGGAGGCCTATTGATGGGTTTCTTTGAACGATTCAAAACACGACGAGCATCAGGTCGTGTCGAACCCGATCTGTCATCCAGTGTTGCCGAGTCCGTCGACGGACAGGCCTCAGCTACCGAAACTTTTGAAGCCGCAACCGAACGGTATTACGAACGCCTAGCCGCTATGGGCATTCCCTCTCCGAGCGATTGGCGTAACCCAAAGCAAAAACCAGCAACGACCGCTGACGTTGACCGCCTGTACGACGTCAATCCCTCGTTCGTCGACCTTTTGCCCTGGGTGGACTACCTACCGGGGGAAAAAGCCATGCTGCTGGAAGACGGAGTGTCTCGTGCAGCTTTTTTTGAGCTGACACCGATCGGCACAGAAGGTCGAGACCCCGAGTGGTTGCGCAAGGCGCGTGACGCCCTGGAAAACGCTTTGCAGGATTCTTTCGACGAGCTAGAAACCTCTCCGTGGGTTGTGCAGTTGTACGCCCAAGATGAAACCAGCTGGGACAATTACCTGCAGCAGCTGCATGACTACATCCAGCCTCGGGCAGAAGGCACCGCCTTTACCGAGCTTTATCTGCAGTTGATGAAGCAGCACTTGGAAGCTATTTCCAAGCCAGGCGGACTGTTTGAAGACACCAAGGTCAGTCAGTTGCCTTGGAGAGGTCAACAACGCCGTGTCCGGCTGGTTGTCTATCGTCGGACCCAAGGGGCACAAGCGGACGTGCGCGGCCAAGCACCTGGCCCTTACCTGAAAATTATCTGCGATCGCTTGGTGGGTGGCCTGGCTAACGCCGGCATTAAAACCCATCGTATGGATGGCCACGCTATTCGTCACTGGTTGATTCATTGGTTCAACCCACGTCCAGACCATCTCGGCCCTGCCGATGCGGATATCCGTCGCTTCTATGAGCTGGTGTGCAAGGACGTACCGCCGTCAGAAGAAGGTGAGTTGCCACTCGCCAGTGGCACTGACTTCTCGCAGAATCTGTTTTACCGCGAACCGTTTTCGGATACAGAAAAAGGGCTGTGGTACTTCGACGGTCTGCCCCACCGGGTTGTGATGCTCGATCGCCTGCGCGATGCTCCTCAGACAGGACATCTTACGGGTGAGACGCGTAAGGGCGGTGATGCGCTCAACGCGCTGTTCGACAAAATGCCAGAGGACACCATTCTCTGTATCACCCTCGTGATCACGCCGCAGGACATCCTTGAAGGGCATCTGGAACAGTTATCTCGTAAAGCAGTAGGCGACACACAAGCATCGATTCTGACCCGCGAAGACGTCGCCACTGCCCGACAGTTGCTCGGCCGTAAACACAAGCTGTACCGAGGTAGTGTAGCGTTTTACCTGCGTGGCAAAGACGACATACAGCTACAGGAGCGCAGTCTACAACTCAGCAGTGCATTACTGGGTGCGGGCATGGAGCCCGTGGAGCCTCGGGATGAAGTCGCACCACTCAACTCATACCTCAGATGGTTACCTGGCAACTTCGACCCCAATGGGCGCAAAGCACTGGAGTGGTACGCCCAACTGATGTTCGCTCAGCATATTGCGAATCTGGCCCCAGTCTGGGGACGGTCGACCGGAACCGGACATCCCGGTATCACCCTATTTAACCGTGGGGGAGCGCCGATAACCTTCGATCCACTGAACAAGCTGGACCGTCAGATGAACGCGCACCTGTTTATCTTCGGGCCTACGGGCTCAGGTAAGTCCGCCAGCGCAACAAATATCCTTAGTCAGATCGTGGCCATCTATCGGCCGCGACTTTTCATCGTTGAGGCCGGCAACAGTTTTGGCCTGCTGGGAGACTTTGCCAAAAAACTCGGATTGACGGTTAACCGAGTCCGGCTCGCACCTGGATCAGGGGTTAGCTTAGCGCCCTTCGCCGATGCTGAAAAACTCATTGAACCCACCGCAAACGTCAAAACGCTCAAAGCTGATGACCTTGAGGCCTCGGACGAACACCTAGCAAGTCAGACAGAAGACGAACAACGCGACATCCTGGGTGAAATGGAGATTACAGCCAGGCTGATGATCACTGGCGGGGAAGATAAAGAAGATGCGCGCCTTACCCGGGCAGACCGTAGTGCCATCCGCCAATGCATTCTCAATGCAGCTCAAAAATGCGTAGCTGAACAGCGGATCGTGCTCCCCGAAGATATCCGGGAAGCCCTGCGTGAAATGGGGCTAGAACCTGGTATTCCGGCCGCACGTAGCGCACGCTTTTTGGAAATGGCTGAAGCATTGTCCATGTTCTGCATGGGCACCGAAGGCGATATGTTCAACCGTCCTGGTACTCCGTGGCCAGAGGCGGACATCACCATTGTGGACTTGGCCACCTATGCCCGAGAAGGCTACAGCGCACAGATGGCCATCGCCTACATTTCTCTGCTCAACACGGTCAACAACATCGCAGAGCGGGATCAATTCAAAGGCCGCCCCCTGATTTTCTTCACCGACGAAGGCCACATCCAGTTGAAGGTTCCACTGCTGTCCCCTTACTCCGTCAAGATCACCAAAATGTGGCGAAAGCTGGGAGCCTGGTTCTGGATGGCGACCCAAAACGTTGATGACGTGCCACCAGAGGCATCGGCCCTACTCAACATGATCGAGTGGTGGATCTGCTTGAATATGCCGCCTGATGAGGTGGAGAAGATCGCGCGCTTTCGTGAACTGACCCCCGCTCAGAAGTCGATGATGCTGTCCGCACGCAAAGAAAGCGGGAAGTTTACCGAGGGCGTTGTGCTATCCAAAAGCATGGAAATGTTGTTCCGGGTGGTACCGCCTAGTTTGTACCTGGCCCTGGCCATGACAGAACCGGAAGAGAAGAAACAACGCTACGACATCATGCAGGCCGCAGGCTGCAACGAGCTCGACGCGGCCATTGAAGTTGCCGCAACGCTAGACCGCTATCGAGGTATCGAACCTCACATCATCACTTTTCCCGAGCAAGTCACGGCCTTGGAGCGCCACGTATGAGAACACTGAATTCCCTGACCCAGAACCTGATTGAAAGTCTGACCCAGTTGCTTGAAAAGCCCGGTGAGGATGCTTTGCAGACTTTGGAGGTTTGTGCCCCCGTGCTGATAGAGGAGCTGCAACAGGTCTTAGTACGTGCGGTGGACCGTCGTGACATTGAGTCCCAGCTTCAAACAGTGCTAACCAATTGGCTCCAGCAGCACCCACAACCTGAGAACGCTGAGTACGCCCTTTTGGAGGCTCTGCGCAAACAAGCACTACTTTCATCGAAGTCCGCTGAGGCACGGGCATGACACGCCTTCGAAAGCGATGGGTGATGCTAGGGAGTCTTTTGGCAGGTGCGTTAGTGCTGGGCTACGCGGCCCTAGCCTGGGACAAAATACAAACACCACTACATACTGGCCCGTGGCTGTTTGGCCCGCCTGATGCCCGCTGGAGCGTGACCGAATTTGCGGATCTGGAATGTCCGTACTGCAAGACGTATACACCAGAGTTGAAAGCCTGGGTGCGGCAGCAGAAGGAGGTGAACCTGCAGTGGCATCACCTGCCACTGGATTTTCACGGTGCAGCTGCAGTACACGAAGCCAGGCTCGTTGAATGCGTGGGAAAGCTAGGTGGCGCACCGGCCTTCTGGCAAGCCATCGACCAGGTCTTTGAGCGAACTCGCAGCAACGGCCTGGGCTTCAATGGCCAACTGGACGTCAATGGCATTAATCATCAAAACCTGGTGGCCTGTACAGCAAACGACAAACAGGTCGCCCTGCACATTAGCCAACAAACAGAAGAAGCCGTCAAAGCTGGGATCACCGCAACTCCCACCCTACTGATTAGAGACAATACGACCGGCAAGTCTATAAAACTTGAAGGCCCCGCAGATGGTGTGTTGTTGCTTTCCGCCATTGACTGGCTGGCTCAGGGGGGGAGTCGAGAAAAACAGCTGAACTCCCCCACCAATAAGTCCAAGGATTGAGGAAAGTCTCGTCCAGGTACACCACAGCCTAGCCGTCAGACGTTGGGTATAAATGCAGTAGAGGTGCCGGAATTACCGGACGTTTAAAGAGAGTCTTATAAAATGATGAAGTGCGCTCTTGCAGCTCTATGGATTTTTCCTGCTTACTTCGACGGCTTATGTAGAGGGTCTGCACCGATAAAAACTTCCTCAGGTGCGTCGGGCCATTCACGGCGAATAATGTCGAAATCACCACCGTTCCAGAGTCGAAGAAATTGCATACCGTCGTCGTCGCTCAGGGCAAACTGGATGGCGGCGACAGCCGCGTCATTGGCAAGCGGAAAATCGCTATGTGCTGCTCCCCCGGTGGCAGTCTTGCCCATTACGAAGTTGGTGTACGCAACCCCGTTATCGAAGCCAGGAACCACTGCGAGAAGCGACCAGCCAGCAGCCAACCGCTCATTCGCCGAATCTTGATCTCGGACCTGTGCAACCTTTTCAACGTGTTCAAACGACATGGCCAATCCCTCGACGTGACAGACGCCAAATCGCGCCTCTCTATATGGCCTCAGCCCCACAAATGCAGGGCTTGGGCGTTCGTGGTTCCTTTACTACTCTTCACCGAGCCAAGCCCAGTATGACAATCCAAGCTCCATCGTGGCCGCCTCTCCACCTGGCACACCTCGCGCTTTAAGCCGGGATATCTCTTCTTCGATCCAGCGCATAAGTACCGCTCGGCCTTGCGGGCATTCGCCGTAGCCTTCTTCCAAAGCAGCAGCGATTCCTTGAAGCTGTTCGTTATTCATCGCTTATTCCCTTAACTTTCGGCTTTGAAGCCGGTACGGATGCCAAACATCGCACCGAGTGAAATGCTTAGGAAGAACAGGCCAACGACTGCGGGCCTCAAAAGCATGAAGGCTCGGCAGGAAAATAATCACCAGCCCAGCCATAGCGACCAGAAACCCAACCGAGTAGATTGCGCCGAATTTTATTGCCCGATGAGCTTTATCTATACCGAGGATTTCGCTGATGACTCGTAGATCAGTGCCGCGACGTTTTAACCTCACGGCAAGAGCCCTACGGCCTGATTGCGCACTGGCTCCCTCGACTCCAGCCTGATCGAACAGACGGGTATACAAGCGACCGAGCTGGTTCGCGCTGTAGTAGGTTTTACGGCTTGGGACCCCGATCGAGTGGCTTAGGTGCGCGCGCCACTAATCTATGGTCATCATCTTGCCGATCTAGCAGCCAATTAGCAGGTTGCATTGGCCTGACTGCCGGCTTTAATAACTTAGAAGGCACTGAAGGCTTCATCAACACATTAACCGATTGGCATTTGAGCTCAGGGCGACCAACAGGTAGCGGGGTATTCAATTTAGACACCGCTAAAGCAGCAGCCACGTCTACAGAGGCCTTCTCAGATGTTGGGGCGAAAGCTTTAGGATCCATGCTAAATCTCTCAGCCAGAGCGAACGCCATTCTGTGGCTGATCGCTAGTCTGCCGCTGAGCACTTTTGATACAGCCGCCTTGTCGCCAATTTCTGGCAGATCCGAACCTGTGAGCTGCAGTGTTGCCATCAAATCTTTGAGCAACTGCACTGGCGATGTTGTGGCTGTGAAAGACTCGTTGAAGGCCTTGAACTGCCCACCGTCCTGCTCGTAAGCGAGAATAGCGTCCTCAAGCTGGACCAGGATCTGTTCCTCATACTTGTTGAGGTCATGCCCGTCAGTCAACTCATCAAGCAGCACCGAGGCGCGTGCGTAGTCCGCAGCGTCATTAATTCCGTTGACGAACTGACCGCTCAGTTGCTCGAGAAGCATTTGGAGATTTTCGAGCGCTGCGCGCACGGTCTGCGAATTCTCAAGAACAGTGGTCATGGTTTGATTCCTCGTTTGTTGCTGGCATACCACTCTGTAGCCGTGTCGTAGTCAGCATGGGTGTAAATGTGCTTCACATACAGCTTTTGCCGAGCGTAGTTAACACCTGCAATCAGCCTCAGATTGTTCCCACCAATATCAATCACTACCCAACAGTCATCAGCGCGGTATTTGAATAAATCGATCGTGTGACCGAATATATTTTCCAGATCCGTGTAGCTATTAGGCTCTGCCGCCTTCAGTAATCTGTAACATCGTTTAAGCCCGCTCTGATCGTTCGGGTAGCGAATTGCGGCATCTTCAAACCGCTGCTTGAGCAATACGTCCATGGGCGTCCTTAACATTTAAGACTAATAATACTCCGGTTGTTAATTTTGACAACTCATATTTGATCAATGCTCGGCTTTACACCTGGTGCAATGGCGGTCATTACCCCAGAGCGGACGATGGGCGAGTGGATGTGATGGCCGGTGATTTATGGTTCCATTTTCTGATGGGCAAGCCGCCCAACGTCCTATTGACCTCTGAAATACCTCCCCGCTCAAAATCCTATTTTCTACTGCACCCATCACCGTGATCCGGTTTCCTGTACTCGAACTCACTTCAGGTACGGTGCCATGACCGACATCCACACCAACCTCAATCAGTTGCATCGCTGGTCTATCACCCTTTTCCTGCTACTCACGCCTGTGCTCGCCCAGGCCGAAACATGGGTCATTACTGATCAAGGACATCCAGTGTCCGCGCCCTCTGGCACTCGCATCATTCTCGTGGATGAGCAGCAACGCCTTGAAGAAAAACTCTCCCACGAACTGCCCGCAGATCCACGCCAGGCAGAAGCGGCTATTCAGCGCTACTTGGCCAGCCCTGCGGGCAAGCGCCTGCAAAGCGACCTGGCTCAGGCCCAACAAGGAGTCACGGACGCTTGGAGTCTGGGAGTTGAGAAACTCCCGGCCGTAGTCGTTGATCGCCGCTACGTCGTCTATGGAGAGCCAGATGTGGTTAAAGCCGTTGGGTTGATCAATCACGCTAGGAGCCTGTCACGATGATGCGCTCACGCTATGCGTTACGACCACTGTCACTGGCCATCACCTTCAGTTTGTCCTTCAGCGCATCAGCTGCGATCACCTCGGCAACAATCATTGCTTCGACGCTGTCTCCGACGTGTCTGGAATACAAGGTGGTCGGCATTTGCTATTGGCTGCTCTGCACGCCTTTCGGCTGCAAAGTCAAAACCTCAACCAAGGTTCGTCACTACGTGCCGGACGCCGTGGTGTCGGCCTACTCAAATACGGGGGCAAACCCGTGGATTGAAATGTCACCTCTCGGTTCTCCAAATCCTATGGCCCAAGCCGGTAATGACGGCACCACCAACCACGTCGCCGAAAACAACATCATCAAGTTCAAGGAAGCCGACGTGATCGGCCATCCTGGTGGTGCGGCACTGAGTCAGTTCGCCAGCGCCTCCGGCTATGTGTGCAAAGGCGCAACCTTACCGCTTGTGCCTTACTTCCTCAGCACCCTTGACCCCATTGCGTGGAGATACGGCGTGCCCGAGGCCGTATACCCCGAAGCACTTATCCCTGGAATGCGTGAGGTCGGTAGCCTGCTCACTGCCAGTAGCTGGGGGAACGTCTATCCGCGAAGTGGCTTTCTCAATCAGACCGACGACTACAAGACCGGCGCCGTCATTGCACAGCGCGCCGGTGACGTGACCACCCGCCTCGGCCAGGTTCACGTCTATCTACCGATGCTTGCCCTCCCCCAGCCCGGTTACTGGCCAGCGGGCGCGCTGCGCGAAGGCGATGCCTCCACCGGAAAATGGCAGGAATTAACCCCGGTCCTCAACCCGACCTGCGCAACCTTTCCAACCATCACACCCAATATCGATGCCCAGGACGGCGGATACGCCTGGGCGCTCTGGCGTCCGTATTCATGTTGCCAACGTCGCGGCCAGACCTTCCTGGGCAGTACGGACTTCCAATGAACTTCAGTGATCGGAGCACCACATGAAACTCACCCCCTTGGCGATCTGCCTCATCTTCTGTTTCAGCAGCGCAGTAGTGCATGCGGCTGACCCAATCAACGTCTCGTCCTCTGGCAGCGTCATCGGTGACGACGTGCTCTACAACATTGGGGGAGGCAATGCTGTAACGATGGGCAGCGCTGGCAACATGGACAGTATTTCCGTAGGGGGCGGCTGGAACAACAATCTGGTCTGCGGAAACATGAGTATGAGTAACACTCTTCAAAACCAGTTGAATGGTGCCACCTCTGGTTTCCAGAACATCATGAGCACGGTCGTACAGAATGCGACCAGCGCCGTAGCTTCGCTGCCCGCCTTAATTCTTCAACGTGCCAACCCGGCGCTGTACAACCTGATTACCAACGGCATCTTGCAGGCCCGCTTGGACTTTGACCGGTCCAAAGGTACTTGTCGGGCAATTGGCGAAAAAATGGCGGACATCGCCGGCAACCAAATGGGCTGGGGCAAGCTCGCTGAGGGCCAGGCCATGAGCCAGACACTGGCATCCAATACCGACGCAGTATCAGCAATAGAGCAGGTCGAAAAGAAAGGTGGCAACGATGGCGTCACCTGGGTTGGGGGTGATCGAGCAGGAGGTTCCGGGCAGAAGCCAATCCGTATTGTGGGTGACGTCACCAAAGCGGGTTACAACCTACTGAACAAACGCGCGGCCGGCGACACCGGCTCGATCAGCAAGGACAGCTGCAACAACGGCATGGTCTGCAATGTCTGGTCATCGCCCCAGGAAGCCACCACCTTCGCCAATCGTGTACTGGGGGAACAGCAACAGCAGACCTGTGACAGCTGCCCTAAAACGGTGACAGCAGCAGGCGTCGGTCTGACGCCACTGATCCAGGAAACGTACGACACCAAGCTAAAGGCGCTACAGGAACTACTGACCGGAGGCAAAACCTTGTCGGTGGAAAATCTTGAAGCTGCGAGTAGTAACTCATTGCCAATCACCCGGGGCGTAATAGCCGCCCTGAAGGACGAGCGTGATCAGGACGTACTCGCCCGTCGACTCGCCTCAGAAGTCGCGCTGTCCGATGTGCTGGAGAAAGCCTTGACCTTACAGCGCACACTGATGGCGGGTAGCCGGGAGCCGAACGTTGCGGCGAATGACCTCGCCGTCCAGGCAGTAGGTCAGCAAAGCTCCTCGCTGCAACAGGAAATTGGCAATCTGAAGATGGAGCTTGATATGCGTCAACAGCTCGCGAAGAACTCTCCCCTGACCATCATTGAGCGCGGCAAAGCTCGGGCCGAAGACTCTCGCGGCGTGTTTCCAGGAGACCCAGAAACGGATCGTCTGAATCAGTTGCAATCACCGGCCAAGAGCAAACAGTGAGGTGTAGGCCATGACCGATATTCAAGATCCTGTCGCCACCCCCAACCGCTCACTGACTCGGCGATTCGGACGGGGCATTCTAGTTGTTCTAGGCACTCTACTAGCCGCTACAGCACTCGTGGTGTTACTCAACGTCGTCTTGATGAGCATGTTCGACAGTGCTGAGCAATGGCAAGCATGGCGTGTCGACAACTACTGGCCGCTCTTCACCTGGCGACTGATGCTTTATATCGCACTGACGGTTGCCTGGCTCAAGCTCAAGGCTCGTTTGCCGCAATCGAGGCGCAAAGGCCTGTTGAAGATCGAGGTCATGGTGGTTTTATTGTTTGCCATGGTTGAGATGAGCAAAGTGCTGTATCAGGCAGGAGGTGTCCAGTGACGCTCTACACCAATGACTATCTGGAGTACTACCTCACGCTGGTCGGCTGGATCATCAACAACGGCATCTGGGACATGATTTCAGATACCGGCCTGTTCGCCCTGCCCTTCTGCATAATCGTGATTCGAGAATGGCTCAAGGTCCGTGGTGAAGGGGCTGATGAGGGTAACAAAGGCGTGCTGTCACTGGCCCGAATCGAGACCAACATCTATGTTGGCTACGTCGTCGTCGCATTCTTCGCAGTCCCTGCCGTCAATGTGAGCTTCGATACCTTGGCGTTCGATCAAAGTAGAGCCCAGCAATGCCAGTACAACTTACCCAAACCAGCTGACACGGGCTGGAACACGACATTTAGCTCTTTGGCTGGAAAGAGTGCGCAGATGCCAATGTGGTGGGCATTTATGCATGCGTTGTCAAAAGGGTTGACCAGCGGGGCGGTCGCAGCCATCCCTTGCGGGACCGACCTGCGACAAATGCGAATGGACGTAAACAACACCAAGATCAATAACCCATTGCTGGCACAGGAAATCGGCGACTTTACTCATGACTGTTATGGACCTTCACGCGCCCGCCTCTTCATGCGTCAACCAGACATGGGCACGAAAGCCAATGATCCCCATTTCTTGCAGGATCTTAGTTGGATCGGCTCCCACTTCTTGCTGAACACTTCGGGCTACTACGACACGGACTACTCCAAGACACCCAGAACGTCCTGGCCATACAACGCTTCGCGTGATGTGGGGTTGCCACAAGTGAGCGGAGGTGGAGGATATCCAACGTGTAAACAATGGTGGTCCGATAGCGGAGTAGGCTTACGAGATCGTATCAAAGATCAAGTCTCACCTGACCTCATGACAAAAATGCTCGGTTGGGCGAAGTGGCTGTCCCAGGACGAAGTGACCGACTCGCTTGTTCGGCAACTGGTCTCGCCGTCGAACCAGGTGAAAGGAGATGTTTATACAGACTACGGTGGGCAAATAAACGGGACGGTGTGGAATGGCGCAGCTCGCGCAGCCGGCACTCTTGGAGTTGCGCTGGGATCCATGGCCTACTTCCCGGCTATGGACATGGTTCGTCAGGCCTTACCAATGGTTATGGCGTTTTTGAAGATGGCGATGGTGATTTGCATCCCGCTTGTACTGATCGTCGGCGCTTATCAGTTGAAAGTAGCCATGACCATGACAGTGGTTTTTTTTGCGCTGATCTTCGTGGACTTTTGGTTTCAACTGGCACGGTGGGTAGATACAACTATCTTGGACGCCCTGTATGGAGCAGGCTCACCCCATTTGTCATTTGACCCTGTCATGGGATTGAACGCTACGACTCAGGATGCAATCCTGAACTTCGTGATGGGTTCGATGTTTATCATCCTGCCTTTGTTCTGGATAGGTGCACTTGGGTGGGCGGGTATTAGCGCCGGGAATGCGCTGGAGGGTCTATCGAGAGGTACTAATTCTGTAGAAAAAGCTGGGGCCGAGGGTGGTGAGTTTGCTAAAAGCAAAATCAAATAACTCGGCCATTACGCTGCTTTTCAGCTTCAGAGTGTCAAATCCTATGAAGATAATTAGTTTAAAAAATTATCTTCATATTTTGCGTGAAACAATGGATTATTTTGATTCCCTAGAGAGTATGGATCATTGTCATATTCAGATTGGAAGGGCTTATATACATTCGTAGATACCACAGCCGGACGAGGGCCTCCCCCTAAGACAACCGCTAGCAAAATTAGACCAATGGTTAAAGCCGCAATGACGGCATGAGCCAACCATACCCAGGAATATACAGCCAATGCGATTAGGGCAAGACGTTTGACCCACCGTAAAGTGCGGTTCTCGCTGCACCAAACGGCGCGCACCGCACGACCAAGGCTATAGCCCAAGCGGCTTGCAACGGTCTGTGAGGTGTTCACGGTCATCATGCTTCTCCTGGCCAACCTTAAACTGGAGGCGCTTTGACATTATTTATAATCCTGATTTCACGCCGCCGCAAGACCAATGGATAAACGGATGCTCCGTCATGCGTTCGCGGACGCCCTAATCCCGGCCACCGCAAAATGGCCCAAAAGGGTAAATGGTCTCTAAAAGCGAATGGAATGGTTCACAAGGGTAAAAGCCCTACCCGAAAGGGCTTGCTACGCAAAAAGGTCGTCGCCCTCACCTGCAGTTAGTCGCAACTCCTGGAGCGACACTCAATAAAAAAGGGTTCGGAACCTAGTCGTGCAACTGTTCTGCGCAGGCGAAGTCACCTAAAGCGTCACACTGATGGCGTAACGCCTCTCGAATACCCTAACGCAGCCGGTGACCTTTTCCCATTGAAGTAAACCCACCAAATAGCGGAAAAGCCAGTCCATGATTCATTGATGGAGCTGGTGATGTTCTCATTTTTCCGCCGCAGCAAAACCTTACCTGCTGCTGCCCCTTCACCAAACGGTTTTCTGAAGCCTGCCCAGGGACAGGATTTGCTGGCGACCCCACGGCGTCAAAAATTGCTGGAGAACATCTGGCAGCGTGCTTCGTTATCGCGCTCACAGTTTGTGGAGCTCTATCGGCGCCCACTGGAGCGCTACGCAGAGTTGGTCCAGCAGCTCCCTGCTTCGCAAAACCACCATCATGCACACCCTGGCGGCATGCTGGATCACGGGCTTGAAATCGTCGCCTATGCCTTGAAAATTCGACAGAGCTACCTGCTTCCTATAGGCGCACCGCCGGAGTCTCAATCAGCACAGGCTGAGGCCTGGACTGCCGCTGCGGCTTATGGCGCTCTGATACACGACCTCGGCAAGATCGCCGTCGACGTGCACGTCGAGCTGGCAGGAGGTAAAACCTGGCACCCGTGGCACGGCCCAATCGATCGTCCCTATCGATTCCGCTACGTGAAAGGACGAAATTACCAACTTCACGGAGCCGCTGCCGCACTGATCTACGCGCAGATCCTGTCCTCAGAAATCTTAGATTGGCTCAGTAATTTCCCCGAAGTGTGGTCGCAGTTAATCTTCATTTTGGCTGGTCAGTACGAACATGCCGGCATTTTGGGCGAGATCGTGGTCAAGGCCGATCAGGCGTCCGTCGCTCAGGAACTCGGAGGAAATCCAGCCCGCGCGCTGTCCGCGCCCAAACAGTCTTTGCAGCGCCAATTGGCAGATGGGTTGCGTCACCTGGTCCGAGATACATTCAAACTGAATCAACCCGATGGACCGTCAGATGGATGGCTGACACAGGATGCTCTTTGGCTGGTTAGCAAGCCTATTGCTGATCAATTGCGAGCCTATTTGCTGACCCAAGGCGTTGAGGGTGTACCCAGTTCGAATGCACCTTTCTTCAACATGCTGCAAGATCAGGGGGTGATCCAAACCAATGCCCAGGACAAGGCCATCTGGAGAGCCACGATCGACAACGGTCGCGGCTGGAGAAATACCTTCACCCTGCTCAAGCTCTCACCTGCACTGATCTGGAATGACCCAAATGACCGACCTACAGCTTACACAGGCACTCTTGAGGTAGAAGCCGGCAATCCGGCAGAAGAGCCCTCGACAGAAAACCCTATCGCTGCACCAGCGAAAACCTCGCCTCTAAACGCTGAACCTAATGCTGCTCCAGCAGTTTTAGCGCCGGCAGAGTTATCACCCTTTGAAACTCAGCAGCACCCTTCGAACAATCCTGCCGAATTTGACGCACTACTGGCACTCCTTGGTAATATCAATGAGCCATTAGAAGACGCCAAAAACAATCAGGTCTCAGCGGCACACACCGCGCCCCCGAAACTGGATGACATCCAGCCTTCCCAAACCTCCGACCAAGGAGGTGCGCCTCATGCAACTGTCGAAGAAGTCGCTCCGATGCCTAGCAATAACACCGAGCTCGGCCAGGGATTTGTTGAATGGCTTAAAAAAGGCATCGCATCCCGCAGCATCATTATCAACGACACCAAAGCACTGGTTCATACCGTAGCCGGGACCGCCATGCTGGTGACGCCGGGAATATTCAAGCGCTACGTCCTTGAGTTCCCACACATTGAACAGCAAGCCAAAGCCCAGCAAGTAAACGCTTGGCAGTTGGTCCAGCGCAGTTTCGAGAAGCAGAAACTTCATCGCAAAACCCAGAAAAGCCTGAATATCTGGAACTGCGACGTTATCGGCCCCCGCAAATCGAAGCAGCTCAAGGGCTACTTACTACTGAACCCCCTTACGATTTTCTCAGAAGTCCCCTTCGACAACCTCAGCTTGTCGCTTAGATCAGAATTAACGGAGTAAATACAATGATCACCCCCCTGAAGCTCACGGAGGACTATATTGCTGCGCGTGATTTACGAGCCAGCACGGAGAGGATCTACCGTATCTCGGCCAACATGCTAACTGAACACTTTGGCAGCACCCCAATCGAGGAAATTGATCATTTAGCGATCCTCGCATGGAGAAAAAAGAGACTTGGTGATGGTCTGAGTAAGCGCAGCTGGAATACCTACTCCAGCCATCTGCGCACCGTTTGGAATTTTGCCATCGAGCATGGTTTCCTAACTCATACCACCGTCAACCCTTTCAAGAAAACTGGCGTGATCCCAGCCAAACGAGGCAGCAAGACTGTCAGCAATGACGCGATACAACGTGCACGCCAGTGGTTGAATGCACTTGAGAGGGAGGAGCGCTGCACACTCGAACGTAGCCAAATTACACCCGCCTGGTTCTGGCTCGCCGTCTTCGAGGTGTTTTATTACACCGGAATTCGCCTCAATGCCTTGCTGTGCCTACGCGTCAAGGATATTGACTGGAACGGCCAGATGATTTTGATCCGTGGCGAAACCGAAAAAACTCATCGAGAATTTTCAGTTCCAATCATGGAGGGGCTCGCTCCTCACATTTTCAAGATTCTTGAGGAAGCAAGAAAGCTAAGATTTGCACCGAACGATCAGTTGTTCAACGTCAACCGATTTTCACGCCATTATCACGGCAAGGAAATGAACATCGACCAAGTGGAGGCGATGTACCGCAAGCTGACCACCAAAACCGGCGTACGGATGACACCTCACCGCTTCAGGCACACCCTTGCCACAGACCTGATGAAACAGCCAGAACGAAACATCCACCTAACAAAAAGCCTACTGAACCACTCAAATATAGCGACAACGATGAGCTACGTTGAGGTCGACCAGAACCTCTTACGTGCGACTTTGCATGACCGAAGTCTTGCTCAAGGGGCGTTAAGGCGCGTAAGGCGGGTCGACTATAGCGGGACCGCACAGCAATTACCGCCTCAAATGTGTCTACCGTCCCCTGAGACAGTCAATCGCCTGCCGGAGAGCAAGGTATTGCAACAGCAAACACAGAGGTTTGCAGGGATCAATGCTGATCAGCGAGTCAAATCGAAGCGTAACGTTCTGCAGCAAGCGCTCGAGCTGGCATCGGCGCAGCTACATTGCACCCTCAACTCACCAGCCATAGACCCAGCTGTAGATCCTACAGATCAAAGTCTATTGTTGACGCTGATGGCGAATGGACTAGGCCTTGGTACGCTTAAGAAACACTTTGCCGCAGAGCCAGCGATAGGATTTTCATCGTTCTCCAAAGCGTCACCATAGCCCCCTCCTTCAAGCGTTAAGACCCGCTCCTACAGTGACTTCTGGATAGCCAGAGGCTTTCGACTGCCTGTGACAAATATTTTGGGATATTACGCCCAAAGTTTGGATGTCAACGGGGACTCTCAAGCCCCAGAAACGAAAAAAGGCGCCATAAAGCCGCCTTTTTTCGTGAAATGTGGTCGGGGTAGGGGGATTCGAACTCCCGACATCCTGCTCCCAAAGCAGGCGCGCTACCGGACTGCGCTATACCCCGGCATGCGCATCGGAGTACCGATGCACATTGACATCATGCGACAACAAAACTACTGTTTGCCGCAGACGGCTGCATGTCGATCGAGTAGATGTTGCTCAATTCCGCCCTTCTAAACACACATCCGCTTTGAAAATGGTGGGTCGTGTGGGATTCGAACCTACGACCAATTGGTTAAAAGCCAACTGCTCTACCAACTGAGCTAACGACCCGCTGTGTGGTGGCGCGTATAATACTGATTTCTAACGGGAATTCAACACCCTATATGAAAAAAATCAAAAATAAGGTGTTGGGTCGCTGATCCCGGCCGCGCGGAAGCCATCCGCACGCAGGCGGCAGCTATCGCATTTGCCGCAAGCGCGGCCGTCGTTGTCCGCCTGATAGCAGGAAACGGTCAGTCCGTAGTCGACTCCCAAGCGCACTCCTGCCTTGATAATCTCGGCCTTGCTCAGGTTCTGCAGCGGGGCCTGGATACGAAAGCCCTGCCCCTCAACCCCGGCCTTGGTCGCCAGGTTGGCCATGCGCTCGAAAGACTCGACGAACTCTGGGCGGCAATCCGGGTACCCCGAGTAATCCACCGCGTTGACACCGATGAAGATGTCCCGCGCCTCCAGGACTTCCGCCCACCCCAGGGCCAGGGAAAGAAATACGGTGTTGCGCGCAGGGACGTAGGTAACGGGAATACCTTCGCTGGGCGCTTCCGGCACATCGATGGAGGCATCGGTCAACGCGGAGCCGCCGATACCGTTCAGATTGAGGCCTATGACCTTGTGCTCCACCACGCCCAGATTCCGGGCCACTCGCTCCGCCGCCTGTAGTTCAGCACGATGGCGCTGGCCGTAATCGAAACTCATGGTGTAGCAGCTATAGCCATCGGCCCTGGCCATCGCCACCACAGTGGCCGAGTCCAGGCCACCGGACAGGAGAATTACCGCGCGTTTTTCAGCTGTTGCTTGGTTCAATACTGATTCAGTCATTTCAGCGTCCTGGCTCATCGTTCCAAAGGTATTTATGTAGCTGCAGTTGCAAGCGTACTGGCAGGTTGTCCGCCACGATCCAGTCAGCCAGATCGCGTGCATTCAGATCGTGGTGACTTGGCGAAAACAACACTTCGCCAGCACGTTGCTCAAGACGGTACTGGATCAACTTGGACACTGCCCAGTCATAGTCCTCGCGGGAGCAGATGACAAACTTGACCTGATCATTGGCGGTCAGCAGCTCGATGTTCTCGTAGCGATTTCGATGCGCTTCCTTGGAGCCGGGGGTCTTCAGGTCCAGGACTCGACTGACTCGCACGTCCACGGCCGATATGTCCAGGGCACCGCTGGTCTCCAGCGATACCTCATAACCGGCGTCACATAGCTTCTTGAGCAGGGGAATGGCATTAGGCTGGGCCAACGGCTCGCCGCCGGTGACACAGACATAACGCGGGCGGAACCCGGCTACCTGCTCAAGCAGGCTGTCGAGGGTTCGTTGGGTACCGCCATTGAAGGCATAGGCGCTGTCGCAGTATTGGCAACGCAGCGGACAACCGGTCAGGCGCACAAAAACCGTAGGCAGCCCGGCAGTCCGAGTTTCCCCCTGCAACGAGTAGAAAACTTCGGTGATTCTCAATGTGTCTTGCATATTCGCCACGGGCGTAACAGCTAAACAGGCTGTCCGCCTCCGTCAGGCACCTCAAGGAACCCCGCCATCGCGTAGATCCCAGGAAGCGTATTTCATAAAAGGGCGTGGATTCTAACGAAAAAACCCGCGACAAGCGCGGGTTTCTTGTAAACATGAGCTGAACGCTTACATGCGTTGCAAGTCTCGTTGCGCCAATTGAGCGGCAGAGGTCCCCGGATACTGGGCCACAACCTGCTGCAGGATACCCTTGACGCGGTCGGTATGACCCAGGCGACGCTCCACGTCGGCCAGCTTGTACAGCGAGTCAGGCACCTTGGCGTGCTTTGGATAAAGCTGGGACACCTTGGCAAATGCCTGGCCGGCACCTTGCAGGTCACCCTTGGCCAGGTTCACTTCACCCAACCAGTACTGGGCGTTGCCAGCATACTGGCTGTTGGGGTACTTGCGCAGGAATGCCGAGAAGGCCTGGCTGGCCTTGTCGAAATCCTTTGCCTTGATCAGGTCGAAGGCAGCATCGTAATAGAGCTTTTCCTTGGCCGGATCCCCCGGTTCACTACTGGCAGCTGGTGCTTGAGTAGCAGCCCCGGCCGCGGCAGCAGCGGCATTGCCACCAGCTGAAGAATTCTCAGGAGTCGCGGCAGGTGCAGCACCGCTTCCTATGCGCCGATCAAGATCCTGGTAACGCTCCAGGCTTTCTTGCTTCATGCGCGCTACATCATTTTGCAGAACTTCAATCACACCTTGCTGCCGTGCAATCTGCTCCTGCATTTGCTGCAGTTGCTGGAACAGCTCGCCCTGTGCCGAGACAGGGGTCGAAACCCCTCCCCCGGCATAGGCGCCGTTCGTGCCATAACCCGCTGGTGGATAACTGCTCCCGCTATTTCCATAGCCAGAGTTGCTATCGACCACAGGAACCGCAGACCACGCCGCAAGCGGCGTGAGACTGAGAGCCAAAATAGTTACAGCACGACGGCACGTTCGCATGACGAATTACTTACGCAGTTCGACGCGACGGTTTTGAGCCCAGGACTGCTCGTCGTGGCCAGTGGCAACTGGACGCTCTTTACCGTAGGAAACCAGCTCCAGCTGAGCTGGGGAAACACCTTGCAGTACCAGGTAGCGCTGAACGGCTTTCGCACGACGCTCGCCCAGAGCCATGTTGTACTCACGAGTACCACGTTCGTCGGTGTTGCCTTCCAGAACAACGCGAGCGCCGTTACCTTTCAGGTCCTTGGCGTGAACGTCCAGAGCGCGCATGGCTTCTGGCTTCAGGTCCGAGCTGTCGTATTCGAAGTAGAAGGTGGTGATTGCGCGCAGAGCTGCTTCTTCGCTCAGGGAGCCATCAACAGCACCAGTGTTAGCGCCGTAACCAGCGTTTGGATCAACAGCGCCTTCACCAGCGTTGTCGCCGCCTTTGGAGGAGCAACCTACAGCCACAGCCATGGCCAGAGCCAGCGCAGCAAACTTACCAAACTTCAACATTTCCATCGTGAAACTCCTAATGAACCCCAGTGTGTTAAGTGAAACATTGTAGCGCCGCGTCAGTTCAGGTAAGGGGACCAGGACGGTTCTCTGACTTCGCCTTGAGCGGTAGGAAGCGGGAGCCTCACACGTCCATTAATGGACACGAGCATCAAGACTCCCCGGCCCTGCTGGCGGGTGGCGTAGATTACCATGGTGCCGTTGGGCGCAACAGTAGCTGACTCATCTAGGTTAGTGTCTGTAAGGATTTTTACGCTACCGCGCTGCAAATCCTGAGCCGCTACCCGGAAGTTGGTGAAACCGTCCTGGCGGTGAATCATTACCAGGGTCTTTTCGTCAGCAGAAAGTTTCGGGTTGGCGTTGTAGTTACCGATAAAGGTCACACGCTCGGCACCACCGCCATTGATGTTGCTTTTATATACCTGCGGTTTACCACCGCGGTCGGAAGTGAAGTAGATGGTCGAACCATCCTTGCCCCAGAACGGCTCGGTATTGATGCCCGGTCCACTGGTCACACGACTGATCTGGCGCGAAGCCATGTTCATGACATAGATGTCCGGGTTACCGTCCTTGGACAGCACGAACGCCAGGCGGCTGCCATCCGGCGACCAGGCTGGCGCGCCGTTGAGGCCTTCGAAGTTGGTGATCTGCTCGCGACGACCCGTGTCGATATGCTGTACGAAGATGCGCGGACGCTTCTGTTCGAACGACACATAGGCAATGCGCTTGCCATCGGGGGCAAAGCGCGGCGACAGGATCGGCTCGCGAGACTGCAACAAGGTCACTGCCCGAGCACCGTCGTAGTCCGAACGTTGCAGGGTGTAGCGAGTGTTGTTCACCGAAAAGCGCTCGGCGGTCACGTACAGCAGGCGCGTGGAGAACGCACCCTTGATGCCGGTGAGCTTCTCGAAGGACTGGTCGGAGATGTAGTGCGACATGTCTCGCAACTGATCAACGCCGCCAGAAACACTGCCAGTCAGCACCTGTTGTTCGGTAGCCACGTTGAACAGCGCGTACTGCACCTGCAGGCGGCCACCGGCCGGCACGATGCTGCCAACCATTACGTACTGGGCGCCCAGGGCCTTCCAGTCACGGAAAATGACTTCGCTGGCCTGGGTCGGCAAGCTGATCATGTTCTGCTTTGGAATCGGCGCGTAGTAACCGGAGTTACGCAGGTCGTCACCGATGATCTGCGCCATGTCGTCCGGCAGCACGCTGCCGCCCTGCCAGCCGAAGGGTACAACCGCGATCGGCGTCGCCCGGTCACTACCGCTGGTGACCAGAATGTTTTTTTCATCCGCTGCCGCTATCCCTGCCATACAGCAAATAACGACAAGCATTCCTCGAAGAAGGTTTCTCACAAGGCTAGATCCTCAGGTGTGAATGTCATCTTGAATGAACGATAGGGAGCGAAGTCCTTCGGACTCAGACCCTGCATTTCTGTCAAACGCCCAATGTTCTTGACTGCCGCCACCGCCGAGGCGTCGAACGGGCCGTCTCCACTGGACTTGATCACGCTGACCGTAGTCACCGTACCATCAGGCAACATGCCGATACGCAGCTCCACTGTCATACCCTTGCGCGCCGAAGGAGGACGAGCCCAACCTTCTGCTGCACGAATACGAATCAGGTCGTCGAAACTGCCCGCGACGCTATCACCGACTTCATCCGATTTCGTGGCCTCACGCTCCGGCTTGTCGGAAAGCAAGTCCGCCAGGGCCTGGGCCTTTTTCTCTTCGGCAGATTTACGTGCTGCTTCCTGGGCCTTTTTCTTCGCGGCGTCGGCGGCAGCCTTCTTCTTCGCGTCTTCGGCGATCTTTTTCTTCGCCTCGTCAGCTTCTGCTTTTTTCTTGGCGTCTTCCGCGGCTTTCTTCTTCGCGTCTTCGACGATTTTCTTCTTCGCTTCTTCAGCGGCCTTTTTCTTGGCCTCTTCTTCAGCGGCTTTCTTGGCTTCTTCCTCGGCTTTCTTCTTGGCTACATCGGCCAGTTGCTTCTCTTCGGCCTTTTTCGCCTCGGCGGCTTTCTTGGCCTCGTCAGCCTTTTTCGCCTCGTCGGCTTTCTTGGCCTCGTCGGCCTTCTTCGCTTCCGCGGCTTTTTGGGCAGCCTCTTCTTTCTTTTGTTCCGCAGCCTTGATCTCTTCCTGCTCGACCTTCTTCTGCTCCAACTGCTCGGCTTCGGTCTGGCGCGCGGCGGATTTCTTCGCCTCACCCGCAATCTTGTGATTGGTCTGGGTGGTCGCTGGACTCTTCGATTTCAGCTGATACAGGGTCGCCTGGACGATCGGCTTGGCCGGCGGTAGCTCTGGCGTCATGGCAAAGCTGACAAACAGCATGCCGAACACCAGAACATGAAGGGCAATTGCCCAGACGCTAGGCCAGAAGTAGCTTTCCGAAGCGGACGGCTCTCGCTGTTGCTGCATCAGGGCGCCTCGGTAATCAAGCCAACGTTGCCGACGCCAGCTTTCTGCAGGCCGCCCATGGCACCCATCACGGCGCCGTAGTCGACGGATTTGTCCCCGCGAATGAACACCTGGGTGTGCTTGCCGCCTTCGTTACCGGCACGGATGATCTTGGTCACCGCGTCGGTCATCTGCGGCAAGGTCATTGCCTTGTCCTGTTGCTTGTCGGTATCGACTTCACTGCCAAGGTTCCAGTAGTAGGTCTTGTCAGCCTTGATCGAGATGGTCAGCACCTGGGTGTTGTTGTCCTGGGGCAAGGCTTCACTGGAAACCTTGGGCAGGTCGACTTTCACACCCTGGTTGAGCATCGGCGCGGTCACCATGAAGATGACCAGCAGTACCAACATCACGTCGATGTAGGGCACTACGTTCATCTCGGCAACCGGCTTGCGTTTGTGGCGAACTCGGGCCATTGGGTCTACCTGCTCACTCTTCGCTGGTGTGCACTTTACGGTGCAGGATCGCCTGGAATTCGTCGGCGAAGGTGTAGTAACGGCTGATCAGCGTCTCGCCACGGGCGGAGAAACGGTTGTAGGCGATCACTGCCGGGATGGCCGCGAACAAGCCGATGGCAGTCGCTACCAGGGCTTCGGCGATACCCGGGGCCACGGTGGCCAGGGTCGCCTGCTGTGCGGAAGCCAGGCCGCGGAAGGAGTTCATGATCCCCCACACGGTACCGAACAGACCGATGTACGGGCTGACCGAGCCCACAGTGGCCAGGAACGGCAGGCTCTGCTCGAGCTTCTCTTCTTCACGGGAGATCGCTACGCGCATCGCACGAGCCACGCCTTCCATCACGGCCTCGGGTTCGACGCCCGGCTGCTGGCGCAGGCGGGAGAACTCCTTGAAACCAGCACGGAAGATCTGCTCGACACCGGAGTCCGGGTCAGGGTTGCTGCCGGCCTGGCGGTACAGCTTGGACAAGTCGATACCGGACCAGAAGCGCTCCTCGAAGCTCTCCAGGGCACGTCGACCAGCGCGCAGCAGGTTGCTGCGCTGAAAGATCATGATCCATGAAGTCACCGATGCGGCCACCAGGGTCAGCATTACCAACTGCACTACAACGCTGGCATTGCTGACCAGGCTCCACATGGAGGAATGGTCGACGACGTTAGCTTCCACGCTTTATCTCCTGCTCTGAGTGTGTACCCGCGCTGCCCTCGTCGGCAAAGGCCGTACGCAGAGCGTCTGGAATAGCGCGGGGTTTGAAATTGTCGGCGCGCACACAAGCCACCAGGAACTGCCCCTCACAGAGCAGCACATTGTCCGAGAACCGCCTGACCTGCTGGGTGAAACGTAGGCTGGCCCGATTCAACTCGGTGACCTGGGCACTGACCAGAAGCTCATCGTCCAACCGCGCCGGCGAGTGATAACGCGCTTCGCTGGAATGCACGACGAATAACAGGTTCTCCCCCACCAACTGCGACTGGGCAAAGCCCAAATGTCGTAGCCGCTCGGTTCGAGCCCGCTCCATAAACTTAAGGTAATTAACGTAATACACGATACCGCCGGCATCGGTGTCCTCGTAATAAACGCGACAACGATGTGCGAACGGCTCAAGCCCGTTTTGCGCGCGCATACTCTAGTGCTTACTCCTCAGGTTGCCAATCCAGCCAAGCAACTGTTTTTTCATTCTTGAACGACTTTTCGTGCAGTTTTAACGATGTCCGCCCGTAGGACAGCACAAACCCCGATTAAGTCGGTGCAAAGCGAGCGATCAATCGTCCATGGCATCGAGGAATTCGTCTACCGCGGGCATGTCTCCCAATCGTGACGGAATATTTAGCCCGAAATGCAGGTACGCATGTCGGGTCACCACTCGCCCACGAGGGGTTCGCATGATGTAGCCCTGCTGGATCAGGTACGGTTCCAGCACATCCTCGATGGTATGACGCTCTTCACTGATCGCCGCGGCCAGGCTGTCGACCCCGACCGGACCGCCGTCGAACTTCTCGATCATGGTCAACAATAGACGCCGGTCCTGATGGTCAAAGCCACGTTCGTCGACATCCAGCAGATTCAATGCCAGGTCGGCAACAGCCTTGGTGATGTGCCCCTTGGCCCGGACTTCAGCGAAATCACGCACCCGGCGCAAAAGACGGTTGGCGATCCGCGGCGTGCCCCTGGCTCGCCGGGCCACCTCGACGGCGCCTTCCGGGTCCAGCGGCAAGCCGAGGATGCCAGCGGAACGCCCAACGATGGTCGCAAGATCCGCAACGCTGTAGAACTCCAGGCGCTGGACGATACCGAAACGATCCCGCAGCGGGTTGGTCAGCATGCCCGCACGGGTCGTGGCTCCCACCAGGGTGAAAGGCGGCAGGTCCAGCTTGATCGAACGCGCCGCCGGCCCTTCGCCGATCATGATGTCGAGCTGGAAGTCCTCCATGGCCGGATACAGCACTTCCTCGACGATCGGCGACAAACGATGAATCTCATCGATGAACAGCACATCGTGAGGCTCGAGATTGGTCAATAACGCGGCCAGATCCCCGGGACGCTCCAAGACCGGTCCGGAGGTGCTCTTGATCGAGACCCCCATTTCCTCTGCGATGATGTTGGCCAGGGTGGTCTTGCCCAACCCGGGAGGCCCGAAGATCAGCGTATGGTCCAGGGATTCGCTGCGCCCACGGGCCGCCTGGATAAACAGCTCCATCTGTTCGCGCACGCTGGGCTGGCCGATATAGTCGGCCAGGCTGACCGGACGAATCGCCCGGTCCTGGACTTCCTCGCGCTCACGGGGGCCCGTAGCGGCGATCAGACGATCTGCTTCTATCACTTAAATCATCCCCTTCAGGGCTCGGCGGATCATGTCTTCACTACTCAAGCCTTTTTCCTTGATCGCGGATACCGCCTTGCTGGCTTCCTGCGGCTTGTACCCCAGGGAAATCAGTGCACTGACCGCATCCGACTCGGCGCTGGCCACGGGCATCGGCGCATCCGGCTGGTTCGGCACCAGGGCGAACATGCTCGGCACCGCCTCCCAGGCCTTGAACCGATCCTTGAGCTCGACCAACAGACGCTCGGCGGTTTTCTTGCCGACCCCCGGCACCTTGGTCAAGGCCGAGGTGTCCTGGGCTTGCACGCAGCGCACCAGCTCATCCACTTCAAGACTGGACATCAGGGCCAGGGCCAGCTTCGGCCCGACACCATTTAGACGGATCAACTCGCGAAAAAAGTCTCGCTCGCGCTTGCTGGCGAAACCGTAGAGTAACTGTGCGTCCTCACGCACGACCAAATGGGTGTGCAAGGTCAGGGGTTCGCCGACCGACGGCAGGCGATACAAGGTGGTCATGGGTACTTCGACTTCATAACCCAAGCCGTTGACATCGAGAATCAGGTGCGGCGGCTGTTTCTCAGCCAGGGTGCCGCGCAAGCGTCCAATCACGTATCGATCCTTAAGGCGATGGCCAGCACGGGGCTGGCGACTCACTGAACAAGGTCAGCGCCGATTACTCAGGCACATGACACCCGCTCCTAAAATGACTGCGCTGATGCTATCAGAGACGCAATCGACCGCCACGACTGCGTGCCGTTCCCAGGCCATGGGGCAACAAGCTGGAACGGGTATGGGAATGGCAAATGGCAATCGCCAGGGCGTCCGAGGCGTCGATCTGCGGCTTGGCTGTCAACTTGAGCAGATGCATGACCATCATCTGCACCTGCTCCTTATTAGCGCCGCCAGTGCCCGCCACCGCCTGCTTCACCTGTGTCGCCGTGTATTCGGCAATCTCCAGCCCCTCTTCGGCCCCGGCGACGATGGCCGCCCCCCGAGCCTGCCCGAGCTTCAGGGCCGAATCGGCATTGCGCGCCATGAATACCTTCTCGATGCCCATGGTCACCGGACCGTAGGTCTGGATCACCTCACGAACCCCGCGATAAACGATCTGCAAGCGCTCATGCAGTTCGCCAGCGCCGGTACGAATGCAGCCGGAGGCCACATACACGCAACCCCGCCCGGTGTCTTGAACCACGCCATAACCGGTAATGCGTGAACCGGGGTCGATGCCAAGAATTAGAGTCATAAGGCCTGCTGCTGAAATGAAAAGGCCGACCGTTCAGGAACGGAACGGCAAAAAAACGGAAGCCGGAGGCACCCTGCCGCGTAATGATCACGGCGTTGCGCATCCGGCTTCAAGAGCGGCGCTGCTGGATCAACCAAGCTGGGCGGCGACCGACTCCGGAATATCCGCATTGGAGTAGACGTTCTGCACGTCATCCAGGTCTTCCAGCATGTCGATCAGCTTCAAGACCTTCTCGGCACCTTCCAGGTCCAGCTCGGCGCTGGTGGTGGGCAGCATGACGATTTCCGCATCTGCAGCCTTGAAACCAGCAGCTTCCAGGGCATTGCGCACGCCATAGAAACCAGCGAACGAGGTAAACACATCGACCGAACCGTCATCATTGCTGACCACGTCGTCGGCATCGGCCTCCATGGCCGCTTCCATCAATGCATCCTCGTCGACACCTTCGGCGAAGGTGAGCTGGCCCTTGCGCTCGAACAGGTAGGCAACCGAGCCATCGGTACCCAGGTTGCCGCCACACTTGCTGAAAGCATGACGAACAGCCGCCGCCGTACGGTTGCGATTGTCGGTCATGCATTCGACCATGACCGCTACACCATTGGGACCATAGCCCTCATAGGTCAGCTCGACCACATCGTCGCTACCGGCAGCACCAGTACCACGGGCGATGGCCCGGTCGATGATGTCGCGACTCATGTTGGCGCCCAGGGCCTTGTCCAGGGCCAGGCGCAGGCGTGGATTGGAACCGGGTTCGCCACCGCCCTGACGGGCCGCGACAGTCAGCTCACGAATCCACTTGGTGAAGATCTTGCCTCTCTTGGCATCCTGACGCTCTTTGCGGTGCTTGATGTTCGCCCACTTGGAATGACCTGCCATAACTTGCTCCAAATTCTCTTTGAAACATTGCCTGCACCACCACTAGGTGAACCGGCAACAAAAACTCTTCCCCATAGAAAAAGCGCACCCGAAGGTGCGCCTTGTCGGGCCGGCTTACTCAGCCTTGGGCTGTTCGCGCAAGCGGATATGCAGCTCGCGCAGGGCCTTGGCGTCCACCAAGCCGGGTGCCTGGGTCATGACGCAAGCCGCGCTCTGGGTTTTCGGGAAGGCGATCACTTCGCGAATCGACTGGGCGCCAGTCATCAGCATCACCAGGCGATCCAGGCCGAAGGCCAGGCCACCATGGGGTGGAGCGCCGTACTTCAGGGCGTCCAGCAGGAAGCCGAATTTCTCTTCCTGTTCCGCTTCATTGATACCCAGCAGGCGGAACACCGCTTGCTGCATTTCTTTACGGTGGATACGGATCGAACCGCCGCCGAGCTCAGTACCATTGAGGACCATGTCATAAGCACGCGACAGAGCACCAGCAGGGTTGGCCTCGAGTTCTTCAGGCGAGCACTTCGGCGCGGTGAACGGATGGTGCAGCGCAGTGAAGCTGCCATCGTCGTTCTCTTCGAACATCGGGAAGTCGACGACCCACATCGGCGCCCATTCGCAGGTCAGCAGGTTCAGGTCGTGGCCGAGCTTGATACGCAGCGCACCCAGGGCCTCGCTGACGATCTTGGCCTTGTCGGCGCCGAAGAACACGATGTCGCCATCGACGGCACCGACACGATCGAGGATCACGTTCAGGTTGGCTTCCGGAATGTTCTTGACGATTGGCGACTGCAGGCCCTCGACGCCCTTGGCGCGCTCGTTGACCTTGATGTACGCCAGGCCCTTGGCACCATAGATGCCGACGAACTTGGTGTAGTCGTCGATCTGCTTGCGCGGCATGCTCGCCCCGCCAGGTACGCGCAGGGCTGCGATACGGCATTTAGGGTCGTTGGCCGGGCCGCTGAATACCTTGAACTCCACTTCCTTGAGCTGGTCGGCAACGTCAACCAGTTCCAGGGGAATGCGCAGGTCCGGCTTGTCCGAACCATAGCGACGCATGGCCTCCTCGAAGGTCATGTGCGGGAACTCGCCGAACTCCAGACCCAGCACTTCCTTGAACAGGTTGCGGATCATGTTCTCGGTCAGGCCCATGATGTCTTTTTCATCGAGGAAGCTGGTTTCGATGTCGATCTGGGTGAATTCAGGCTGACGGTCGGCGCGCAGGTCTTCGTCGCGGAAGCATTTGGCGATCTGGTAGTAACGATCGAAGCCGGCCACCATCAACAGTTGCTTGAACAGCTGAGGCGATTGCGGCAGGGCGAAGAAGCTGCCGGCATGGGTGCGGCTCGGTACCAGGTAGTCGCGGGCACCTTCAGGGGTGGCGCGGGTCAGGATCGGCGTCTCGACGTCCAGGAAGCCGTTCTCGTCGAGGAAACGACGGATGCTGGTGGTCATGCGCGAGCGCAGGCGCAGCTTCTCGGCCATTTCCGGACGGCGCAGGTCGATGAAGCGATAGCGCAAGCGGGTCTCTTCACCCACGTCGGAGTATTCGTTGAGCGGGAACGGCGGGGTTTCCGCCTCGTTCAAGACTTCCAGCTCGTAACCCAGGACCTCGATCATGCCCGAGGCCATATTGGCGTTGCCGGCACCTGCCGGACGCAGGCGCACCTTGCCGGTGATCTTGACTACATATTCACTGCGCACACGGTCGGCAGCGGCGAAGGTTTGCGCACGATCCGGATCGAACACCACCTGGGCCAGGCCTTCACGATCACGAATATCGAGGAAAATCACCCCGCCGTGGTCACGACGACGGTGGACCCATCCGCAAAGGGTTACTTCCTGACCTTCCAGGCCTTCGTTCAGTTGGCCGCAATAATGGCTGCGCATCATGGTAGTGGTTTCACTTCTCGTAATTCGAAATTCGATGGAGGCCTTGCGCACCCCTCGGGTGCCAGATAGTGCAAGAACTCGCGCGTGTCGTTCAACTTAGTCAGCTTTGTCGCCACCGGCCAGATTCTTCTTGGAGCCGGTCTTGAAGTCGGTTTCATACCAGCCGGTGCCACTGAGGCGGAAACCCGGCATGGATAGCATCTTTTTCAACTCAGGCGCCTGGCATGCAGGGCAATCGACCAGCGGCGCGGCGCTGATCTTTTGAATGGCTTCCAACTGATGGCCACAGGAAGCGCATTGGTAGTCGTACATCGGCATGGGGACGTCTCGGCAATCCAGATTACGGCTTGATACAGGCAGAGCCCATGCCAAGGCTCGGGCTACGTAGCAAAGAGCGGGATTATATCCATTAAATCGGCCCTGTGCAGCCGTATGCCCCGATAACGTACGCAGCCTAAGAGGCGAATGGCGCGATGAGCGCCATCCGCCATGAACGACCTAGGGATTTTCCAGCAGGGAGCGCAACATCCATGCAGTTTTTTCATGCACTTGCATGCGCTGGGTCAGCAGGTCCGCGGTAGGCTCATCGCTGACCTTGTCCAACAGAGGAAAGATACCGCGAGCCGTACGGGTCACTGCTTCCTGCCCGCTGACCAGTTGCTTGATCATTTCCTCCGCCGCCGGCACTCCCTCCTCCTCCTTGATGGAGGACAACCGGGCATAGATGGAATAGGCACCCGGGGCAGGAAAGCCCAACGCCCGGATACGCTCGGCGATCAGGTCGACCGCCAAGGCCAGTTCGTTGTATTGCTCTTCGAACATCAAGTGCAGGGTACGGAATTGCGGGCCGGTGACGTTCCAATGGAAATTATGGGTTTTCAGATACAACACGTAAGTGTCCGACAGTAGACGGGACAGACCATCGACGATGGACTTGCGATCTGCTTCGCTGATACCGATATCAATTGCCATGTTTCTCTCCGTTGACCAGATGAACCAATCCATTCAGCTGCCGGACCACTCTAGCAAGGACAGGACCTGCCCGCTGCCGCGCAGCCCGCGGCAGGTTGCCTCGGGACCAGGCCCATGGGTGAAGAATGGCCAGGGCTGAAACGGATCTGACCGCAAGAAAAATTCGCTGTTCCTTGGACGATCCAGCAACGCCCCAAGAAACGGGCCTTTGCCTGATTGTCCGATCCATTTCCGACCACGGACGACGAGCCGCCTCGCGGAACAACGCGGCTGATTTGAGAAGGCCTGGGCTTTGCGGTTAAATAGAGCCCGTGTCGTTGTTGCCTATTTCTTCGGCCAGCGCGCATAGGCTGACACCGCGCACGAACCTGCCGCCTCATCTATTTTTTCAGAAGCGAACCGTGCGCGATCAGCTCTTCCTTGTGCTCCTTCTTAACGTGAGTTGATCAAAATGTTGAAAATTGTCCACTTGTTGACAGGACTTGCAGCCTTGCTGCTGTCCTTGATTCCGAGCCTTAGATCCGACGCGGTTCCCTACCTACAACAACCCGATGCTCTTTACCTGGCCCTTTTCGGCCTGCTCAACCTGGTCCTGGCCCCAGTTATTCCGCACTGGAACAAAGGCCCTCGCCATCACTTGCAGAACCTGGTCAGCGCCCTGCTGGTCCTGGTGGTCGTCCTGCAAACCCTCACCCTCCTGGCTCCGATGCCAGTGATCGGTGACCAGCCAGCTGTGCTGGTCAGCCTGCTGACTGCCCTGTTTGCAGTGGCGCTGCACCTGGCCGTGAGCTTCTACAAATCGTCACCCGCGGCTTCTTCTGCACCGGTCTACGACATGAGCAATCGTGATACGGGTACCGTGAAGTGGTTCAACACCTCCAAGGGCTTCGGCTTTATCTCCCGGGACTCCGGCGACGATATCTTCGTGCACTTTCGCGCCATTCGCGGAGAAGGCCATCGCGTCCTGGTAGAAGGCCAGCGCGTGGAGTTCTCGGTGATGAACCGTGACAAGGGCCTGCAAGCCGAAGATGTCATTGCTGCATTGCCCCGCCGCTGATCACAGGCCATAAAAAAACCGCGCCAAGGCGCGGTTTTTTTATGGCTCTGGCGACAACCCCGCCACCTTAATAATGAGGCGGCGGCGCATCTTCCTCAAAGACCCCGAATTGCCCAAGCATCTCCTCCTGGCGCTTGAGTAGCGCAGCCATCTGCAATTGCAGGCGCTCCACCCTCTTTTGCTGTGCCACCAGCTCATCATTCAAGGCTTGGATGGTGTCATCCTGGAACGCCAGGCGACTTTCCAGATCGGTTACGCGCTCTTCCAGCTCCATGCCTCAGTCCTCCAGAAACCGGAAATCATCGGTCAGCACCACTCGCAACCGTTCGCGGACCTGTTCGATCTGCTCTGCCGTGTAGGGTTTTGCCGGATGCTTGCCCCAAACCGGGGCCGGCCAGGCGGCATCGTCACGTTTACGCACGATCACATGCATGTGCAACTGGCTTACCACATTGCCCAAAGTCGCCACATTCAACTTGTCGGCATCGAACGAGTCCTTGAGCAGCTCGGCCAGGGCTGTGGTTTCCTGCCATAGCTGACGTTGATCCGTGACATCCAGTTGAAACAACTCGCTGATATCTTCGCGACGCGGCACCAGGATAAACCAAGGATAGTTTGCATCATTGGACAGCAGCAGCCGGCAAAGGGGGAAGTCCCCGATGAGTACTGTGTCTTGCTGCAGTCGTGAATCTAAAGTGAACACCGCGCTTACTCCCGCTCCGCTCATTCCTGCCTGGCGTCAAGTATTACTGACATGGACCAGGCGACAGAGACGCAGCATACCTGTGAACGCCTCACGCTTCATGACCAATGAGCCAGCGACCTCTCCTCAATTTGGCAAGGAGCCAGTTCATGCGGTCAATGCGCCCCAAAGCAGGACATTTTGCAAAGCCCTGCACCATTTGCCCACACCACTTCAGAGTCGCTCGCAAGGACACTCGCCAAGTCCTTGATAGCCAGTGCCGTTTACGCACCTGACGGTATGAACAGGGGCAACGTCATCCAAAAGTTTTGCACCGAAATCGGACAACGGGTCTACGCTGAGTACCCCAAGCATCCGCCGTTTACTCACTTTGCAGTGTGCGTCGGTAACATTTTGTCTGGCTGTGCAACTTATTGCACACCACTGCCTCATGCAGGCAGCGACGTCAAGCCAAGCGAAAACTCATTCCGAGCGACGGTTTTATGCGGTTTTTACAGACTCCTTTACCGTCTGGAGCAAAAAACACTTGGCGATTTGGTTTTGTGCACGCTTGTTGCATCCAGCCCGACACCGTCTGCGAGGGATGAGCGAAAGTGAAACCTTAAAGACTCATGATAATAGCGGCAGGGCTGCCCAAAAGTACTTTGAAAGTGTTTGTCTGGAGGGTTCTTTCCCTCCTTGCAATCCTCCGAAGAGCACTATTGAAGTTGTCAGTCCGGATACATTCCGGCTGAAGGATTGCGACACCGATCAAGCAATTTGCGACAGGGTCGTAAAGAAGCTGAAAGGATAGATAGGCAAGTATCGCCAATATTGTCAGCGTGATATAAGTTTGCGCCGACACAAAAAGAAAGAGCCGCCCAAATAAAAATACAGGTGGGACGGCAGTACTCTTCTAAAAACCAAAGGAGCAAATCACGATGCGCGTGATGAAGTGGAGCATGATCGCCCTGGCTGTATCTGCAGGGACCTCGCAGTTCGCAATCGCGTCTTCCCAAGACGACTCGAAAGGCTTTTTCGAAGATCAGAGCCTGAAGTCCAAGACTCGTCTGGAATACATGAACCGCGACTACAAGAACGGTGCCGGTAACATCGCCAAGCCCGGTGGTGGCTACAAGAGCGGCTATCGCCAGGACACCGGCATCAGTGAACTGCTGACCTACGAATCGGGCTTCACCCAAGGCACCGTGGGTGTCGGTGTGGACGCCATGGCCATGGGCGCAGCCCGCCTGGACGGCGGTGCAGGCCGTGCCGGCAACGGTCTGTTCGCAGTCAATGGCGACGGCCAACCGGAAAAGACCCAGTCCAAGACCGGTGCAGCCATCAAGTTCCGCATCTCCGACACCACCCTCAAGTACGGTCGTCAGTTCGTCGCCAGCCCGGTATTCGCCACTGACGATAGCCGCCTGTTGCCGGAAGTGGCCGAAGGTACCCTGATCACCAGCAAGGAAATCAAGGGCCTGGAACTGAATGCTGGTCGCTTCACCGCACTGAGCAAGCAGACCGGTATGGGCAAGGACAGCATCGGTGGCGTGGCTGACGAGAATGGCAACGGCGCCAAAGGCCTGCCTTCGGCGAACATCTTCGGCGCAACCTATGCCTTCACCGACAACTTCACCGGCACCCTGGCAGCCTCCAAGGTCGACCAGTACTTCAAGAAGCAGTACATCAACCTGAACTACACCTTGCCGATCGCTGAATCGCAGTCCCTGAACTTCGACTTCAACGGCTACAAGACCGAAGGCGACAAGCGTGGCGACCTGGTCGACATGATCGGCGACGGCCGCACGGGCGTGGATAACAAACTGTGGAGCCTGGCAGCAGCGTACAGCCTCGGCGCGCACAAGTTCACCCTGGCCCACCAGCGCTCCAGCGGCGACAACGGCTACTACTACGGCGTTGACGGTAACGGTACGGTCTTCGTGGCCAACTCCATCCAGATCTCCGACTTCGTGGGGCGCGATGAACGTTCCTGGCAAGCACGCTACGACCTGAACATGGCCACCTATGGCGTGCCAGGCCTGAGCTTCATGGCTCGCTACGTGACCGGTGACAACATCTCCACCAACAACGGCCTGGGCGAAGGTAAAGAGAAAGAGTTCAACTTCGAGACCAAGTACGTTCTCCAGGAAGGTCCAGCCAAGGATCTGTCCTTCCGCCTGCGTAGCGCAGTGTATCGCGTCAATAACGCATACAGCGGCTACCAGTCCGATAACAACGATGTACGTATCATCGTGGAGTACCCGCTGAGCATCTTGTAATTCGTTGCCCAGTTGCTTGCGCTAACGCGCAACTCCAATAAAAACCGTCGCCCTGACATCCCAGGGTGACGGTTTTTTTATGCCATCAAAAGTGCAAGCCCTCATCCGCCACTACATAGCAAGCTAATAAATAACATGCTATCGGTAGTTGCCAAAGAACAGCCAACGACTGCAGGCCTTAGTTCGTATCAGACGCATAAAAAACAAGGGGCCGATGGCCCCTTGTCTTGAACAGCACTAGTTGACCGAACGGCCAACTTATGAAGCCACCTTTATTACACGGCGGCTTCCTGAACCACACGAATCACTCGTTGTGGAAACGGGATATCGATACCCGCGGCCTTCAGGCGATCACGCGATAGTTCATTGAACTGGAACATCACATCCCAGTAGTCCGCCGTCTTGACCCACACCCGCAGCGACAAGGTAATCGCGCTGTCACCCAAAGTGGAGACCACCGCGACAGGCGCAGGGTCGGCCAGAACCCGATCATCCTTGGCCAGTTCCAGCAACACTTCACGGGCCTTCTGCAGATCAGCGTCATAATCCACGCCAACGTCGAACACCACCTTGCGGGTCGGTTGACGGTTGTAGTTGGTGATGATGCCGTTGGACAGGTTGCCGTTGGGCACGATCACCGTCTTGTTGTCACCCGTACGCAGGACCGTGTGGAAGATCTGGATGCTATCCACTGTCCCGCTGATACCCTGGGCTTCGATGAAATCGCCCAGGCGAAACGGGCGGAACAAGAGGATCAGCACTCCACCGGCGAAATTCGCCAGGCTGCCCTGCAAGGCCAGGCCAATAGCCAGGCCGGCGGCACCGATGGCGGCCACGAAGGAGGTGGTCTCGACACCGATCATCGAGGCGACGCTGACGATCAGCAGCACCTTGAGCACGATATTGGCCAGGCTGCTGATGAACCCCTGCAAGGCCAGGTCGGCATTGCGCAACGCCAATAGCTTGCCCACCTTGTGAGTCAGCCTGTTGATCAACCACCAGCCAATGGCCAGGGTCACCACGGCCAGCAGCACCCGGCTGCCGTACTCCATGATCATGGGAATCCAGGCTTGGGAAGCCCGGACCAGGTTGTCTACTTCAGCGTTCAAGTCCATCTATTTCTCCAGGTTTCCGTGATTGCGCAGGATGCATGACTGACGGACAGAACGATCGGCTCCATTGGGAGCTCAATCGTTTCTGCCATTGCTCCGGCCTCGGACGCCAATAAGACCTAGAGGTTCCCGGAGAATCCAATCAATCGCGGAAGTTGTTGAACTGCAGCGGCATGCCGAATTCCTTGCCACGCAAGGCCGCGATCGCTTCTTGCAAGTCGTCGCGCTTCTTGCCGGTCACCCGTACTTGCTCGCCCTGGATCGCAGCCTGCACCTTGAGCTTGGCGTCCTTGATGTGAGCGACGATTTTCTTCGCCAGTTCCTTGTCGATCCCTTCCTTGAGCACCGCTTCCTGCTTCATCACCTTGCCCGAGGCATAGGCGTCCTTGACCTCCAGGCACTGCACATCGATCTTGCGCTTGACCAGGGCCAGCTTGAGGATCTCGATCATCGCTTCCAGCTGGAACTCGGCCTCGGCGGTCAGGTTGACGGTCAGTTCCTTGTCCTTGAACTCGAAACTGCCCTTGCCTTTCAAGTCATAGCGGCGGTCCAGTTCCTTGACGGCGTTTTCCACCGCATTGGTGACTTCGTGCTTGTCCAGTTCGGATACCACGTCAAACGACGGCATGTATTCTCTCCAAATAAAAAGGGGCGCCGTTCAGAACATCGAACACGCCCGGCTTGCGGTTAAAATCCGCGCTCATTATAACGGGTCTTTCCCCTCCTTCACCGCACGCGCCCTCAGGGCCTGCCCCAACAGGGTCGAAACTTCATGTCCACCACCTGGCACATTCTCGGCGCCGGCAGCCTAGGCACCCTCTGGGCTACACGCCTGGCACGCGCCGGGCTACCGGTGCGCCTGCTCCTGCGCGACCGGACCCGCCTGCAGGCCTACCAGGCAGCAGGCGGCCTGACCCTGATCGAGCAGGGCCAGAGCAGCCTGCATCCGATTCCCGGCGAGACCTGCGACAGCCCGCAGCCGATCCACCGCTTGCTGCTGGCCTGCAAGGCCTACGACGCCGAAGCCGCCGTGGCCAGCATCGCCAAGCGCCTGGCGCCCGGAGCTGAATTGATCCTGCTGCAAAATGGCCTCGGCAGCCAGGATGCCGTGGCCGCCAAGGTACCTGAAGCCCGTTGCATCGCTGCCTCCAGTACCGAGGGAGCCTTTCGCGATGGCGATTGGCGCGTAGTCTTTGCAGGCCACGGCTATACGTGGCTCGGCGATACCGCCCACCCTGGCGCTCCCATTTGGCTGGACGAACTGGCAGCCAGCGGCATTCCCCATGAATGGACGACCCAGATCCTGACGCGACTGTGGCGCAAACTGGCACTTAACTGCGCGATCAACCCACTGACGGTGTTGCATGACTGTCGCAATGGCGGCCTGCAGCAACACCAGTGCGAGGTAGCTACCCTCTGCATCGAGCTGGGTGAACTGCTGCAATGCTGCGGGCAGCCGGATGCCGCGCAGGATTTGCAACAGGAAGTCGAACGAGTGATCCACGCCACCGCGGCCAATTTCTCATCCATGCACCAGGACGTCGCCAATCGGCGTCGAACCGAAATCAGCTACCTGCTCGGTTATGCCTGCAATGCAGCCGTGCGTCACCAACTGGCCCTGCCTCACCTGCAGCGGTTACAGCAAAGGCTCAAGGATCAGCTGCACTTGCACGGATTGCCCAGCGACTGAGCAGCGGCTACGCTGCCCACTTGCTCATTTCCAGCGATATAGCCGATGCCATTGCGCCAGCGCCTCGAAAACCTGCCGGTAGGCCAAAAGCTCCTCGCGGCCCTGCTTGTCCTGCTGACCACCGTCCTGCTGGTCGCCAACCTGACCTTCATCAGCGCCGCCTACTGGATTTCCCAGGAAAGCATGGCCCCCCAGGCCTTGCAGACCATCGGTCGGCTGGTCTCCAACCCGACCCTGTCGCTCCAGGCGCTGAATTCGCCCCAGGATGCAGAACGGCTTCTCAACGAGCTCGACAGCTACTCGCCCCTGCGGGCGGCGGCCATCTATGACGCCAACGGCCAGCGCATCGCCCAACTGCAACACGGCGATCGCCTCAAGCTGCCCGAGCGCTACCGGCATATCGAGGCCTGGCAACTGACTGAGTTTCGCAGCAACCAGGTGATCCCCCTGCCCCGTCCGGACCAAGCCCCAGGGCACCTGTTGCTGGTGGCCACCAGCGAACTGCCGATGGCCTTCTACACCGGCACCCTGACCGCCAGCCTGGGTATCCTGATCTTCAGCGTGCTGCTATGGCTGATCATCGCCCGGCAGATCAAGCGCCTGATCACCCAGCCGATCCACCAGCTCGAGGAATTGTCGCGCCAGGTGACACGCGAGGAAAACTACGCACTGCGTGCAGCCCGCGGCAACCACGATGAAATCGGCAGCCTGGCGGAAGCCTTCAACACCATGCTGTCGCGAATCGAGGCTAGGGAACAGCAACTCAAGCGCGCCCGGGATGACTCCCAGGCCGCCTACGACCAGGCCCAGGGGCTGGCTGAGGAAACCCGGCACACCAACCGCAAGCTGGAATTGGAAGTCCAGGTACGTAGCAAGATCGAGAAGAAGCTCACCGGCTTCCAGAACTATCTCAACAGCATTATCGACTCCATGCCCTCGGCACTGATCGCCCTGGACGAGCAGTTGTACGTCACCCAATGGAACCAGGAAGCCAGCGCCCTGTCTGGGACCCGCCTGGACGAGGCCCTGAACCAGCCGATCTTCCTGGCCTTCGAACCGCTAAAGCCGTTCTTGCCGCAGCTCAAGGAAACGGTCGAGCAGCATACGGTGACCAAGGTCGAGCGAGTCACCTGGTTCAAGGACGACGAAGCCAAGCACTATGCCCTGACGTTCTATCCGTTGATGGGGGGAGCGGGTCGAGGCGTGGTGATCCGGATCGACGACATCACCCAGCGCCTGTCCCTGGAGGAAATGATGGTGCAGTCGGAGAAGATGCTCTCGGTCGGCGGCCTGGCTGCGGGCATGGCCCATGAAATCAACAACCCTTTGGGAGCGATCCTGCACAACGTGCAGAACATTCGTCGGCGATTGTCGCCCGAGCTGCCCAAAAACCTCGAATATGCACAACTGATCGGCATTGAACTGCAAACGGTCAATCGCTACCTGGAAAGTCGCGAGGTTCCATTGCTACTCGACGGCATCCAGCAAGCTGGAGCCAGGGCCGCGAAGATCGTGACCCATATGCTCAGCTTCAGTCGTCGCAGCAACCGGCAGATGGCTCCCTGCGACCTGCCGGCATTGATCGACCAGGCGGTAGAGATTGCCGGCAACGACTTCGACCTGGCGATCGGCTTCGACTTCAAGGGACAGGCCATCATCCGCCAGTTCGATCCGAGCCTCGGACCGGTCCCGGGCACCGCCAACGAGCTGGAGCAGGTGCTGCTCAACCTGCTCAAGAACGCAGCCCAGGCCATCCATCAGCGCGAAGACGACAGCGAGCCGGGGCGGATCATCCTGCGTACCCGGCTGAATCCACCCTGGGCAGAAATCCAGGTCGAAGACAACGGCGTCGGCATGAGCGAAAGCGTGCGCAAACGCACCTTCGAACCATTCTTCACCACCAAGGAAATCGGCCAGGGCACCGGCCTCGGCCTGTCGGTGTCGTACTTCATCATTACCAACAACCACAAGGGGCAGATGGAAGTGCAATCCACCCGGGGCCAGGGCACCTGCTTCACCTTGCGCCTGCCCCTGGCCAGCAGCCAGCCCCCAGTGCAAGCCCCTCTACCACTGGAGAACTAGACATGGGTTTTCGCCTGTCGAAGATTTACACCCGTACCGGCGACAAGGGTGAAACCGGCCTAGGGGACGGCCGCCGCGTCCCCAAGGACCATCCACGAATCGAGGCCATTGGCGAGGTCGATACCCTCAACAGCCAGCTGGGCCTGCTCCTGGCTGGCCTGGAAGAACAGTGTGCCGGCAAGCCGGGGCTCAAGGAGGTGATCGAGGTGTTGGCGCCCTGCCAGCATCGCTTGTTCGACCTGGGTGGAGAACTGGCAATGCCTGAGTATCAGGCACTCAATGAAATGGAAGTACAGCGCCTGGAAACAGCGATCGATGCCTGGAACGAAGAAATGGGCCCCCTGGAGAACTTCATTCTGCCCGGAGGATCGACCCTCATCGCCCAGGCCCACGTATGCCGTAGCCTGGCCCGTAGTGCCGAGCGCCGTTGCCAACAACTCAATGCCATCGAACCGTTGCAAGGCGCAGCGCTGGCCTACATCAATCGCCTGTCGGACGTGCTATTCGTCGCAGCACGCCTGATCGCCAAGCGCCAGGGCATCGCCGAGATACTCTGGCAAGCCGCTGCCAAGCCTTGACCCATTGAGTTCTTCGCAACCGGCCGGTCGCAGCTTTTCAGCGACCGGCCCGTCCTGAAGGGGCTCGCTCAGTCCTGCGGCCAGAACGCACGGATTCCCGCAACGCCCTGGGCACCGCTTGCCCAGGCCTGCTCGCACTGAGCTGGCTCCACGCCTCCCAGCAGATAAGCCGGCTTGTTGAAGCCATCGAGCAATTGCGCGGCCTGGTCCCAACCCAACGGCACGGCCTCAGGATGGGTCTGGGTCGCCTGCACGGGTGACAAGGTCACGAAATCCACATCCATCTGCTGCGCCAGGGACAGCTCCTCGGCGTTATGGCAAGAGGCAGCCAGCCAGCGCTCCTTGCCGAAAGGACGTCCGGCACTGGCGTATTTGCGCAGTTGCGCCGAAGTGATGTGCCAGCCCGCAGATGGGAAATCCCCCAACCACTCAAAGGGGCCCTTGAGCATCAACTGCGCCTTGCCGGCACACAAACCCACCGCATCCACTGCCAAATCACGGTATTGCGGGTCGTAGCCCCCTGGGGCACGCAGCTGGATCAGCTTGCAGCCCTGGGCAATGGCCTTTTGCATGCCGCGTAACAGGGCAGGTGTTTCCAGGCCATCAGGGGTGATCAGGTAGCGCGATGGCAAACGGGCTGCTGCGACAATTGGCTGGTTGGCGGCAGGAAACTCGTAGTCGGCCAGCTCTCGCGGGCTGACCCAGGCCAGTGGCTGGCCTTCGGCGCCGTGCGCTTCGCCAGCAAACTCCGAAACCTCCCAGACATCCAGTAATACCTGCTTGTCAGGGTAATCGTGCTGCACCTTGATCAAGGGGCGGGCGCTTTGCACCTCGATACCCAGCTCTTCGTGCAGCTCACGCGCCAACGCGACCTGCACGGCCTCCCCGGCTTCGACCTTGCCTCCGGGAAACTCCCACAAGCCCCCTTGATGCTGAGTATCGGCACGTCGGGCAATCAGGATCTTGCCACTGGCATCCCGGATGACGGCCGCTGCCACATGTACTCGTTTCACCACGTTTTCCTCTGGTCCGGCGTTCGGCCGGGCCTGGCGGCCGGCCGTTGAAAAATGATGATCACCCTGCCCTGCAAGCCTCCAGGGCAGGCATACCCGGTATCAGGTACGGTATTCGGCGTTGATCTTCACGTATTCGTGGGACAGGTCGGTAGTCCAGATGGTTTCGCTGCAAGCACCCCGTCCCAGCTCGATACGGATGGTGATTTCTTCCTGCTGCATCACCGCCGCCCCTTGGGCTTCGGTGTAGCTGGCTGCCCGAGCGCCACGACTGGCGATGCAGACCTCACCGAGGAACACATCGATCTTGCTCACATCCAGCTCTGGAACGCCGGCACGGCCCACGGCTGCCAGGATGCGACCCCAATTCGGGTCGGAGGCGAACAGTGCAGTCTTGATCAGCGGTGAATGAGCCACGGTGTAGCCCACATCCAGGCATTCCTGATGGTTGCCGCCACCATTGACTTGGACGGTGACGAACTTGGTGGCGCCCTCGCCATCACGGACGATCGCCTGGGCCACCTCCATGCAGACTTCGAACACTGCCTGCTTCAGTGCGGCGAACAGCGGGCCTTTGGCCTCGGTGATTTCCGGCAGCTTGGCCTGGCCAGTGGCGATCAGCATGCAACAGTCGTTGGTGGAGGTATCGCCATCGATGGTGATGCGGTTGAAGGATTTGTTGGCACCGTCCAGCAGCAGGTTTTGCAGAACGTCGCGGGAGACCTTGGCGTCGGTGGCGATGTAGCCAAGCATGGTCGCCATGTTCGGGCGGATCATTCCCGCACCCTTGCTGATCCCGGTGACGGTGATGGTCACGCCGTCATGCTGGAACTGGCGGCTGGCGCCCTTGGGCAGGGTGTCGGTGGTCATGATCCCGGTGGCGGCAGCGGCCCAGTTGTCCACGGACAGATCGTCCAGGGCGGCCTGCAATGCGCCTTCGATTTTCTCAACGGGCAACGGCTCGCCGATCACGCCGGTGGAATACGGCAGTACCGCACTGGCATCGACCCCGGCCAGCTCAGCCAGCTTGGCGCAGGTACGGCTGGCTGCCGCCAGGCCCGGCTCGCCGGTACCGGCGTTGGCGTTGCCAGTGTTGGTCAGCAAGTAACGTACCGGGCCCTGTACACGCTGCTTGGCCAGGATCACCGGTGCGGCGCAGAACGCATTGAGGGTGAACACCCCGGCCACCGTCGAGCCTTCAGCGCAACGCATGACCACCACATCCTTGCGCCCCGGGCGCTTGATACCAGCCGAGGCGATACCGAGTTCGAAACCGGCAACCGGGTGCAACGTTGGCAAAGGACCAAGACCAACAGCCATGAATGCGCTCCTCTCAAGATGGGTGCACCGTCGGCATGAAAGACGGTGCTGCAAATGGAAAAACGCCGCGACGGCTGATGCCGTCACGGCGTGGGTGTTTCAGTGTCTGGCGTGGATCTTAGTTGATCTGGCCGTGACAGTGTTTGTACTTCTTGCCCGAACCGCAGTAGCACAGTTCGTTGCGACCCAGCTTCTGTTCATTGCGTACCGGCGCGGAAGCCAGGGCCACGTCAACCTCGACGCCCTCTTCCAATGCTTCGGGCTGGTCCAGGCCTGGGGCCTCGGCGTGCTCGAACTGCATGCGACGAGCCAGGGACTCGGCTTCCTGGCGCAGGCGCGCCTCTTCCTCGGCCGGGTCTTCGCGACGCACCTGGACGTGGGACAACACCCGGATCGAGTCGCGCTTGATGGAATCCAGCAGCTCGGAGAACAGGGTGAAGGACTCGCGCTTGTACTCCTGCTTGGGGTTCTTCTGCGCATAACCACGCAGGTGGATGCCGTGGCGCAGGTGGTCCATGGTCGACAGGTGGTCTTTCCACAGGTCATCCAGGACTCGCAGCACGATCTGCTTCTCGAAGGTGCGCAGCGCTTCGGCGCCGGCCTGGTCTTCTTTCTCGTTGTACGCGGTGATCAGCTCGTTGAGCAGCTTCTCACGCAGGGTTTCCTCGTACAGGTGATCGTCTTCGTCGAGCCATTGCTGGATCGGCAGGCTCACACCGAAATCGCTCTGGAGCGCAGCTTCCAGGCCTGCCACATCCCACTGCTCAGGCAGCGACTGTGGAGGAATGTGGGCACTGACGGTGGCGCTCAGCACGTCCTGGCGGAAGTCGGCGATGGTCTCGCCGATGTTGTCCGCAGCCAGCAGCGTGTTGCGCATGTGGTAGATCACCTTGCGCTGCTCGTTGTTGACGTCGTCGAACTCCAGCAGTTGCTTGCGGATGTCGAAGTTGCGGCCTTCGACCTTGCGCTGGGCCTTTTCGATGGCGTTGGTCACCATGCGGTGCTCGATCGCCTCGCCGGATTGCATGCCCAGGGCCTTCATGAAGTTCTTCACCCGATCGGAGGCGAAGATGCGCATCAGGCTGTCTTCCAGCGACAGGTAGAAGCGGCTGGAGCCGGCATCACCCTGGCGACCGGCACGACCACGCAACTGGTTGTCGATACGACGCGACTCATGGCGCTCGGAAGCGATGACCTGCAGGCCGCCGGATTCCAGCACCTGCTGGTGGCGTTTCTGCCAGTCGGCCTTGATCTGGGCAATCTGCTCGGGAGTCGGGTCCTCCAGGGAGGCGACTTCCACTTCCCAGTTGCCGCCCAGCAGGATGTCGGTACCACGACCGGCCATGTTGGTGGCGATGGTCAGGGCGCCAGGGCGACCCGCCTGGGCAATGATCTCGGCTTCTTTTTCGTGGAACTTGGCGTTCAGGACCTTGTGCTCGATGCCTTCCTTGTTGAGCAGGTTGGACATGTGCTCGGAGGTCTCGATGGTGGCGGTACCCACCAGCACCGGACGGCCCTGGGTCATGCAGTCCTTGATGTCGCTGATGATCGCGGCGTACTTCTCGTCCGCGGTCAGGAACACCAGGTCGTTGTAGTCCTTGCGCGCCAGCGGCTTGTTCGGCGGGATCACCATCACCTGCAGGCCGTAGATCTGATGGAACTCGAACGCCTCGGTATCGGCGGTACCGGTCATGCCGGACAGCTTGGTGTACAGGCGGAAGTAGTTCTGGAAGGTGGTGGAGGCCAGGGTTTGGCTCTCGGCCTGGATATTGAGGTTTTCCTTGGCTTCGATGGCCTGGTGCAAGCCCTCGGAGAGGCGTCGACCCGGCATGGTACGGCCGGTGTGTTCGTCCACCAGGACCACCTGGCCATCCTGCACGATGTACTCAACGTTGCGGTTGAACAGCTTGTGCGCCCGCAGGCCGGCATAGACGTGGGTCAGGAGACCCAGGTTATGGGCCGAGTACAGGCTCTCGCCCTCGGCCAGGAGGCCGACCTGAGTCAGCATCTCTTCGATGAACTGGTGACCGGCTTCGTTGAGCTCGACCTGACGGGTCTTCTCGTCGACGGTGAAGTGACCGGCCTTGGTGACCTGGCCTTCCACTTCCTCGATGTGCTGTACCAGGCGCGGGATCAGCTTGTTGATCTCGGTGTACAGGCGGGAACTGTCCTCGGCCTGGCCAGAGATGATCAGCGGGGTACGGGCCTCGTCGATGAGGATCGAGTCGACTTCGTCGATCACGGCAAAATTGAGCTCGCGCTGGAACTTCTCTTCCATGCTGAAAGCCATGTTGTCGCGCAGGTAGTCGAAACCGAATTCGTTGTTGGTGCCGTAGGTGATGTCGGCGGCGTAGGCGGCACGCTTCTCCTCCGGTGGCTGGAACGGCGTGACCACGCCGACGCTCAGGCCGAGGAATTCATACAGCGGGCGCATCCAGTTGGCGTCGCGGCGAGCCAGGTAGTCGTTCACCGTCACCACGTGCACGCCCTTGCCGGACAGTGCGTTGAGGTAGACGCCCAGGGTCGCCACCAGGGTCTTGCCCTCACCGGTGCGCATTTCGGCGATCTTGCCTTCGTGCAAGGTCATGCCACCGATCAGCTGCACGTCGAAGTGCCGCATCCCCATGATCCGCTTGCCGGCTTCACGGGCGACCGCAAAGGCTTCGGGCAGCAGTTTGTCGAGGGTTTCACCCTTGGCGATACGGGCCTTGAACTCTCCGGTCTTGGCACGCAATTGATCGTCCGAAAGGGCCACCATTTGCTCTTCGAAGGCATTGACGATCTGTACCGTCTTGAGCATGCGCTTGACTTCACGCTCGTTCTTGCTTCCAAAAAGTTTCTTTAACAAAGGCGCAAACATATCGGCAGGATCTTCCACACATAGGGTTGGAGGGCGGCCCCGTGAGTCGCCCGAGCAGCCCTCATGGCCGCATGCGAACGAGCATTCTACCCGGAAACGATGGTGAGGAAAGTGGCGTTATTCCACGATGCTGGCACAGCGCTTTGACGGGGCCCACCTAAAATAAGGGCTTTTCGTTGAACTTCAAGTGTATTCGCCACAGAAGTTGCTGATCACGATCAGCAAAAGGCAAGGAAACCACCGGCGAGACGAAAAAAATGCCAAGCCCGGTTTCCCGAGCGCTTTCTGCTACCATGGCCGCTCTGTAACTTCTGGTTTCTGATCATGGCATTTCGCCCCCTCGCGGCGCGCCCGCCCGCCGTCCTTCTGCGCGAAGCCAAGCCCCTGAAAGCCATACTGGGCCACGCCCAGCGCCTGGCACACCTGCAGCGCCTACTGGAAAGCCAACTCCAGCCGGCTGCTCGTGAACATTGCCATGTGGCCTCCTGGCGTGAAGGCAGCCTGCTGTTGATCGTCACCGACGGTCATTGGGCCACTCGCCTGCGCTACCAGCAAAAGCGCTTGCAACGCCAATTGCAGGAGTTCGAAGAGTTCGCCCGCCTGACACGCATTCTGTTCAAGGTCCAGCCTCCCACCGTCCAACGTAGTGCGACCGGACACACCCTGGATCTGTCGAACAGCGCGGCGCAAACCATCCAGGCCACAGCCGAGGGCATTACCGACCCCAAGCTGCGCGCCGCCCTGGAGCGCCTGGCCAGCCACGCCAAGCAACGGGATTGACTCAACGACGCTTGCTGCCCCCCAGCAACGACCCCATCAGGCCGCGTACCAACTGGCGCCCCAGCTGATTGGCTGCCTGGCGCATCGCCGACTTCAGTGCCTGGCCAGCTGCCGTCCCCAGGAACTCCCCGGCCCGATCGGCCAGGCTCGGCTCTTCGGCGACCGGTTTGCCAGGCGCCGCTTGGGCATCCGGGGCCAACTCCTTGCGCCCCATCAGCACCTCATAGGCCGATTCACGATCGATAGGCTTGTCATAACGCCCCAGCAGCGGTGAGCTGGCGATCAGGGCCCTGCGCTCGGCGTCGCTCAGCGGCCCGATACGCGACTGGGGAGGCGCTACCAGCACGCGCTGGACCATTTCTGGCGTGCCCTTGTCCTGCAAGGTACCCACCAGTGCCTCGCCAATGCCCAACTCGGTCAGTACCGCCAATGCATCGAAGGCAGGGTTGGGCCGGAAACCGTCGGCGACAGCCCGTAGCGACTTCTGCTCCTTGGCGGTGAATGCCCGCAAGCCATGCTGGATGCGCAAACCCAACTGAGCCAGCACATTGTCTGGCAGGTCGCCTGGCGATTGGGTCACGAAATACACCCCCACGCCCTTGGAGCGAATCAGGCGTACCACTTGCTCGAGCCGGTCCTGCAGGGCCTTGGGGGTACCGGCGAACAGCAGGTGCGCTTCATCGAAAAACAACGCCAGCAGCGGTTTCTCGGCATCGCCACGCTCCGGCAACTGCTCGAACAGTTCCGCCAGCAACCATAAAAGGAAGGTGGCATAGACCTTAGGTGCCTCATGCACCAGGCGGCTGGCATCGAGCAGATGGATGCGCCCGCGCCCGTCCGCGGCCGGCTGCAGTATGTCCTCCAGTTGCAATGCTGGTTCGCCGAACAGCGATTCGGCCCCCTGCTGCTCCAGGGTCGCCAGGCGTCGTAGCAGCGCCTGGCTGGAGCCGGTGGTCATCAAGGCTGCGTCCTCGCCCAATAGCTGCGGGTTGTCCTTGAGGTGATTGAGCAGTGCCTTGAGGTCCTTCAGGTCCAGCAACAACAGACCTTCGCGGTCCGCCACCTTGAACGCGGCATACAACGCCGACTGCTGGCTGTCGGTAAGTTCCAGCAAGCTGCCCAGCAACAGCGGGCCCATTTCACTCAGGGTGGTACGCAAGGGGTGGCCGGATTGCCCATGGACATCCCACAAGGTCACCGGGTAAGCCTGGGGCTGGTGGTTGAGCCAGGGCATCCCGGCAATCCGCTCGGCCACCTTGCCCTGGGGATTGCCCGCCGCCCCGAGACCACAAAGATCGCCCTTGATGTCTGCGGCAAACACCGCCACCCCCGCATCGCTGAAGGCCTCCGCCAGACGCTGCAGGGTGACGGTCTTGCCGGTACCGGTGGCACCGGCCACCAGGCCATGGCGGTTAGCCAGGCGCATGGCCTGGGCGATCGGCTGGCCGTCGAGGCCGGCACCGATGATGAGTTGCGATGAGTCAGGCATTTTGTCACCCCTGGTTAATCTTTGGCCTTACACGGTCGATATTAAGAAATGATGGATCAGAAGTATCTGAAATAAAGGTCAGGTAATTCCTTAGGGACAGATGGAGATATCAGCTTACTTATAACACCGCCTTTTCTGCGCGCCGTTCCAACCCGATGCCCTGGACTCAAAGACCTTAGCGGAACCCCAAGCCATGAACAAAAATCTGCGCTTCAGCCACAAGATCCTGCTTGCCGCCTCGCTTATCGTCATAGCTGCCTTTGCACTATTCACGCTCTATAACGATTACCTGCAACGTAACGCCATCCGTGATGATCTGGACAACTATCTTCAGGAAATGGGCAACGTCACAGCGAAAAATATTCAGACCTGGCTCGCCGGCCGAGCCCTCTTGGTCGAAAACCTTTCCCAGTCGGTGGCCCTGAACCCCGATCCGGCCAATGTCAGCGACCTGCTTGAGCAAAAAGCCGTGACCTCGACATTCATGGGTGCCTACCTGGGCAACAAGGACGGCTCCTTCATCATCCGTCCGGACAGCAAGATGCCGGATGGCTACGACCCGCGCGCGCGCCCCTGGTACAAGAGTGCCGAAAGCACCAATGGTTCGGCCCTGACCGAACCTTATGTCGACCTCGCCTCCGGGCAACTGGTGATTTCCATCGTCGACAGCGTGATCAAGAACGGCCAGCGCATCGGCGCGGTAGGCGGCGACCTGAGCCTGCAGGTGATCGCCGACAGCATCAACGCCCTGGACTTCGACGGCATGGGCTACGCCTTCCTGATCAGCGCCGATGGCAAGGTCCTGGTGCATCCGGACAAGAACCTGGTGATGAAGAATCTCAAGGACATCTATCCCCAGGACACGCCAAAAATCAGCGGCGACCTGAGCGAAGTCAGCGTCGATGGCAAGACACGTATCGTCACCTTCACCCAGATCAAGGGCCTGTCCTCGGTGAACTGGTACATCGGCCTGTCGGTGGACAAGGACAAGGCCTTTTCCATGCTCAAAGAGTTTCGCACCTCGGCGGTCATTGCGACCCTGACCGCCGTGGCCCTGACCATTGCCCTGCTGGGCCTGTTGATCCGCCTGCTGATGCAACCGCTGCACGTCATGACCCGGGCCATGGAAGACATCGCCGACGGTGAAGGTGACCTGACCCGACGCCTGAATATCCAGAACCACGATGAGTTCGGCATCCTCGGCACTGCCTTCAACCGTTTCGTGGAACGCATCCACGGCTCGATCCGTGAAGTGTCCTCGGCCACCGAGCACGTCAACGAAGTTGCACTGCGTGTGGTCAGCGCATCCAACTCATCGATGCTCAACTCCGACGAACAAGCCAGTCGCACCAACAGCGTCGCGGCCGCCATCAATCAACTGGGTGCCGCAGCCCAGGAAATCGCTCGCAATGCTGCCCAGGCCTCGCAACAAGCCAGCGATGCCCGCAACCTGGCCGAAGATGGCCAGCAAGTGGTGGATCGCAGCATCCAGGCGATGAACCAGCTCTCCGACATGATCAGCGCCTCCAGCAACAACATCGAGACCCTCAACAGCAAGACGGTGAACATCGGCCAGATCCTTGAAGTGATCACCAGCATTTCCCAGCAAACCAACCTGCTGGCGCTCAACGCGGCCATCGAAGCGGCACGGGCCGGCGAGGCCGGACGCGGGTTCGCCGTGGTTGCCGACGAGGTGCGCAACCTGGCCCACCGTACCCAGGAGTCGGCGCAACAGGTGCAGACCATGATCGAGGAGTTGCAGGTGGGCGCCCGAGAATCCGTCAGCACCATGAGCAACAGTCAGCGCCACAGCCAGGACAGCGTGGAAATCGCCAACCAGGCCGGGGAACGCCTCAACAGCGTGACTCAGCGGATCGGCGAGATCGATGGCATGAACCAGTCGGTAGCCACCGCCACCGAGGAACAGACCTCTGTGGTGGAATCCATCAACATGGATATCACCGAGATCAATACCCTGAACCAGGAGGGCGTGGAAAACCTGCAAGCGACCCTGCGCGCCTGCTCCGACCTGGAGCAGCAAGCTACACGCCTGAAGCATCTGGTGGGCAGTTTCAGGATCTGAGTATCGGGGCGAATGCCCGACAGGCCGGCTCCTGATCAGGAGCCGGCTGCCAGCCTCAGCGCGATTGCGCTTCGGGATCTTGTTGCAGCTGTTCCCATAACTGCGCAGCCCCCGGGAACTCGGTGCCATCCTCGGCGTCGAGTTCATCGGGGTCATAGCGGCTCAGGCAGCCCTCGCCAAGCACGGCGGGGGCCTGAGAGGTGGCTTTATCCAGAGGATTGGTCATGGGCTGACCTCATCGATTGCAAACCAGGAGCGGGATATTCAGCACCCGCTCGTGATTTTTTTCAATCAGAACACCACGGTCTTGTTGCCGTGCACCAGCACGCGGTCTTCCAGGTGGTAGCGCAGGCCACGAGCCAGGACCATCTTCTCCACGTCACGACCAAAACGCACCATGTCCTCGATGCTGTCGCTGTGACTGACTCGCACCACGTCCTGCTCGATGATAGGGCCGGCATCCAGCTCTTCGGTGACGTAGTGGCAAGTAGCGCCAATCAGCTTCACACCGCGCAAGGAAGCCTGGTGATAAGGCTTGGCACCGACGAAGGATGGCAGGAAGCTGTGGTGGATGTTGATCACTTGCTGGGCGTATTCCTGGCACAGCTGTGGCGGCAGGATCTGCATGTAGCGCGCCAGCACCACCACATCCGCACCATGCTCCTTGACCAGGCGCGAGACTTCGGCGAAAGCCGGCTGCTTGTCCTTTGGATCAACCGGGACATGGAAAAACGGAATGCCGTGCCATTCGACCATGCTGCGCAGGTCGTCGTGATTGGAAATCACACAGGGGATATCGCAGTCCAGCTCATTGCTGTGCCAGCGGTGCAGCAGGTCGGCCAGGCAGTGGGATTCACGGCTGGCCATCAGTACCACGCGCTTTTTCTCGGCGGTATCGGTGATCCGCCAATCCATCGAGAACTCTTCGGCGATCGGCGCAAAAGCCTCGCGAAATGCTTCCAGGCCAAACGGCAGGGAGTCGGCACGGATCTCGTGGCGCATGAAGAACCAACCACTCTGGTTGTCCGAATGGTGGCTCGCTTCGGTGATCCAACCGTTATGGGAGGCCAGAAAGTTACTGACTTTGGCAACGATGCCAACGCGGTCAGGGCAAGAAATCACCAACCGAAAGGTGCGCATGAGGGGGAAACTCCAGAACTTCGCAAAGGTCGCCATTCTAGCCATTACGCAGCAAAACTGCAGTATTCATTGCACCTGGACACCACCGCTAGAGCCCAAGCGGGGCCTTGGCACGGCTTTAACGACTAGTAGTCACGGGACCAAACCAGACACTTGCAGTTAGTACAAAACTAAATTGCGAATAGCACAACAAAAACCCGTGTTCTATTAAATAGCGAAATGGCTCTTACGCCTAAAGACACTAAGAGAGGCAAATAAAACAGCTACATTATGTTTACTTGCACAAACTCCCTGACTATTATTGCCGCACTGTCCTCAGCCACCCAGCGCCCAATAAGGTAGATCTCCATGTCCCTGATCAACGAATACCGTGCTACAGAAGAAGCCATCAAAGAACTGCAAGCACGTTTGAAGAACCTGTCCCAAGACGACAAACTGAAGGCTGAACTGGAGTTCGAAGGCAAACTGCGCAGCCTGATGGGCGAGTATTCCAAATCCCTGCGCGACATCATTGCCCTGCTCGACCCAGAGTCGAAAGTTAAGGCTCCTCGCGCAGCTGTAAAGACCACTGGCACCAAGCGTGCGCGTAAAGTTAAACAGTACAAGAACCCGCACAACGGTGAAGTCATCGAAACCAAAGGTGGCAACCACAAAACCCTGAAAGAATGGAAAGCCAAGTGGGGTGGTGACGTGGTTGAAGGCTGGGCGACCCTGCTGGGCTAAGGCTCGCGGTCTTCTCGGCACTATAAAAAACGCCAGCTAGCTGGCGTTTTTTTATGCCTGGAGCGTTTGTTCAAGAATTAGGAGCAGCTTCACTAAGATCCAGGCGTCGAATCAGCGCATGAACATATTCCTGCCACTGCTCAAGGACCTGGCGCTGCATCGAATCAGCACTTAGCAACGCCTGCTCAAGACCTTGACGGAAACTTTCCAAGGTATTGGGCGCGCCCAGTTGCGGATCAAGCAAGCGTTGCCGGCAAAATCCCAGCCACCGTTCTTGCTCAGCTTCGCTCAATGTTTCCGTAAAGTTACGAGCACGGTAGCGGAAGAGTAGTTCAGGCAGCCGCTCATCATCGAATGGCCACTGTTGCCGAGCTAAATTCTGTGGATCTGCCAAGCGCACTTGCTCACACAAGCGTCGATCACGATCACCAATAAAGCCGTCGTACAATTGCTGCTCAGGGTCTTCGCTGACAGCGAACTCATCAGGGCCGTAGATCACTGAAAGTTTATCTTGCCAAACTTCTTGAGCATCCCTCAAAAGCGCAGCACGGCGCTGGTACTCATCCATGTCCAAGTGCAGACGCTGCTGATCTTCAGCCCGCAGGACATTCAACGGCGCGACCACCGGACAGCGGTTGATATGAATCAACTTCAGCGGTACGGGCAACTCACCCTCGGCCAGCTCTTCACGTCGGGTGTACAGCCGTTGGCGCAGCGCCTCGGCGTCCAGGTCCAGGAGCCCCTGGGGATCCAGATGCAGATCGCAGACGATCAGCGCATTGCGATTGCGCGGATGCCAGGCCAGTGGCAGGACCACACCGACATAATGCCGCGCCGCGGAGAAACGCCCGGAAATGTGCACCACAGGTTGCAACAGGCGAATCTGGTCCATGACACGCTGCTTGCTGCGCAACTGGAACAACCAATCGTAGAGCTTGGGCTGTTTGTCGCGAATCAGCCGGGCCAGGGCGATAGTCGCCCGCACATCGGACAAGGCATCGTGAGCCTGGCCGTGATCGATGCCATTGGCTGCGGTCAGGCGCTCAAGCTTCAGGGTCACCTGCCCTTGCTCCTCTGGCCAGACAATACCCTCGGGGCGCAACGCATAGGCTGCACGCACCACATCGATCAAGTCCCAGCGACTGTTGCCGCCTTGCCACTCCCGGGCATAGGGATCGAAGAAATTGCGGTACAGGCTGTAGCGAGTCATCTCGTCATCGAAGCGCAAGGTGTTGTAACCCACACCGCAGGTTCCCGGGCGCGCCAGTTGCTCATGCACCCGGGTCATGAATTCAGCTTCGCCCAAGCCACGCTCGGCCAGGCGCTGCGCGGTGATCCCGGTAATCATGCAGGCAGCTGGATGCGGCAGGATGTCGTCGGCAAGCTGGCAATAGAGGTTGACCGGTTCATCAATCTCATTGAGCGCCAGGTCAGTGCGAATACCGGCCACTTGCAACGGGCGATCGTTGCGCGGATTGATGCCAGTGGTTTCGTAGTCGTACCAAAAAAGGGAAGTCACGGCCTGTTCCTGAACTGAAATACCGCTGCAGTCTAGGCGCTCGCACAGGTCCAGGGCCAGCCGCACGAAGGCGTGAGAACCGCCAAAAACGCCTGGATTCGCAGTTAATGATGTCGTTAGACCCTCAGAGGCTGCTAGCATCGGCGCTGGATTTTTCCCATCAGGCCAGCCAGCAGTTTGTCCATGCTTGAGACCACAGCAACGCCAAGGAACGCATCGCTGCCCCCGCCCCTGGATACGCGGTACCAGGTCGAGACGCCCGAAGGCATCGACCTGCCATTGCGTCCAGCGGGACTGTTGGTCCGCACCCTGGCCTTTACCCTCGACCTGGGCATCCGCGGCCTGGTGCTGGGCATCCTCTTCATCGCCCTGGGATTTTTTGGCGAGATCGGCATCGGCATCGGTTCGATCCTGCTGTTCCTCGTCAGCTGGTGGTACATGGTGCTGTTCGAAGTGCTCAACCAGGGTCGCTCCCCAGGCAAACAGATAATGGGCCTGCGAGTCGTGCAGGACGATGGCACCCCCATTGGCTGGAGTGCCTCCCTGACCCGCAACCTGCTGCGCTTTGCCGACATGCTGCCCTTCGGCTACTTCCTCGGGGCCATCAGTTGCCTGCAGCATCCGGCGTTCAAGCGCCTGGGCGATCTTGCCGCCGGCACGCTGGTGATCTACCGCGAGCAATCGGTCAAGCGTCCAGACCTGCCACCCGCCGTGGCGCGCAGTGCTCCCTTCGCCCTGACCCTGAATGAACAGCGGGCGATCCTCGGTTTCGCCGAACGCCAGCCCCAGCTATCGAACGAACGCACCCGGGAACTGGCAGCGATCCTTGCCCAGCCGCTGCACGTACCCACCGCCCAGGCGACTGCCGAACTCAATGGCATTGCCCGAGGCTTTCTGGGAACGACATGAAACAAAGCCTTTTTGAAAGCCGTCACCAGCCCCAATGGCAGCACTTCGAACAACTGCTCGAAAAACTGGAACGCGGCCGAGCCAAGAGCGCGGACTGCCAGAGCTTCGTCCAGGACTACCGACGCCTGTGCCAGCACCTGGCCCTGGCCCAGGAACGTGGCTACAGCAGCTACCTGATCGATCCACTGCAGCAATTGGTATTGCGCGGCCACCAGCAACTGTATCGCCAGCGCACGGCGATCGGCGCCAATGCGCTGGAATTCCTGCTGGCCGGATTTCCTCGAGTGGTTCGCCAGGAATGGCGCCTCGTACTGATTGCCAGCCTGTTGTTCTTCATCAGCCTCCTGGGTATCGGGGTGTTGGTGTACCTGTTCCCCGAACTGATCTACAGCCTGGTCAGCCAACAGCAAGTGACTGAGATGCAAAGCATGTACGACCCATCGGCCGGGCGCCTGGGACGAGCTGCCGAGCGCGCCTCCAGTGAAGACTGGGCGATGTTCGGCTACTACATCATGCACAACATAGGCATCGCCTTTCAGACCTTTGCCGGTGGCTTGCTGTTCGGTCTGGGCAGTCTGTTTTTCCTGGTCTTCAACGGCTTGATCATCGGCGCCATCGCCGGGCACTTGACCCAGATCGGCTTCGGCCAGACCTTCTGGCCCTTCGTCATTGGCCACGGTGCCTTCGAGCTCAGCGCCATCGCCCTGTCCGGGGCAGCCGGGCTGAAAATGGGCTGGGCCCTGATCGCTCCCGGCCGCCTGCTCGTGGCTTCGCCTTGTTGCAGGCGGCGCGGGTCAGCGTACGCCTGGTCTATGGCGTCATCGTGTTCCTGCTGATCGCAGCCTTCGTCGAGGCCTACTGGTCTTCCATGACCTGGCCTGCGCCGTGGATCAAATACAGCGTCGGCGCTGCCCTGTGGGGCCTGGTGCTGGCCTACCTGACCCTTGCCGGACGTACCCCCCATGCGCCTGAGTGATGCCAGCGTGGTGATCCGCCCACGCAACGCCTGGGAAGCCATGGACCTGGGGATACTCCTGAGCCAGCGCCACAGACGCCTGTTGATGGCCAGTTGGGCCATTGTCAGCCTGCCGGTATTCGCCCTGCTCAGCCTGCTGTTGTGGCAGTCGCCGTCTGTGGCCGTACTCCTGTTCTGGTGGCTGAAGCCGGCGTTCGAGCGCCTGCCCCTGTTCATTCTGTCCAAAGCCCTGTTCGGCGAAACCCCGACCCTGGGCCAAGCCCTCAAGCAATGGCCGCGCCTGCTCAAGCCACAACTGTTGGCCAGCCTGACCTGGCGCCGTTTCAGCATGAGTCGCAGCTTCCTGATGCCGGTGGTGCAACTCGAAGGCCTGGAGGGCGATGCCCGTCAACGACGCCTGGGAGTACTGCTGCAGCGCAATGCCGGGGCCGCACGCTGGCTGACGCTGATCGGCATGCACCTGGAGGGCGCCTTGTGGATCGGCCTGATGGTGCTGTTCTATTTGTTGCTGCCCCAACAGATTGAGCTGGACTGGAACTGGCAGACCCTGATCGCTGCCGCCCAACAGGACTGGCTATGGCTGGAACACCTGACCAACGCTTTCTATGCCTTGGTCCTGGTGCTTTGGGAACCGATCTACGTTGCGTGCGGCTTCAGCCTCTACCTCAACCGGCGCACCGAGCTGGAGGCTTGGGACATCGAGCTGGTGTTCCGCCGCCTGCGCCAACGCCTGGCCGGCGCCAGCGCGGCCTTGCTGGTGGCAGGCGCGCTCTTGTTGGCCCCGACTCAACCGCTCTGGGCTGCTGCTGCCGCCAACTCCGTTGCCGGTCCGCAAAGCCCACGGCTGCTGCAACAGCCACTGACCAGCAAAGCCTCCAGGGACAGCATCCAGGGCATCCTGGATAAGCCCCCGTTCAAGAATCAGGAATCGGTCACCCGCTACCGCTTCGGCGAAGAGCAGCCACAGAAAAAAGCGGCCAAGGGCAAACCGCCAGGTTGGCTCAAGAGCCTGCTGGAGAACCTTGGCAACGACAGCTTCGCCAGCCTGGCCAAAGGCCTGGAGGTCCTGCTCTGGGGCCTGTTGCTGGGAGCACTGGCCTGGGTGGTGTGGCGCTATCGCGACTGGCTGCGTACTTTCGTCGGCTGGCGTCCGCGCCCGCGCAAGAAGCGCCCGCGGGCCATTCCTCAACAACTGTTCGGCCTGGAAGTCGGCAGCCAGACCCTGCCGGCCGATGTCGCGGCCCGCGCCGCCGAGCTCTGGCCAACCCAACCCCGGGAAGCCCTGGGCCTGCTCTACCGGGCCTTGCTCAGCCGTTTGCTGGAAGAATTCCACCTGCCCCTCGGAGTCGCCGATACCGAAGGCCAGGTACTGGAACGGATCAAGGGACTGCAACACGCCCCACTGGAAGCCTTCAGCATCGAGCTGACCCGACACTGGCAGAACATGGCCTACGGTCACCAGATACCTGGGGCCGAAGCGCAACCACGGCTGTGTGACGGCTGGCGCGCCCTGTTCGGCCCTGGAGCATCGTCATGACTCGCACGATCTGGGCCATCCTCGCCCTGCTGCTGATCCTGGTGCTCGGTGGCAGTGGCTACTACCTCTACAGGCATGCCACACCCTATCAGGAGCTGGTGGATCATGGCCCGTCTCCCGAGGCCCTGGCCAACCCCTACCTGGCCGCCGAAATGTTCCTGCGCGAACGAGGCCTCAAGGTGGAGCACGCCAACAGCCTGGAAGCGCTGGCCGACTTGCCCCCCAAGGGCCATAGCCTGCTGATGCTGGAGGAGCGCTCGAACATGAGCCCACAGCAGGCCGATCGCGTCCTGGACTGGGCCCGAGCGGGCGGGCACCTGGTGTTCGTCGCGCAAGCCCTGTGGGATGAAGACACCGAGCAGAGCGGCGACCTGCTGCTGGATCGAGTCCAGATCCACCAGATGCTCAGCGAGGATCTCGAGGAACCTCCGGAGCCGGAAGCGGGCGATGCCTACCCGAAACTGACCAAGGTTCATGTGGACGGCGAACAGGCCCCGGCCTACGTCAGCTTCGACACGGCCTTTCATCTGGACGACCCGGACAGCCTGGCACAGTCCTGGGCCAGCAGTGGCGCGGCCACTCATATGATCCAGCTCGAGTACGGCAAAGGTAGCGTCACCGTACTGACCGATGCCGATATCTGGAAAACCCCGGCTATCGGCCGCTACGACAACGCCTGGCTGCTGTGGTACCTGAACGTCGATACCACCGTGACCTTGTTGTTCAACACCGATCACCCGAGCCTCTGGCAGTTGCTGTGGAAGAATTTCCCCCAGGCGCTGGTGGCTCTGGGGCTGCTCATCGGCCTGTGGCTGTGGCAGGCGGCTGTCCGCCACGGCCCCTTGCTGGAGCCGCCACCCAAGGCTCGTCGCCAGTTGCTCGAACACTTGCGCGCCAGCGCCGACTTCATCCTGCGCCACGGTGGCCAGGGTCCCTTGCTGCATGCACTGCAAGTGGATATCCGGCGCCGGGCCCGACGCCGTCATCCCGGGTTCGAACAATTGCAACCCGAGGCCCAGTGGGAAGTGCTGGCGCTACTCAGCCAGCAACCTGTCAGTGCCATCCGGCAGGCGCTGCAACCCCTGGCCGGACAACGCCTTTCCAGCACCGACTTCAGCCACCAGGTCGCCCACCTGCAAACTCTCAGGAATGCCCTATGAGCGAACACCCCGCAGAACCACTTGAACCCTGCGCACCACTGCTGGATCTGACCGACCCGGTCCAGCAGCGCCAGCGCGCCAGCCAGTTGGCCCAGGCCGTGCGTCAGGAACTGCAAAAAGCCGTGATCGGCCAGCAAGCGGTGATCGACGATGTGCTGACCGCCCTGATCGCTGGCGGCCATGTGCTGCTCGAAGGCGTTCCCGGGCTGGGCAAGACCCTGTTGGTACGTGCCCTGGCTCGCTGTTTCGGTGGTGAATTCGCCCGCATCCAGTTCACCCCCGACCTGATGCCCAGCGACGTCACGGGACACGCGGTGTATGACCTCCAGACCGAGCAGTTCAAGCTGCGCAAGGGGCCGCTGTTCACCCACCTGCTGCTGGCGGATGAAATCAACCGTGCACCGGCCAAGACCCAGGCCGCGCTGCTGGAAGCCATGCAGGAGCGCCAAGTGACGCTCGAAGGCCAGGCCCTGCCCATTGCCCAGCCATTCATGGTCCTGGCGACCCAGAACCCCATCGAGCAGGAAGGCACCTATCCCCTGCCGGAAGCCGAGCTGGACCGCTTCATGCTCAAGCTGCGCATGGACTACCCGGATGCCCAGCAAGAATTGGACATGGTCCGCCTGGTGGCGCGCTCGACTCGCGCCGACATGCTCGACGTCCAACCCCTGCGCACATTGCTGCAAGCCCAGGACGTCCAGGCCATGCAACACATCGCCAGCGACTTGCCCCTGGACGACCAGGTCCTGGACTACGCCGTGCGCCTGGCCCGGGCCACCCGCAGCTGGCCGGGGCTGATCCTTGGCGCGGGCCCACGCGCCTCCATTGCCCTGGTACGTGGCGGCCGGGCCCGAGCCCTGCTGCGTGGCGGCGAATTCGTGATTCCGGATGACATCAAGGGTTGTGCCATGGCAGTGCTGCGGCACCGGGTACGCGTAGCGCCGGAGCTGGATATCGAAGGCCTGTCCGTGGAGCAGGTGCTCCAGCAGATGCTCGAGCAGATCCCGGCCCCACGCCTGTGAGCAGTCCACACCGATGAAGCCGACCCGTTTGCTGCTGATCTGGCTTGGAGCCCTGGCCAGCCTGTTCATCCTCCTGGGAGCTGCCCGTGCCCTCGGGGTGGCGATTGCCCCACGCCTGGACTCCGTTGCCTGGGGCCTGTTACTGGCGCTGTTGCTGCTGCCCCTGCTGGATGCCCTGCGCGCGCTGCGCATGAGTTCGCCACAGGTGCATCGGCACCTGCCTGGCAGCCTGCCCCTGGGACGCTGGAGCGATGTGCAACTGGAGATCCGCCACGACTATCGACAGGCGCTCGATATACAACTGTTCGATCACCCGCCCCAGGGCCTGGTATTCGAACACCTGCCGCAGACGGTCAACCTTGAGCCCGAGCATGCCAGCCAGGTGAGCTACAGCGTGCGCCCCGTGCAGCGAGGTCATTTCGACTTCAGCCAATGCGAAGTCAACCTGCCCAGCCCCCTGGGCCTGTGGAGCAGCCGGCGGTTACTGCAAGTTCGCGACAGCACCCGGGTTTACCCGGACTTCGCTCGACTGTATGGCGGGCAACTGCTGGCGGTCGACAACTGGCTCAGCCAGCTGGGAGTGCGCCAGCGCCAACGCCGCGGCCTGGGCCTGGAGTTCAATCAGTTGCGCGAATTCCGTGAAGGCGACAGCCTGCGCCAGATCGATTGGAAGGCCACCGCCCGCCAGCGTACGCCCATCGCCCGTGAGTACCAGGATGAGCGCGACCAGCAGATCATCTTCATGCTCGATTGCGGACGCCGGATGCGCAGCCAGGACGATGAACTGGCGCACTTCGACCATGCCCTGAATGCCTGCCTGTTATTGAGCTACGTGGCTCTGCGCCAGGGAGATGCGGTGGGCCTGTACAGTTTTGCCGCCAGCCCATCGCGCTATCTGGCGCCGGTCAAGGGTGCGGCCCAGCTCAGTGTATTGCTCAACGGGGTCTACGACCTGCAGAGCAGCCAGCGTCCCGCCGACTACCAGGCTGCCGCCAATGAACTGCTGGCCCGGCAGAAACGCCGGGCGCTGGTGGTGCTGGTCACCAACCTGCGTGATGAGGACGACCAGGAGCTGCTGACCGCCGTCAAGCGTATCGGCCGCCAGCATCGGGTCCTGGTGGCCAGCCTGCGTGAAGAAGTCCTCGACCAGGTACGCCAGAACCCGGTGCAGACCTTGCCCGAGGCCCTGGCCTACAGCTCGGCCATCAACTATCTCAATGGCCGCACCGAGCTCCACGAACGCTTGAGCGCCCACGGCATCGCCCTGCTCGATGCACGCCCGGGAGAACTGGGGCCGGAGCTGGTGAGCCGCTACATGAACTGGAAGAAGGCCGGCAGTCTTTAGCGGCCTGCCGGTCAGGCCGAGGTCTGCAGTGGGTGGAAGCTGAAGTAATGACGCAGCGCCTGCTCCAGCTCCGCCAACTCCGGCGATGCCCGCAACAGGCTGAAGCCACTGTCGTAGTGATGGGGCGTCAAGTCTTCGTGGCACCACAGGCAGCGGGCGCTGAAATCCACCGACTGCGCCTGGCCATCACTGCCTGGCATCTTGATCCGCAACTCGAAGTCGGCACCGACCAGCATCGCAAGCGGGCTGATCAGCATCAGCCCATCGGCCGAGAGATTGCCCAGGTAACCGACAGGCTTGTCGGTGTATCGGTTGAAGACTTTCAAAAAACACGGCAGTTGGTGCCGTTCGATCCGACGTTCCGTGAACATGCTGGGTATCGCTATGGAAAGGTCATTAAGCATGACCGCACTAGTGCTTCGGAACGGGCCCGGTAGCGGCCCGCTCTCCTGATCAGATAGGCGAGGAAGGTCGCCCGAAGGGCTCCAGAGCCCCTGCTCCAGGCAAGACTGGAGCAGCGTTCGAATCGTCTCTGCCGAGCTACGTCTACAGAGCCGCCTGTGCAAATTTTAGCTCAAGCACCCGGGGCGATTGCAATGCCCCCTGGTCAATGTCACAAGGCGGTGCGACGAACCTGTGCGGCACCATTGGACGGGTAGTGGCCCAACTGCTGCAAAGTATCCAGCCGAGCCCTGGCGCGATAGGCGTATTCGCTGGTGGGGTACTGGGTGATGATGAACTGGTAGGTCTGGGCCGCATCGACGAACAGCTTCTGACGCTCCAGGCATTGTCCCCGCAGCATCGAGACTTCCGGCTGGACATAGCGCCGGGCACGGCTATTACGATCGACCTGGCTCAGTTCGAGCATCACGCTTTCGCAGTTGCCGCGGTCATAGGCACGATAGGCATTGTTCAAATGATGGTCCATCGACCAACGAGTACAGCCGACAACACTGACGGCCAGGGCAGCAATGAGTACGAATCGCATGGGGGTCTCTCCTGTCTTGTGCAGTGTATCGACTCATTGGCAAAAATCTTCAAGGTTGTTGTTCTAAACAAACAAACCGATAAGTAGTGCAAACGAACAATGACTACAACTTCGGAGCATAGTAGCCTCTCGTTGCGCTTGAATTCAGGAGTCCGTGCATGTCCGTTCGTCGTACCAAAATCGTCGCCACCCTTGGCCCGGCCAGTAACTCGCCGGAAGTTCTCGAACAACTGATTCTCGCTGGCGTGGATGTCGCCCGTCTGAACTTCTCCCACGGCACTCCGGCCGAACACAAGGCTCGTGCCCAACTGGTCCGCGACCTGGCCGCCAAGCATGGTCGCTTCGTCGCCATCCTCGGTGACCTGCAGGGCCCGAAGATCCGCATCGCTAAGTTCGCCAACAAGCGCATCGAATTGAAGATCGGTGACAAGTTCACTTTCTCCACCAGCCATTCGCTGACCGAAGGCACCCAGCAGATCGTCGGCATCGACTACCCGGACCTGGTCAAGGATTGCGGCGTCGGCGACGAGTTGCTGCTGGATGACGGCCGCGTGGTCATGCGCGTAGAGACCGCCACAGCCACCGAACTGCACTGCGTGGTGACCGTCGGCGGCCCGCTGTCCGACCACAAGGGCATCAACCGCCGCGGTGGCGGCTTGACGGCTCCGGCACTGACTGAAAAAGACAAGGCCGACATCAAGCTGGCCGCCGAGATGCAGGTCGACTACCTGGCCGTGTCCTTCCCCCGCGACGCCGCCGACATGGAATACGCGCGCCAACTGCGCGACGAAGCCGGCGCTACTGCCTGGCTGGTGGCCAAGATCGAACGCGCCGAAGCGGTAGCCGACGACGAGACCCTCGATGGCCTGATCAAGGCTAGTGATGCGGTGATGGTGGCCCGTGGCGACCTGGGCGTGGAAATCGGCGATGCCGAACTGGTGGGTATCCAGAAGAAAATCATCCTGCACGCCCGCCGCCACAACAAGGCGGTGATCGTGGCGACCCAGATGATGGAGTCGATGATCCAGAACCCGATGCCGACCCGCGCCGAAGTATCCGACGTGGCCAACGCCGTGCTCGACTACACTGACGCGGTCATGCTCTCGGCAGAAAGCGCGGCGGGGTCCTATCCGCTCGAAGCGGTCCAGGCCATGGCCCGGGTTTGCGTCGGCGCTGAAAAGCACCCGACCAGCAAGACCTCCAGCCATCGCATGGGCAAGGTGTTCGAAAGCTGCGACCAGAGCATCGCCCTGGCCGCCATGTACACCGCCAACCACTTCCCCGGCGTGAAAGCGATCATCGCCCTGACCGAGAGTGGCTATACCCCGTTGATCATGTCGCGGATCCGCTCTTCGGTGCCGATCTACGCCTACTCCCCGCATCGCGAGACCCAGGCTCGGGCCGCCATGTTCCGTGGCGTCTACACCGTGCCTTTCGACCCGGCATCGCTGCCACCGGAGCAGGTCAGCCAAGCGGCGATCGACGAGCTGCTCAAGCGCGGTGTCGTGGAAAAAGGCGACTGGGTGATCCTCACCAAGGGCGACAGCTACCACACCACCGGCGGCACCAACGGCATGAAGATCCTGCACGTGGGCGACCCGGTAGTCTGAGTCAGGCCCCGCGAAACGAAAAAGCCCCGGCGTGAAGACACCGGGGCTTTTTCATGCCTGGAAAACGCTGGCGCCAGCCAGGGAATCAGCCTTTGGCGAGAAACCCCGACAGCGCGGCTACCGCTTCCGGTGAGCGCAGGCGCTGGGTGAACAGCGTGCCTTCCTCCTCGATGACCCGACGCAGCAACTCGCGATCCGGTCCCCTCATCAGTTGCTTGCTGACCTGCACTGCCCCGGGTGCCGATTGGCTGAAACGCAATGCAGCGTCCCGCGCCTTGGCCAGGGCGGCCGCGCCACTTTCCAGGGCCGCGCTGGCAATGCCCCAGGCGGCGGCCTGCTCGCCGGAGAACCCCTCGCCCAGCAACAACAGCTCAGCCGCCCTGGCCTGGCCCAGTAAACGGGGCAGGATCAGGCTCGAGCCGAACTCCGGGCATAATCCGAGGTTGACGAACGGCATGCGCAGACGCGCATCGCGACTGACGTAGACCAGGTCGCAGTGCAGCAACAACGTGGTGCCGATGCCCACCGCAGGGCCCGCCACCGCCGCCACTACCGGCTTGCGACACTCAAGCAGGCTGCGCATGAATTGGAACACCGGGCTATCCAGGTCGGAGGGCGGCTGCTGGAGAAAGTCGGCGATGTCGTTACCCGCGGTGAAACACTCACTGCTGCCACAGATCAGCAACGCATTGATTTCAGGGTCGGCATCCGCCTCGACCAGGGCTTGCGCCAAGCGGCTGTACATGGCGCGGGTCAGGGCGTTTTTCTTGTCGGGGCGGTTCAGGCGCAAGGTCAGCAGCCCACCCTCGCGTTGCAACTCGATGGCATCGGTCATGGGGATCTCGCTCAGGAAGTCTCAGTACTCAACCGCGCGGCAGGAACACATCGGCCAGCAGTTGATTACGCGGCAGCCCCGCCAGGTACAGGCGCCGGGCAAAGGCTTCGACACTGTCAGGGTGCCCGCAGAGTAAGGCCTGGGTTTGCCGGGAAACAAGCCGCAGTTGCGCCAAAGCCGCTGTCAGCTCGGCCCCCACAAGCAGCTCCACGGTCAGTTGGGGTCGGTTCGCCGCCAGGGCTGCCAGGGGTTTGGCCAGATAATGCTCGCTGGCATCATGGGCCAGGTGAATGATCCGGATAGGGCCTTGGTGATCCTGGCGCAGCGCCTCGCGCAGGACCCCGAACAGGGGCGCCAGGCCGGTTCCCGCTGCCAACAGCCAAAGCGGATGCGCTTGCCAGTCCGGATCGTAGTGCAAGGCGCCACCACGCAGCTCTCCAAGGCGCATCGGATCGCCCAGGCGCAACTGGCGAGCGGCGTCACTGAATTGCCCGGGCTGACGGCAATCGAGATGGAACTCCAGGAAACGATCTTCCTCCGGCAGGCTGGCCAGGGAGTACGGCCTGGCGACCCGCCCCGCCGTCCACAACACCAGGTGCTGGCCAGCTCGATAACGCAACGGCCGCGTGGGCTGCAAGCGCAGGCGCAGGACCGTGCTGGAGAGCCAGTCCAGGCCGACGACGGTGGCGGGCAGGCCATCGCGCAGAGGGTCGAAGGTCTCCACCTGCAGGTCTTCGACCACCTGGCACTGACACGCCAGGCGCCACCCCAGGTGCCGCTGTTCACTGCTCAACGCATCGGGTCGACTATCGCTGGGCAGCCCCTGGACGCAATGCACCAGGCAGGCATGACAGCTGCCGGCGCGGCAACTGAAGGGCACCGCCACGCCAGCCCGGTTCAGGGCATCGAGCAGGTTGCTGCCAGGCTCAACCGACCAGCGGCGCTCACCGACTGTCAATTCAGGCATCGAAGTTTTCCCAGGCCGCGCAGCAACGATTGCGTCCATCACGCTTGGCCCGATAAAGAGCCTGGTCGGCCCGCTGCAGGGCCGCATCCAGATCATCGCCGGCTTGCAACAGGGTCATTCCCGCGGACAGGCTCAGATCGGGCACCTCCAAACCCAGCAGTTGTACCTGCATGAAAGCCAGGCGCAGGCGCTCGCAACAGGAAGTCAGGCGCTCGGTATCGCATTCGGGCAGCAACACCACGAACTCCTCCCCGCCATAACGCGCCAGGACATCACCGTCCCTCAGGCAAGCCGTGGCCACGGCGGAAAAAGCCTGCAGCACCTGGTCGCCCGCCGCATGGCCATGCTGGTCGTTGATGCGTTTGAAATGATCCAGGTCGATCAGGGCCAGGCCGTGCACCTGCTGCGCGTCCATGGCCTGCAACTCGCGCCCGGCAATACGCAGGAAGTGCCGACGGTTGAACAGGCCGGTCAATTCGTCGGTCGCCACCAGGTCCTCCAGTTGGCGCATCATTCCCCGCAGGGTGTCCTGGTGTGCCTGCAGGGCAAAGCGCCTCTGGCGCATGCGCGAACGCGACGCCTGGACATAGGCGGAGTACAGGCACAGCCATACCAACATCACCAGCACGACACAGACCTGCAGCGCCGCCAGTTGCGGGTCGGCCAGGACAAAGTGATAGCCGTCCCACAGGTTGACCCCGGCAAAGCAGAAGAAGATCAGCACCGTGCAACGCAAATAGGCACGGCGAGAGAGATGAAACAGGCCGAACAACAGTGGCAGGACATAGAACATCAGGAAGGCCCCGCGCGCCTGATCCAGATGGGCGATCAGCCAGGTCTGCCAGGCAATGCCCAGGACCACCTGGACCTCGGTCAGGCTGGCATCGGCGAACCGCAGGTTGCGGCCACTGAGAAATACCCAGCAGAGCAATCCCTGGCTGGCCACCACCAGTGCCGTACCCAGCAGGGCGCTGCCGACCGAAGCACGATAATGCCCCGTTAGAACGGCTAGCCAGAACAGCAGCAGGATCAATCCGTAGGTGCCCGCTGCAATGGTGAAGCGCTTGAGTAACAAGCTCTGGATGGCTTTATGGGTCAATCGTTGACTCACCGTGAGATAAGGAGGCTCAAGAGTTTCCTACTCCGCCAGCCATTCGCCACTTTAGTGCTGCCCCCGGAAAATGACTATTCAAATTTTCGGTGGTGCTCCGAGCGGTCACCGGCGTCTCACGCAAGAACGATGCCCACCCGATAGGCGACTTTCGTTTGCCTGCCTGGCGGGTGTGCCCAGCCCCCAGGCGCGGTATACTGCCGCGCCTTTTTAACGGTGCGCCTGCTGCCTGTCCGGCGCACCCCAGCGGTGTCTGCAACCGACCGATGCACCCAAGCTGCAGACACCCAGTTAAATGTTCCCGTCTTTTAGAGGAGCGCGACTCATGACCGTGATCAAGCAAGACGACCTGATTCAGAGCGTTGCCGACGCCCTGCAGTTCATTTCCTACTACCACCCCGTGGACTTCATCCAGGCGATGCACGAGGCCTACCTGCGCGAAGAATCGCCGGCAGCCCGCGACTCCATGGCGCAGATCCTGATCAACTCGCGCATGTGCGCCACCGGCCACCGGCCGATCTGCCAGGACACCGGTATCGTCACCGTCTTCGTCCGCGTGGGCATGGACGTACGCTGGGACGGCGCCACCATGAGCCTGGACGACATGATCAACGAAGGCGTGCGTCGCGCCTACAACCTGCCGGAAAACGTCCTGCGCGCTTCGATCCTGGCCGACCCGGCCGGTGCCCGCAAGAACACCAAGGACAACACGCCTGCAGTGATCCACTACTCCATCGTTCCGGGCAACACCGTGGAAGTGGACGTGGCGGCCAAGGGCGGCGGCTCCGAGAACAAGTCGAAGATGGCCATGCTCAACCCATCCGATTCCATCGTCGACTGGGTCCTCAAGACCGTACCGACCATGGGTGCTGGCTGGTGCCCGCCCGGCATGCTGGGCATCGGCATCGGCGGTACCGCCGAAAAGGCCGCGGTGATGGCCAAGGAAGTGTTGATGGAGTCCATCGACATTCACGAGCTCAAGGCTCGTGGCCCGCAGAACCGCATCGAGGAAATGCGCCTGGAGCTGTTCGAGAAGGTCAACCAACTGGGCATCGGTGCCCAGGGCCTGGGTGGCCTGACCACCGTGCTCGACGTGAAGATCATGGACTACCCGACCCACGCCGCTTCCCTGCCGGTGTGCATGATCCCCAACTGCGCCGCCACCCGCCATGCACACTTCGTGCTCGACGGCTCGGGCCCTGCTGCCCTGGAGGCGCCGCCTCTGGACGCCTACCCGGAAATCGTCTGGGAAGCCGGCCCATCGGCCCGTCGCGTCAACCTCGACACCCTGACCCCGGAAGAAGTGCAGAGCTGGAAGCCGGGCGAGACCGTACTGCTTAACGGCAAGATGCTCACCGGCCGCGACGCTGCGCACAAACGCATGGTCGAGATGCTGAACAAGGGCGAAACCCTGCCGGTGGACCTGAAAGGTCGCTTCATCTACTACGTCGGCCCGGTTGATCCGGTGGGCGACGAAGTGGTTGGCCCGGCCGGCCCGACCACCGCCACGCGCATGGACAAGTTCACTCGCCAGATCCTCGAGCAGACTGGCCTGCTGGGCATGATCGGCAAGTCCGAGCGTGGCCCGACCGCGATCGACGCGATCAAGGACAGCAAGGCCGTGTACCTGATGGCCGTCGGCGGTGCCGCCTACCTGGTGGCCCAGGCGATCAAGAAGTCCAAAGTGCTGGCCTTCGCCGAACTGGGCATGGAGGCGATCTACGAGTTCGAGGTCAAGGACATGCCCGTCACCGTTGCGGTGGACAGCAAGGGTGAGTCGGTCCACATCACAGGTCCCGCCATCTGGCAGAAGAAGATCAGTGAGAGCCTGGCGGTAGAAGTGCAGTAAGCCTTCCCTGCCTGGCCAGAGCGGCGGTGCTGTTGATCCAACGGCCCGCCGCTTTTTTGTATCGCGCCCCTTATCGACACTGTCCGCGATCAACGTTCCTCCCGGCGCTCATGCTATCGTTCCCGCCCCCATTGCAGCCTGCCCCGACCCATGGCCCAGATCTCACGCTCCCTTCGCCTGACGTTCTACATCCTGGTGATTCTTGCTGGCACCGTCATCAGCGCCGGCCTGGCCATGCGCCATGCCGAACGCCAGACCCTGGAGGAAGAAGCCGCACGGGCCAACGAGCAATTGGGACTGTATGCCAACTCCCTGCATACCCTGATCGAACGCTATCGGGCCCTGCCGGCAGTACTGGCGCTGGACCCGGAGCTGCGCTCAGCCCTGCAGGGCCCGGTGACGCCAGAAACCCAGCAAACGCTCAACCGCAAGCTGGAGAAGATCAACGGCGCCGCCCGCTCCTCTACCCTGGAGCTGCTCAACCATGAGGGCCTGGCCGTAGCCGCCAGCAACTGGCGCCTGCCCAGCAGCTACGTGGGCCACAACTACAGCTTTCGCCCCTATTTCAAGCAGACCCGCAGCCAAGGCAGCGGGCGCTTCTATGCCATCGGCGTGACCAGTGGCATCCCCGGGTATTTCCTGGCCAGCGCCGTCAAGGCCGATAACGATGAGTTCCTCGGGGCCATGGTGGTCAAGCTGGAGTTTCCCGAACTCGAACATGAATGGAGCCAGGGTAACGACACCCTCCTGGTCAGCGATGCCCGGGGTATTGTGTTCATCGCCAACCAGCCGGGCTGGCGCTACCGACACCTGCAACCGCTGTCGAGCAACGACCTGGAAGACATCAGGCTCACCCGACAATACGACAAGCAACTGCTGGCTCCACTGCAACATGCGACCCTGCAGCAATTCGCCGATAACAGCCGCCTGATCCGGGTCCAGGGCGACGAAGGTGCGACCAACTATCTCTGGGAATCGCTACCCCTCGAGACCGAGGGCTGGACCCTGCACCTGCTACGCAAGCCAGCCAGTGCCTTCGAAGAGAGCCGCAATGCCGGCCTGGCGGCGGCAGGTGCCTGGCTGGCCCTGGTGTTCCTGCTGCTGTTTCTCAATCAGCGCTGGCGCCTGGGCAAACTGCGCCAGCGCAACCGCAAGGAGCTGGAGCGCCTGGTGGAAGAGCGTACCCGTGACCTGCGCACCGCCCAGGAAGGCCTGGTGCAATCGGCCAAGCTCGCGGCCCTGGGCCAGATGTCCGCAGCCCTGGCACACGAAATCAACCAGCCCCTGACCACCCAGCGCATGCAGCTCGCCACCTTGCGGCTGCTACTGGAGCACGGTCGGGTGGACGACGCCTACAAGGCCCTGCGCCCCCTGGACGACATGCTGACCCGCATGGCGGCCCTGACCAGCCACCTCAAGACCTACGCCCGCAAGAGCCCCAGCGGCCTGCGCGAACGCCTGGACCTGGCCGCGGTAGTCGACCAATCGTTGCACCTGCTCGAAGCCCGCCTGCGCAACGAAGACATCGAAGTGGCCCTGCACCTGACTCGCCCGGCCTGGGTCCGTGGCGATGCGATCCGCCTGGAGCAGGTGCTGATCAACTTGCTGCGCAACGCCCTCGACGCCATGCAGGACAAACCCCTCAAGCACCTGCGGATCAGCCTCGACGCCGAAGACCAGTTGTGGCAACTGCGTGTGAGCGACACGGGCGGCGGGATCGCCGAGGAGCACCTGTTGAGCGTGTTCGATCCGTTCTTCACCACCAAGCCGGTGGGCGACGGACTGGGGCTTGGACTGGCGGTTTCATACGCTATCGTCCATGAGCTGGGCGGACGCTTGAGCGTCGCCAACCAGGACCAGGGCGCGGTGTTCACCCTGAGCCTGCCCATCGACCTGGAGGCGCACATCCAATGCTGAACTCGGTGATCGTGGTGGACGACGAGGCCAGCATCCGCACTGCCATCGAACAGTGGCTGGACCTGTCGGGCTTCGAAGTGCAGCTGTTCAGCCGCGCCGAAGAGTGCCTGGCGCAACTGCCACGGGACTTCCCCGGGGTCATTCTCAGCGATGTGCGCATGCCCGGCATCAGTGGCCTGGAGTTGCTGGCCCAGGTCCAGGGCCTGGACCCGGAACTGCCGATCATTCTCCTGACGGGGCACGGCGACGTGCCCATGGCCGTGGAAGCCATGCGCGATGGCGCCTACGACTTCCTGGAAAAACCCTTCAGCCCCCAGACCCTGCTCAACAGCCTGCGCCGTGCCCTGGACAAGCGCGCCCTGGTCCTGGAAAACCGCCGGCTGCACCAGCAGGCCGACAGCCGGGCCAAACTCGATGCCACCCTGCTGGGCGCCTCCCCCGCCCTGCAGACCCTGCGCCGCCAGGTATTGGAACTGGCCCCCTTGCCGGTGAACGTGCTGGTGCGCGGTGAGACCGGCAGCGGCAAGGAGCTGATCGCCCGCTGCCTGCATGATTTTGGCCCTCGCGCCGCCAAGCCCTTCGTGGCCCTGAACTGCGCGGCGATTCCCGAGCAGTTGTTCGAGGCCGAGCTGTTCGGCCATGAAAGCGGCGCGTTCACCGGTGCCCAGGGCAAGCGCGTCGGTAAGCTGGAGTACGCCGATGGTGGCACCTTGTTTCTCGACGAGATCGAGAGCATGCCCCTGGCCCAGCAAGTCAAGCTGTTGCGGGTATTACAGGAGCAGAAGCTCGAGCGCCTGGGCTCCAACCAGAGCATCAAGGTGGACCTGCGAATCATCGCCGCCACCAAGCCCGATCTGCTGGAGGAGGCCCGGGCCGGGCGCTTTCGCGAAGACCTGGCCTATCGCCTGACCGTTGCCCAGTTGCGCCTGCCGCCGCTGCGTGAACGCCGCGAAGACATTCCACTGCTCTATGAACACTTTGCCCGCCACGCCGCCCACCGCCTGGGACGCAGCACAAAGGCGCTCACCGGCCCGCAATTGAGTCGCCTGCTCAGCCATGACTGGCCGGGTAACGTCCGCGAGCTGGCCAACGCCGCCGAGCGCCAGGTACTGGGGCTGGAGGAGCAACACGCCGAATTCGTGATGGAAACCGGGCAGTCCCTGGCCGCCCAGCAGGAAGCCTTCGAGGCCCAGTGCCTGCGCGCTGCCCTGACCCGGCACAAGGGCGAGATCAAGGCGGTACTCCACGAACTGCAACTGCCCCGTCGCACGCTCAACGAAAAAATGCAGCGCCATGGCCTGAGCCGGGAAACGTTCGTCAAAAACAGCTAAGCGCCAGGGCTGCCTGGCCGCCTGCAACCCTCCCCCTTCAACTCGGCAATTTTCCGCTTATCCAGCCCTTGGCGATAGGCGGATTTCCGCTCAATTTTTCACCTCAACCCTTCTAGACCGGGCTTCTCGCTCCTGGCACAGCTCCTGCTATAGCCCTGGCAGGCTGCGTTTGCGCGCACTCCACAACAACAATGAATAGAAGGTTCGTGATGGAAATCTCCAATACCCTGCCTGCCGGGTCGGCCGCCGCGCCTGCCCAGGAAAAGACCACCGCCAGCCGCCTGAAATCGATTTTCAGCGGTTCGGTCGGCAACATGGTCGAGTGGTACGACTGGTACGTCTACGCCGCATTCTCGTTGTACTTCGCTAAAGTCTTCTTCCCCAAGGGCGATACCACCGCGCAGTTGCTCAATACTGCCGCAATCTTCGCCGTAGGTTTCCTGATGCGGCCGATCGGCGGCTGGTTGATGGGCCTGTACGCCGACCGCAAGGGACGCAAGGCCGCGTTGATGGCGTCGGTACTGCTGATGTGCGCAGGCTCCCTGATCATCGCCCTGACCCCTGGCTACGAGACCATCGGCGTCGGCGCTCCGATCCTGCTGGTGCTGGCGCGCCTGATGCAGGGCCTGTCGGTAGGGGGAGAATATGGCACCTCCGCCACCTACCTGAGCGAGATGGCGACCAAGGAACGCCGTGGTTTCTTCTCCAGCTTCCAGTACGTCACCCTGATCTCCGGCCAGCTCATCGCCCTGGCGGTGCTGATTGTCCTGCAGAACGTATTGACCACCGAAGAGCTGCAGTCCTGGGGCTGGCGGATTCCCTTCGGCATCGGCGCACTCTGCGCCATCGTAGCGCTGTACCTGCGGCGCGGCATGGAAGAGACCGAATCCTTCGCCAAGAAGAAGGAGAAACCCAAGGAAAGCCTGATGCGCACCCTGATGCGCCATCCCAAGGAATTGCTGACCGTGGTCGGCCTGACCATGGGCGGCACCCTGGCCTTCTACACCTACACCACCTACATGCAGAAATACCTGGTGAACACCGTCGGCATGAGCATTTCCGACTCCACCACCATTTCCGCAGCCACCCTGTTCCTGTTCATGTGCTTGCAACCGGTGATCGGTGGGCTGTCCGACAAGATCGGCCGCCGTCCGATCCTGATCGCCTTCGGGATCCTCGGCACACTGTTTACCGTCCCGATCCTCACCGCCTTGCATACCATCCAGACCTGGTGGGGAGCGTTCTTCCTGATCATGGCCGCCCTGATCATTGTCAGTGGCTACACCTCGATCAACGCGGTGGTCAAGGCGGAGCTGTTCCCTACCGAGATCCGCGCCCTGGGCGTAGGCCTGCCCTATGCACTCACGGTATCGGTATTCGGTGGTACTGCGGAGTACATCGCCTTGTGGTTCAAGAGCATCGGCATGGAAACCGGCTACTACTGGTACGTCACTGCCTGTATCGCCTGCTCGCTGCTGGTCTACGCGACCATGAAAGACACCAGAAAGCACTCGCGCATCGAAACCGACTGACAAGACAAAGCGCCCGGGTGCAAGGCCCGGGCGCTTGTTTCTGCCTGTCGCGCGCGACTGGAGCAGCCATCAGGGTCAAGACAACTGCGCCGCTCCCTGACGCGCATCACGGCCCTGCGCCCAGCAAGCGCCGACGATCAGCACCAGCAGAATTCCCGCCAACACCGCCGACGAGCCGACCGTACCGAAGTCCAGGCCACCCTTTTCATGGGGTTTGGTCAGGAAGTCGCCCAGGGTCGCGCCAAATGGCCGGGTCAGCACGAAGGCCACCCAGAACAGCAGCACGGGCGAGAGCTTGGTGCAGTACTTGAGGACGACGACCAGAGCGATGGCCGAGCCGATCAACAGCGCTCCACCGGCGAAGCCCAGCCCGGAATCGTCCGCCAGGTAATCGCCCAGGGCGGTGCCCAGGGTGTTGGAAAACAGGATCGCCAGCCAATAGAACAGCTCGCCACGAAAACCCTGGACCCGGTTCACATTCAGCGATTCGCCACTCAGGCGCCAGACCGCGAAGATCGCCGCCAGGATAGCGATCAGGATCAACGAACCACTGGCGTACCCCAAGCCCAGGGTGCGATCCATGAAATCCGACATGGTGGTACCCGCCGTGCTGGTGGACAGGATCACGATCCAGTACAGCACCGGGTTGTAGCTCTTGGAAAACAACTGAGTCACCAGGGTCAGCAGGAACACGCTGATCAGGATCATCGAACTGATGGCGTACCCCACGTTGAGGGTCATCGACAGCAGGTCACCTGCGGTTTCGCCCAGGGTTGTCGCGCAGATTTTCATGACCCAGAAGGCCAGGGTGATCTGGGGAAGTTTGTTCATTGACGAGAGAGCTCCAAGGGTCGCATTCAAGGCAGCCTGTCTTGGTTTGCAGGCCTGCGCGGAGGCTGAACGTCCTTGGGTGAAAAATAGGTAGGGCTTGAATGAAAAAACCGTTGAAGGGCCATTTTCACCCGGCGATTGATCAATTAACGATCAGTTAACGCTGGTTACTTAGCCTGCTACCTGACCCGGCGTGAAACCTGGGCCCTATTGGGCCGGAAGCTGTATCCCTATGTGCAGGTGTTCTACGGTGAAAAACATATCGATTAAGTTGATTTTTATTAGTGTTTTTTTGCGATTTTAAATCAATTTCATCGGAGTAGGATTCACTTCAAGCCCAACACCAACACCCCATCGGAGTCACCCTCATGAAAAGCAAACTGATCCTTGCCCTGACCCTGTCGGTACTGGCTGCCAACACTTTCGCCGCCGATGGCTACGATCGCACCGGTTCCGCCACCTTCGCTGCCGACGGCTATGACCGCACCGGTTCCGCCACCTTCGCCGCCGACGGCTATGACCGCACCGGTTCCGCCACCTTCGCTGCCGATGGCTACGACCGCACCGGTTCCGCCACCTTCGCTGCCGATGGCTATGACCGCACCGGT